>LULO01000661.1_pt1 | contig 9920 bp, 12 predicted proteins | sample 728121 | NCBI WGS metagenome assembly LULO01 (sample SAMN03860287, study PRJNA289734) | marine metagenome | biome: seawater column; feature: ocean; material: water; isolation source: Red Sea water column Station 149 - depth 50m | place: Saudi Arabia: Red Sea | collected 2011-10-15 | depth 50 m | reverse complement strand
TTGATCTTTTAACTCCATTTTGATCCAGTAAAGAAAATTCTGGAATTTTATCTCCAATCTGCAAAACAGTTCTTATAAAGCTCCATATTAGAGGTTAATATGTTTTTTTTGTGGCCAAAACATATCATAAAAATTAATTTTTTGAATTCCTATCTTTTTTCGAGAATGTTTTACTAATTTCTTTTTTTGTTATTTCAATCGGTTTTAATATGCCCGAATCACCATGAGTTGGGCAATAATAAGTCATTAGCAACCATTTCTTTTCTTCATTCATTAGAAAGAATTTCCTGAAATAAAACTTCTGAGTAAATAGTTAGGATGAATTATTAAAAAACTGATATTTTTTAATACTTTTTTCCTTTTTGCTTAATAATTTATAGAAGTTTTGAAGCAAATCTCACTAAATAGATATAAATACGCATGACTTAAAAAAGAAATCCTGCTAGATATTAATAAAGTTAAAATTGATCTATGTCTTTAGAATCTATATTAATGGTTGTCGCTCCTATCTGTCTTTTTACAGTAGGAGTAATTGCCTTACCCATTTTAGTAAAACCACGTAAACAACAAGGTCTTCCGAAGAGATATATTCGCGGTCTTTAAATTCAATGATCTTGAAAGGGACAAGATACAGTTAGAAAAACAATTAAATTGATAAATTAAGAATTTTGTTAAAAAAACAATCCACTTCAATATATTTGTTTTAAAAAAGTTCTTCCTTTTTAAAACTTTTATAAAAGGAAACAAATAATAAAACTATTTTCATTAAAAGAATGCTGTGTTGGATAATAGAATATGTAAATTAATTTTTATTTAGATAAATTCTTACCTTTCAAAAATTTGAATAATATTAAATTTTCAGGCCTTAATGGTCAAGCGCTTGTAATAGAGAATAAAGATATTCCAAGCATAAAAGAGTTTCAGGATGTTATCCCAGAAAACTACTTTAAATGTAATACCAAAACTTCTTTGAGGTATCTTTTACAATCAACTTTAATTCAATTTTTTGTTGTTCTTATTGGGTTATCTATTCCTTTAAGTTCAAAAATGATCCCAATTTGGATAATATACTCATTAATATCAGGGACCACTGCTATGGGATTCTGGGTAATTGCCCATGAATGTGGACATGGAGCGTTTTCTAAAAATAAGACCTTAGAAACTATAACTGGATATATACTTCATTCATTACTTCTAGTCCCATATTTTTCTTGGCAGCGTTCTCATGCAATTCATCATCGATTCACAAATAACATAACTAACGGAGAAACTCACGCACATACTATAGGTAAGAAAAATTACGGTATTCTTCAACTTCTTTTACATCTAATATTTGGCTGGCCTGCTTATTTACTTACTGGTAGCACTGGTGGTATAAAATACGGAACTTCAAATCATTTTTGGCCAATTAAACCATTTTCCGAAAAATTATGGCCATCAATATGGACCCAAAAAGTTTGGCTTTCAGATATTGGAGTTGCTTTAACATTATCGGGTATTTTTTTCTTGATCTTTAAGTATGGATTGTTTAAAGTAATTGTTATGTATTTTGGCCCTTTATTAGTAGTTAATAGTTGGTTAGTAATTTATACATGGCTTCATCATACAGATACAGATGTACCCCATCTTTCAAATAGGGAATTTTCTTTTATGCGTGGAGCATTTCTATCTATTGACAGACCTTACGGTAAAATCCTCAACTTTCTTCATCATAATATAGGTTCAAGTCATGTCGTTCATCATGTTTTTCCTAGCATTCCACATTATCACGCAAAAAAGGCCACTATTTTAATTAAAAAAGCCTTTAAAAAAGTATATCTTTTTAACCCTGATCCTATACCTAAAGCCCTTTGGAATATTGCTTGCAATTGTGTTGCTGTAAAGTCCGATAAAAAGGGCGGTAGATATATATGGCAATCTGCTTACAATAAGATAAAGCTATAATTCTTTATCACATTAATTTACGCAAATCTGAAAATAATATAAAAGATTTAGTAAAATTTTATTTTTCATCTTAGAAAATTAAATACTTAGAATTAATTTTATGAGTGGAGACAATTTACATGGTAAGCAACCCATTAAATTTTATTCAGAGAAAATAACTCTCTCTAAAGTGGAATTATTAGAAAGACAGCTTAGTTTAGGAGAAAAAGTTTCAAATTTAGAGGAGAAGCATAAAGAGTGGAGTAGAAAGCTCTCAGGTGATAAGTAAATAATGTAAGTTTTTATATTTGTTGATATTTTATTTTCATTTATCAAGAAGACTTTTTGTAAATAATTGAAAAATTATTTGCCGGCATATTAATAATATCTTCTTCAAAAAAACCATTTTGTTTAGCTTCATCACTTACCGCCTCAAGATTTCTAACACCCCAAAAATTATTTTTGATTTTTAATGAATTATCAAAAAAATAATTACTTTGACTTATATGCTCATTACCAATTTTAAATGGCCCGTACAATATTAGAAATTTCCCCTTATTAAGTAACTTTCCCGACTCCCTAAAAAGCGATTCAGTACAAGTCCATTTTGCTACATGAATCATATTTATAGAAACAATGCCCTGCAAAGAATCTGCTAAGTCCAATGGAATTTTCCAAGGAATTTTATCCACATCAATATCAAGAGGCTGAGGCATTTTCTTATCTAATTTTTCATACTCAATCCAAGAACTTATACTTTTTCTATGCACTAACTCTGGATCACTTGTTTGCCATATTATTTCAGGAAATCGTTTTTGAAAAAATACTCCATGCTCACCGCTACCACTTCCAATTTCCAGTATTGAACCTTTTTTTTTTATGATTCTGGATAGTACTTCCTCAATACAATCTTTATTTCTTCCAGTTGCAGAGAAAAAAAGTCTATTATCCAAATTTATAAGAATTACGAAGTTTAGTAAAAATAATTACTCTGAGTTCCATTTTTACTTCACTTTTCTCAATTTTGGAGTCTTAAAAAATATTGTTTTAACGCTAAAGAATAATATTGATACAGTGAGCGCAGGCAAGATATAAAGTATCAAATCAGAACTCACTAAAGAAGGGATTCTTGCAAAAATTAAATGCATGTAATAGGTCGCTATTGACATTAAATTAATGTATTTCTAATTTATTTTTAGCAAATAATTGGCTTCTAGGAACTATTGTTGATCAAACAAAAATTTTAAAATAATTAAAGGGTCGGCCTGTATCCCTACTAGCAGACCCTTAAGATAATGATAATTTAAATTCCTTTAAAATGAGGATCTTTTATCAAAAATTAAAAGCTCTAACTTCATATTTTTTGGTTAGATTTGAAAAACATTAATTTGAAAAACATTTTGCAATTGCGGTATATATTAATACAAATATGTAACATAAATGATCAGATTTAAGTGGAATTGGCAATTTCACTTCTTTTTGTTTACATAATTAAATAAATATGTTATATTTGTTTACAAATTTATTTAAAAAAAATGACTCCAGAAGCAGAACGTTTTAACGGGTGGGCAGCAATGTTAGGTTTTGTTGCAGCAGTTGGTGCTTATGTAACAACAGGGCAAATCATACCAGGTTGGTTCTAATGAAAAATACCGAACCAAAAATTGTAGAAAAGGAAAAGATTGTTGCTGAAAAGCTAAATGGAAGATTTGCTATGTTAGGTTTCGTTGCACTTGTTGGAGCATACTTAACAACAGGTCAAATTATTCCTGGTTTTATATAAATAATTTAAAATCTATAAAAGAACCTAATTCTTGATTAATTAGGTTCTCTTTATTTTTTTATTTTTCACAATAGATTTTAAATTTCTTATTTGTGATTTCTTTATATTTAATATAAATAAACTACTCAAAATCAGTATAAAAACTCTACCTAAATAAAAAAAATTAATTAGAGTAATTTAAGGTACTGGAGTTAACGCATTATGAACCTAGGATTTGAAATAGTATTCTGGCTAACTTTAGTAATTTACATTGGAGCGAGATTAACTCGAACTAGGAAAGGTCTTGACCAACAATATTAAAAACAATTTCCCAAAATATAAATAGGAAAAGAAAAAACATAATCACCATTAAATTTAAGTTAATTAAATTTATATAAAATAATGCTATCTTAAACGGGAGATTAAGTGATTTTATGAGAGTAAAGCTTGAGCCAGAAACAGCGTTTATAGGTAAGAAATTTGCTTTTATATTTTTTGGGATAATATTTGTCCTTAATGCAATAACATTAACTTGGTTTTTTTTGTCCTAAGATATTTTAAATCAAATTTTATTAAGTGACAGATAGTTAATTGATTTTCGTGTTATTAAACTTAGAATTAAAGAATTTAAATATTATTTAATTTAAAAACAATAAATTAAAATTATTAAAAAGTTGTTAAAAGATTCCAGGTATGATCTGACCTGTTGTTATGTACGCACCTAATAGTGCAACGAAACCGATCATAGCCCATCTACCATTTACTTTTTCTGCATTCTGAGGATACCCCTCGTAAGAAACGGATTCGTCAATATATGGTCGAGTCTCAGATGGGAACATATTTTGCCTTCCACCTGACTCTGTTGTAATTCCGGAATTAGACATATTAATAATTTAATTGTTAACTAAAGTAACACAAATATTAACTTTTGTAAACTCAAACAAACGACTCAGCCGCTGCAACTTATTTCTGTGAAGTCTTTAAAAGATATTGCTAAATCTTTTTCAAGAATTAGGGATTTAGCGAAGCACGAACAGTATAAGCATTTATACTCACACTAAGTAAATTTACTTAGTAGAATAAGTATGGCATTTAGGAAGTGCTTAGCTAGTTAAACCAGGATATTCTTAATTTAACTAACTTGTCATGAGAGCTTGCATAGGGGTACTAGCAAGCTCTTTTCAATTTCAACCATGATTTATCTTCAGAGTTTTTGATAAAACAAACTACTAATATCGTGGACTTAATATAGATTCAATAAAATTTATTATCTGACAAATACTATAGTTTTGCTAAAAATAAAGTACATAGTAAGCCTAAAATGTCTTTAGATTTTATTCTTATTCCAGTCAGTATTATCGCAATTTTATGGTTATTAAATTCGGAAAATAAGATGATGCGCAAAAGCAGAAAAGTAAAATAGTATTGCATATTTGGATAAATTTATTCTTGATGGACTTGGAGTATTTTTATTTAGTTTATAAATATTTGAAATATTACTCATCATAAATCAAGCTTAAAAATCAACCTTTTAAATTAATTACATTAACCTTTGACCAATAAATTCTTGAACGGTTTATTTGTTCTTGTTTTTCTTGGCAATGGATGCAGTTACATTTTTTTATAGATGTTTTGGATTTCATAAATATTAGATTTACTCTAATTAAACTAAAAGATAGGTAAATTTCAATAGATAACTTTTCAGATTTAATCTAATAATTTATTTTTATTTACTTCACTATTCTTAAATCTAAAAATTTTAAATTTTACTTACCCTTCTAATTAGCAACAATGCTACTGAAATGGAAATAAAAACAGGAGCCCAGGCAGCTATAAATGGATTTAAAATCCCCTTTACACCTAGGGAACTTGAAAAGAAAGATAGAATATAATAACCAAATATAAGGAGCACACTCAACCCAAATCCTTGACTTTTTGATGATCTTGAAAAAGATCTTACACCAAATGCGCTTCCTATTAACCCAAAAACTATGCAAGCAGCTGGCAGAGTAAATTTTTCCTGTATTCTTACTCTCATTCTTCTCGATTCCTTTGTATTACCAGATTTTTGATATAGAGATTCAGCCTTTATTGCTTGTTTTAATGTCATATCATTAGCATCAGAGGGTACTTTAGCTAAATTTCTTGGACCCTCTCCTAAAGGATATGCATACTTATTAAAGTTAATAAAACTTACTGTCCCATCATCTTGAGTAATCGTTAATCTGCCATCATAAAAGATCCATATATTATTATTTTGATCAAATTCTCCTTTTTTTGCTTTAAGAGTTTGTTCAATACCAATTCTTGAATAATCAATAAGAGTTATTTCTTCCATAAAATTATTCCTGAAAAATTTCGCATAAAAAATATGAGTTAAATTTTCATTAGATTTAGAAATCTGGTTCGAAGAATCAATTTGTGATCCGTATCTAGAAAACATTATATGTTTTCCCTCTTCACTACTGAAAGCTTTTCCTAAAGAGGATCTCATAATATTTTCCGCAACCCTATTTGAAATTGGTACAAGACTATCATTAAAATTAAAAGTTATACATGTCATTAATAATGAAAGGAAAACAACTGGGACAATAATTCTTTTATTTGTATAACCTAAACTCCTTAAAGCTAATAATTCCGAATTAGATGATAGTTTTCCATATGCAAGCAAAGTAGCCAGAAGCATTGACATAGGAAATGACAAGACAAGGAAACCAGGTAGCTTCAAAATCAGTACTTGCAATGCGATTTGTAATGGCAATCCAAATTCAACAATTTTCCTTATTAAATCAAACATAATTCCGACACTTAAACTAACTGCGGTAAATGTTCCGATTGCAAAAAACATAGGCGGGAGCAATTGACAAATTAACCAACGATCAACAAGAGGGATTTTTATGATTAATTTCCCAAACTTTCTTTTTATTTTTTTAATAAACGTTAATTCAAACATCATTTGAAAAATTAAGTTGATTTTTTCCATACAAATGAACTACTAGCTAAATAGTTCCATGCATAAACAATTGCTATACCTGCAATTTGTGCTATGAATGTGTCGGCAGATATGTATTTGTAAATAGCTGTTGTAATACCCACATTTGCAATTACAGGTAATGAAGCAACTAATAAAAATTTTAAAAGACCAATCAATAAAGCTAAATTCTTTAATCTATCAGAGCGAAAAGTTAATTGATTATTAATGAGAAAATTTGATGTCGCTGCACTTATTACTGCGAAAGGTAAAGCATTGTAGAAATCAATTAGGAATATTTTTACTAAAAATGATGTAATAAAAAGTTGAACAAATACACCTGAAATTCCAACCAGTCCAAAACTAATCGCTCTTCTTGGCAAAAATCTTAAAGTCAAGTTATGGATAATTGATATGAGAAAATCCCAAACTATTGCTATATCTAGTTTTGAATTGCCAAACCTTCTCTCCTTAAAAATTAATGGAACTTCACTCACAGCTAGATGACCTTTACTTAAAGAAAGTAATTCATATAAAAATTTAAATCCATTAATTTCAATTTTTCTTATATATTTATTTGACATTTCTTTTTCTAAGCAAAAACAGCCGCTTAAATAGTCTGTTAGTTTCGTGTAATTTTTATGTAAAGAAATTCGTGCTAATTTATTAGCAATTTTTGATCCTAGACTTCTTTTATTTGATAATCCTTCAAGTTTGGAGTCATTAAGAAACCTACTACCAATAACAATATCAGATTTATTTTTTTTTATTTTCTCTAACATATCCAAAATAAATGAAGGATGATGTTGACCATCTCCGTCAAGAACTAATAAATATTTTCCTTGAGCGAAAATTAAACCTTCTTTAATAGCACTGGATAAACCAGACCTCCCAATTCTTGTTATTAATTTAATTCTATTATTAGACTTCATATATTTATTTACCTCATAGGAAGTTCCATCTGGTGAATCATCATCAACAACTATAATTTCATATTCAAAATCACTGACTAGTACAGTTAAATTTTTTAAAAGGGGGATTATATTCTCTACTTCATTAAACGTAGGTATAACTATTGATATCATTACTTTGGGCTATTAAACCTAATTAATCTATGTTATCTTAATTCAACACATAAAGAAATAAAATTTAGATGAATAGTATTAAAAAGAAAATTGAATGGGATAAATATGTTATTGCTTTAAGTCCAATTTTCCTTATTTTTTATATAAGTAATGAGACTTATGCAATAGATTATAGAGCCTTCTATTTAGCAGGAAAATCTGTATTAAACAATCTTAATCCCTACTTAAATCATATCTCTTTAAGTAGTGATTTTTATGGTCCAATAAATTCTGAACTATCTAAATTTTCTGGTTGGAAATATCCACCTTTAGCATCCTATATTTTCGCGCCCCTTGCATCTTTACCATATGAACTCTCTAAAAATATTTTTAATCTTATTTCTCTTTTAAGTATTTCATTATTAACTTTCTTTATTATAAAAAAAAGAATTTTTTATATTAATCCTTATTCCTTAATCATTGTTGGAATTAGTTTTCCCGTTTTGTCTATTATATCAAGAGGTCAAGTAGAAATTTTAATCGTTAGTTTAGCATTAATAGCCCTATATTTTTATAAACAAAATAGAATTTTTTTAAGTGCTAACTTAATAGCAATTTTGGGATTCATCAAAGTATTTCCATTATTATTAGCAATCGCCTTTTTAAAAAGTTATAAAAAAAATAAATTTTACATATACCTTATAATTTCACTTTTAACTCTTTATTTGCTGAATATAATTTTGTGTCCTCTGGAATGGAGACAATCATTTATTGAAAGAATAACTATTCCATGGAATCAAATGCCCTTAGGCAATTTAAAAGAGCTTCCTAACAATTTAGGTGTTATTAAAGATTCCATGATGGTCAGAACATCCGATGCCAGAAATTTATTTCATTCCCATTTTTTTGTTTTCGGATTTGCTAATCCTCTTCTTTCTAGCAATTTATATTTAAGCGGAATAATCGGAACTATTGGAGCTTTCATTTGTTTCTTTAAATACTCAAAATATTCAACAACCCTTTGCTTCTTCACAATAATGAATTGGATTAATATATTAAATCCAATTTCATGGATTATGGGTTTATTTTGGTACGTTCCTCTATTCATTTTTAGTTATGAAAAAATAAAACCTTCACTAAAAATTATTCTTGTTCTACCTTTGATACTTCCACCATTTCTGAATATTTCAGGATACTTAGCTGCAATTATCTCAATTTTAATCTCGAGTTTTTTCTCAAAAGAAGATTTAAAAAAATTTAGTAATTAATTTTTAAATTTTTTATTTATTTGATTTAATTTTTTTTAATAAAAATTTAAAAAGTTTAAATGTTATTTTAAATACTAAAATATATTTAAGTAATTTATTTAAAAAAATAAGATTTCTAGTTAAACCATCCTTTTTTCTTTGATTTAACTTCAGGAGAAGTTTTAATTTTAGGTGATTCGTCAGCTTTCCCTTTGATAATCATGAGGGGAACAATTCCCCAAAGAGCTAAAAATAGAATCCAAAATAAATAAATGTTCATAACATCCAACAAATTTAAATTTATTCTAGAGTCGAGTAAATATTATCTGTGAGTATTTTTTAAAGTTCTAATTTTGAGGTAAAATGATTTCCTTTTGAATTAAAGAAAAATAAATTATAAATATTTTATTGATAAGCCTATATGAATTCCATTAAAAAATGTTTGCACTCAACATGACCACTGCTTTGCCTAGGGTATGGAGAGCGCTACTTTATAATGGCACTACAAAAAATGATTCGTGAATTTACCTAAATCAAAGTAGGTTTTATTTAACATCTATTTAGTAATGTTTCTTTTTAATGAAAAAATGTGATTTATGTCATAAGCAAGGAGAAACACACTACAGGGTAAAGTCCATAATTCATATGGACTGAATTTTTTGTTGTAAAGAATGCTGGAAAATTATTTCTAAACATGATAAATATTCCTATGGAGGTACAAGAAAGTCAATAAATAAAAAAACTTGAAAAAACTTATAAATTAACTCAATTCATAGAATCTCATAAAAATTATTAGCTTGAAAAAATTTCAGAAAAAAATCCTAAACTATCAGATAAAAAATTTAAATTCTTATCAAAACTTACTAAATGCATACTTAAATTTGAATCACAAAAAAAATAATTTATAATTTTCAATCTTTACCTTTCTAATCTTTTTTTGGATTTACTTTATC
>LULO01001302.1_pt1 | contig 9936 bp, 8 predicted proteins | sample 728121 | NCBI WGS metagenome assembly LULO01 (sample SAMN03860287, study PRJNA289734) | marine metagenome | biome: seawater column; feature: ocean; material: water; isolation source: Red Sea water column Station 149 - depth 50m | place: Saudi Arabia: Red Sea | collected 2011-10-15 | depth 50 m | reverse complement strand
TTAGGCACAATTTTGTGGGGATGTTTGTCTTGGCAGGGATGGATGTCAGTTGTAATTTATTTATTATTTGGATCCCTCGTTACCAAAATAGGTTTTAAATTTAAAAAAGCACAAGGAATTGCTGAAAAAAGAGGCGGGAGAAGAGGTCCTGAGAATGTATGGGGCTCAGCAGCTACAGGATTATTTCTTGCCATTATGACCAAATTTAATGCTGCCAATGTAGTGATGTTTAAAGTAGGTTTTGCTGCAAGTTTTGCTGCAAAGTTGGCGGATACTTTTGGTAGCGAAATTGGAAAAAGATTTGGTAAAGACACATACTTAATTACTTCACTTAAAAAGGTGGATAGGGGAACTGAGGGAGGAATAAGTATAGAAGGAACATTAGCTAGTGTTTTGGGATCAATATTTATGGCTTTTATAATGCTTCGTCTATCAATTATTTCTACAAAATATCATTTTATAGTTGTTGTAGTTTCTGGATTCTTGGCAACACTTTCTGAAAGTATTATTGGTGCTAAATTTCAAAACAAATATAAATTAAGTAATGAATTGGTAAATGCTATTCAGACAAGTATTGCTTCTGTTTTTGCTATCTTTGCTCTTATTTTATATTCATATTTTTTAAATTAATAATATTTGGAAAGACCTAAGATTCCTTCCATTTTGTAAGAATCTCCCAGCTTTTAAGTCTTTGGAAAAGCCAGAAATGACCTTCGGAATTTAGATGAATTCCATCATGCGTAATCCAATTTTTACTCCTTTTATCAGAGTACATTTCTCTAAAAGTAGGAAGAAATGGGACATTCTGATTGAGGCATACTTCCTCCATTCTCCTTTCATAAGAATTACAAAAATCATTTGAGTACCATAGACATCCTGCGAACGGCATTTTGCTTTCGTCAACTGGTGTAAGACCAATAACAAATACATTTGTTTGAGAGTTCATTTCATTAATTAGCCTCTCTAATCCATATTCAAATCCATCTATATCTAATTGATGTCTTCCATTTATCTGACCAATTGCTGCAGTGTCGTTAAGACCTACATTTAGTAGGATTGCTTTAGGTTTATTTCTTCTCGTTTCTCCTCTAGATGACCATTCTTTTTCCCATCTAGATGAAACTTTTTCTATCCCATCTCCCCTAACGCCAAGTTGATAAATAACTGGCCCATTGTGGTTATTGCACCAATCTTTTCTAAGCCTCTCACACCATCCACCACCCTCATTATCTCCCCATCCATAAACTGAGCTATCTCCAATTACAACTAGCTGTTTTGGTAAACTAATCACTATAACCGGAAAAAAATAATTACTTGATTTAACAAATTATTCTTACAAATCAAGTTAAACTATTTTTGATTTTACCATTTATTAATTCGCCAACTATTGCGATGGAGCTATAAGCTATCAAAACTAATGTAACTTCTTGCCATGCGAAGGAACTTAGTGATTCTTGCAATTGCCAACCTAGACCAACACTTCCAATAACCCCAACAATTGCAGTTTCTCTAATAATAATGTCAGATCTATAAGCGCAATATGCTAAGTAACTTTTTGCTTGTTGAGAAAATAAACCTAAAAGCCAACTAGTCTTTTTTGAGATTCCTAGAGATTTCATTGCAATATAATTTCTCTTGTCTTGGCTATCTAGATTTGTAAAAAGTAATTTGCTAGTAATACCAGCGTTGTGGAGACCTAATGTTAAAGCTGCTAAAGATACAGAAGGATTATTAAAAGTTAATAGAGTTAGAAGTATTACAGGGGTAGGTATTAAACGTAATAAAAATGCAAAAATTTTTATAAAAATTTTAGAAGTATTGTTGTTAAAAATTCCTATTACTAATGGAGGTAAACTAATTGCGATTCCTGTTGATAAAAGACTTAAAATTATTGTTTCTAATATAAGTTTTAAGAAATCAAATAATCCTAAATCTGAGCTTGATTTAAATAGAGAACTAACGGAATTAAAATTTTCAAAATTATTGTTAAAAATAAAATAAAGAAAATATGAAAAAGAAAATAAAATTGTTATGAAAAAAACTGAAATAAAAAAAATAGATAGGATTTTATTTGTAGTGTTAAATTTTATTTTTTTGAATATTAATCCAGAAAGAATTATCAAAATTGCTAAGGACCATAAATAAGTCCATAACTCTCTAAAATTCAAAGTTTGGAAAGATAAAAAAATACTGGTACCTATTCCTCCAATCCCAAAAAGTCCTAGAATCACCGTACTTCTTATTGAACACTCTAATCGATATAAACCAAAGTTTTTAAATGTATTTATTATTGGATTCCATATTAAAGTTAGTAAAGAAGAAAATTTAGGTGCATTTATTTGATTTATAGATTCAAAACTTTTGTAGTCAATAGTTTCTAATTGTTCAGCAAAAACTTTTGAATTTACAGCAATATAAGGTATACATATAGCTATTATTCCTATCGAAAAATTTATTCCATATATTTGCATTAATAGTATTCCCCAAACCACTTCGTGTATAGATCTAATTATTGTTAGAAAAAACCTTATTATGCGGTAGAAAAAATTTGGAATATTAAAGATTTTATAAAAAATATTTGAGGAAATTATTCCAAAAATTGCTCCAAAAATAATACTTACTAACCAACTAAAAAAACCAATTAAAATAGTTTCATTTAATCGCTTAATTACGGTAATAATAATTTCATTATCGATCTTGGGATTAAATGCAGAAATTAAGAATTCTTGGAATAATTTAAATCCTCCAAAATGAATATTGTTTATTAATTGATACCCTAGAGGTATGCATACCAAAATTGGAAGAAAAGATAATGAGGTATAGTTTAATTTTAATTTGTTCAACTAATTAATATATTTTCTCTAAATGAATCTTCTTTAAGTTATTTCTTTTGATATTGAAAAAAATTTTACCATCCCTTATTCCAATAACTTTATCGAAATCGTTCAGCAAATCTAATCTATGTAATGCAACTAATGCCGTCTTTGGGGATTTTTTTGTTTTATTTTTATCTACATTTTCTAGCAGAAGGTTTTTAATTGTTGTTATCAATTTGGGATCTAGATTATTAAAAGGCTCATCTGCAAGTAATATATTTGATTCTTGAATTAATGATCTAGCTATAGCCACCCTTTGTTTTTGCCCCCCAGATAGTTTTCTGATTTTTTTGTCGTAAATAGAGTTATGAAGTCTACATAATTTCATATATTTATGCGCCTTCTTAAAAGAACTTATATTTAGTAAATTTTTAAAAGCGAAATAAAAATTGTTTTCCGCTAGTAGTCCACAATTAACATTTTGTTCTGCAGAGAGATCTTCTATTAATCTTAAATCTTGCCATATAGTTGTTATTTTACTTTTCTGCTTTCTATCTAATTCCTCGAAACTTTCATTGAATAATTTAACCTCACCTTGAGTTGGCTTTATAGTGCCATTAAGTACTGATATAAGTGTAGTTTTTCCTGAACCGCTTTTACCTAAAAGTGCAATTTTTTCCCCAGAATTTATTTTTAAATTTATTTTATTTAGGATCAGATCATTTTTGTATTTATAAGATATATTTTCTAATTCTAAGACAGTATTATTCATCTAATTTTATTTAATTTCCTCCCTATTTCCTCTATATTTTTATATTGTTTTGATTCTGCCTTTATAAATCTTTTTGCATTGAACATATCTAATATCTGTTTATGTGATTTTTGCTTTATATCTAAATTTAGAATTACTGATTTAAGTTCTTTTGTAAACCCTTCCCCGAATCTATTTTCAAGATCACCTTGAGCTACCCAATGATAGTCAACATATTCTGGTGTGATCCAGAATAATTCTAAATTACTTGTTCTTTTGGGATTATTTTTAAGATTGTTTTCCCAAACCTGTTTATTTAAAGCTCCAGCATCAAATGCCCCACTATTAACTAAAGCTATAGTGGCATCATGACTCCCACTAAAACCTGCTTTTTTCCCTTTAAAATGTTTAATTTCTACCCCTGCTTGATTTAAAAAATATTCTGGCATTAATCTTCCAGAAGTTGAGTTTTCAGAGCCAAAAGTAAATCTTAAATTCTTTAGTTTTTTAAGTCCTTTAATGTTTGAAATTGAGTTAAGTTCTAAATTTTTGTTTACTATAAAAACACTTTTAAATTCCTTATCGATATCTCTTTGAGCTATGACAATTGAATTAGGTGTTTGTAATCTTGCTTGAACTCCTGATAAACCTCCAAACCAAACTAAATCTAAATCTTTAGTTCTAAATCCAGTTACTGCTGCAACATAATTAATAACAGGAATGTATTTAACTTCTACATCAAGTTGTTTGGATAATTCTTTTGAAAATAAATTAAATCTTTTGTCCAAAACATCTTGGTTTTGATCAGGTATTGCTCCAACTTTTAAAACTTTGGGATTTGAATCATTATTAATTTTTAAAGCCTCTAAAGCACCTTTTTGAACAAAAGAGCAAACATTACTTGTACTTTGACTTTGTAATGCTGAGGATGCTTTGATTACATCTTTGGGACCTACTAAATAACCTATCCTCCAGCCAGTCATAGCCCATCCTTTCGCAAACCCATTTATTATAAAAATTCTATCTTTTAAGTCATTTGCTAATGAAGATAAACTGTAGTGTTTAAATTCTTTTTTAAGGATTAGTTCGTAAATCTCATCAGAAAGAATATTGATATTTGGATTTTCTCTAGCTAAATCGGCAATTTGTAATAATTCTTCCTTTGACATAACTCTTCCAGTAGGGTTATTAGGAGAATTGATAATTATAAATTTAGTTTTTGAAGAGATTTTAGACTTCAAATCTTCTATATTTATTTTGAATCCATCTTCTGCAGAAGAATTTGTAAAAATTGGCTTCCCACCCGCCAATCTAACCATCTGGGGATAACTTAACCAATATGGAGAAGGAATAATAACTTCGTCTCCAGTATTTAACAATACTTGGAAAAGATTATATATTGCTTGCTTAGCACCATTTGTGACCATTACATTTTCAAATTCATAATTTAAATCGTTTTGAATTTGAAGTTTATTTGCAATTGCTTTTCGGAGATCTAAATTCCCCGCTGCGGGCCCGTACTTTGTAAATCCATCAAATATAGCTTTACTTGTAGCCTCTATAACTTCTTTTGGGGCATCAAAATCAGGTTCACCTGCACTTAAATTGCAAATATCTACTCCTTCTGCAGATAATTGATTTGCTTTAGCACTTATCTGCAATGTAAGAGAAGGCTCAATTGAAAGTGCCCGATCAGATAAATTAACTTGACTCATTGACTTATGACTTTTCAAATATGACTTTTAATAATGACAAATGCATAAATTAAGAATAAATAAAACTATCACACTATGGTTTAATTTAGTTCATTTTCTTAATCTATTTTATTTTCATGTTTTGAGTTCTTAAGATAAAAATATTTAAAGTTTTATTTTCGGTGAAAAGGTTAGTAATTGGGAGAGGAAGTGTATTTGCAGATTTGTTAGTAATTGGTGAGGCACCTGGAGCCCAGGAAGATTTAGAAGGAAAACCTTATGTAGGTAAATCTGGTAAGTTATTAAACGAATTATTAATACAAGCTGGAATTGATTATAAGAAGGATGTTTATTTTTGTAATGTAATTAAATGTCGTCCACCAAATAATAGAAAACCCACTGCTAGAGAAATTAATATTCATAAACCTTGGTTATTACAGCAAATAAAGTTAGTCGATCCAAAATTTATATTACTTACTGGTTCTACTGCTATGAGAGCTATTTTAGAAGTTAAAGATCCTATAAGTAATTTAAGAGGTCAATGGATTAAAAAAGATGGGAGAGAAATTATGGTAATTTTTCATCCATCTTATTTGTTGAGATTTCCTTCAAAAGAAATCAATAAACCTTACCATCTAACTTTGAAAGACCTAGAGAATGTAAGTGGTAAACTATATGCCGTATAATTTAGTGAAATCCTTTTTGAATATCAAGAATTTTAATGTCATTAACTCAATCAAAAGAGGTTAATAGTCTCTCCAAAAGATATTCAACTCATATTGAGAGAAGGATAACTAGAACAGTAATGGTGGGTGATATAGCTATTGGAAGTGATTATCCAGTAAGAGTTCAATCGATGATAAATGAAGATACTATGGATGTCGAAAATGCTTACTTAGCTATCAAAAGACTTCATGATGTGGGTTGTGAAATAGTAAGGTTAACTGTCCCTTCCTTAGCACATGCCAAAGCAGTAGGAGATATAAAGGCAAAATTACTAGAAAATAATATCAATACCCCCTTGGTGGCTGATGTTCACCATAATGGTATGAAAATTGCAATGGAAGTTGCAAAACATGTTGATAAAGTAAGAATTAATCCTGGATTGTTTGTTTTTGAAAAATCAGACCCTACAAGAACTGAATATACAGATGAGGAATTTGAAACTATTAAGCAAACAATACTTAAAAGATTTACCCCTTTAGTTGAAGTTTTAAAGGCTGAAAACAAAGCTCTAAGGATTGGAGTTAATCATGGGTCTCTATCTGAGAGGATGCTTTTTACTTATGGAGATACGCCATTAGGAATGACAGAATCTGCGATGGAGTTCGTCAAAATTTGTGATGAGCTTGATTTTCATAACATAATTATTTCTATGAAAGCTTCTAGGGCTCCGGTCATGATGGCAGCTTACAGAATGATTGCAGATAGGCTTGACTCAGAAGGATATAACTATCCCTTACATTTAGGAGTGACCGAAGCTGGTGATGGTGATTATGGAAGGATTAAAAGTACTGCTGGAATTGGAACGCTTTTAGCAGAGGGATTAGGAGATACCATCAGGGTTTCCTTAACAGAAGCTCCAGAAAAGGAAATACCAGTGTGCTATTCAATTTTGCAATCTTTAGGATTAAGAAAAACAATGGTTGAATACATCAGTTGCCCCAGTTGTGGTAGAACACTTTTCAATCTAGAAGAAGTTGTAGATAAAGTTAGGAACGCTACCTCACATTTGACGGGTCTAGATATAGCAATAATGGGATGTATTGTTAATGGGCCAGGAGAAATGGCAGATGCTGATTATGGTTATGTTGGAAAAGGTAAAGGAACTATTGCCTTATATAGAAGAAAAGAAGAGATAAAAAGAGTACCTGAAGATGAGGGTGTTAATGCTTTAATCCAACTTATTAAGGATGATGGGAAGTGGATTGATCCTTAAGGATTTGTCAAATTTTTGAATTATAAATAAATTCTTTTTATAATAAAAAATATCGAATTATTTGAAGATAAGAAAATTGCTTAAAAAAAAATATATATTTCTGTTTGCGACATCCTTTTCTGGGTTATTTTTAAATAATTTTGCAGAGGCAACAGTTTTAAATAATAGTTATAAAGAAGTAATTGATCATGTTTGGCAAATTGTATATAGAGATTTTCTTGATTCAAACGGCAAATTTCAAAAGTCCAATTGGATTAATCTAAGAAAAGAAGTTTTATCAAAAACATATTCAGACAGCAATGAAGCATATGATGCGATTAGAGATATGCTTTCTAATTTAGATGATTCTTATACAAGATTTTTAGAACCTAAGGAATTTAATCAAATGAGAATTGATACCTCTGGCGAATTAACTGGAGTTGGTATCCAAATAGTTAAAGATAAAGAATCTGATGATTTAATAATTATTTCTCCCATAGAGGGCACCCCTGCATTTGATGCTGGAATTAAAGCTAGAGATAAAATATTATCCATAGATGATATTTCTACTGAAGGTATGAATATTGAGGATGCCGTGAAATTAATAAGAGGACAAAGAGGTACTAAAGTAAAGCTTGAAATTCTTAGAGGTTCTCAATCCTTTTTTAAGACTTTATCAAGAGAAAAAATTGAAATAAAATCTGTATCAAGTAAAGTCAATCAAACCAAAAATGGCTTATCAATTGGCTATGTAAGAATTAAACAATTTAATGCAAATGCATCCAAAGAAACTAGAGATGCTATTAAGGATTTAGAAACAAAAAAAGTCGCAGGATATGTTCTTGACTTGAGAAGTAATCCTGGAGGTTTATTAGAATCAAGCATTGATATCTCAAGGCACTTCATTAACAAAGGAGTAATAGTAAGTACAGTAAGTAAAGATGGTTTAAAAGAAACAAAAAAAGGAAACGGTCAAGCTCTAACAAAAAAGCCCTTAGTTGTCTTAGTTAATGAGGGTTCTGCTAGTGCTAGTGAAATAGTTTCTGGTGCAATAAAAGATAACAAAAGAGGAAAATTAGTTGGGAAGAAAACATTTGGTAAAGGTCTAGTTCAATCTATGAGAACATTAGTTGATGGTTCAGGTCTAACTGTTACAGTCGCTAAGTATTTAACTCCGAACGGCACTGATATAAACAAATCTGGAATTATTCCAGACATAGAAGTAAGAATGAATATAAACCCTATACTTCAAAGAGAGATAGGAACTAGAAAAGATAAACAATATAGAGCTGGTGAAAAAGAGCTAATAAATATAATTAATAGAAAGAATCAGATAAGCGAATTTAAGCCCGACACCACAAACCTTAATGCATTCCTAAAAATTAATAAGGAAGATAAAGTATTTTCATTAAATTAATTACTCATATCCAGCATTCTCTTTATTGGCACATAGGCTCTTCTTATTATTTCTGGGTCTAGTTCGATAGACGGGGAATTATTTTTCAAACAATCAAGAATTTTTTCTAAAGTATTTAATTTCATATATGGACACTCGTTACATTTACAACCTTCTACATCTGGGACTTCAATAAAAATTTTATTAGGTTCTTTCTTTTTCATTTGATGAATTATTCCAGGTTCAGTTAGTACCATGTAAGTTTTAGATGGATCTTTACTTACGAAATCAAGCAGCTTACTTGTTGATCCAATAAAGTCTGAGAGAATTAGTAAATTTTGACTACATTCAGGATGAGCAATTACTTTTGATCCTGGATTTTGATATTTTAATTTTAGAAGTGCTTCTTCACTAAATGATTCATGAACAATGCAGCTGCCAGGCCATAATTTAAGATCTCTTCCTGAATTTTTCTGTACCCATCTCCCAAGGTTCTGATCTGGCGCAAATATTATCTTTTTATCTTCAGGTATCTTTTTAATTAATGAGACTGCATTACTGCTTGTACATATCAGATCACTTTGAGCTTTTACTTCTGCAGTGCAATTTATATAACTTACGACATAGTGATCTGGATTTTCTTCCCTGAATTTTTGAAATTTATCTGAAGGACAATCGTCTGCTAATGAGCATCCTGCGTCAATATCTGGTAATAGGACTGTTTTATTAGGGCTAAGTATTTTTGCGGTTTCGGCCATAAAGTGCACACCGCAAAAAATTATTATATCTGCGTCATTATTTGCAGCTTTCCTAGATAGATCTAATGAATCGCCAATAAAATCTGCAATTTCCTGAATCTCTGGAGCTTGATAATAGTGCGCAAGAATAATTGCATTAGCTTTTTCGCAACGCTCCTTTATTTCAGAAATCAAATCCTCTTCGTTTTGAACTGATTTCTGTTTTGCAGTAGAAGTTATACTGGTCAGGATTTAGAATATCTCTAAATAGATTATATGCCTTTAAACAGAAAAAATTCTGACAAATTTAAAAATTGCTATTGTTGGTGACTGTCATGGTCAATGGTCTGAATTAGACTTGAAAGTTTTATCGATTATCAAACCAAATATTGTTTTATTTGTTGGTGATATTTCTGATGGAAGTGTCAAAATAATTAAAAAAATCAATGAGATCAAAATTCCTACTTTTGTGATTTTAGGAAATCATGATAGAGGGAAAGATTCTACAGGCGAAACTCTCTCAAAGCAGATACGTGTTCTTGGTGAAAAATATTGTGCATGGGATTTGAAAGTTTTTAATAATCAAATAAATTTATTGTCTGCTAGACCATGTAGTTCTGGCGG
>LULO01000536.1_pt1 | contig 9958 bp, 10 predicted proteins | sample 728121 | NCBI WGS metagenome assembly LULO01 (sample SAMN03860287, study PRJNA289734) | marine metagenome | biome: seawater column; feature: ocean; material: water; isolation source: Red Sea water column Station 149 - depth 50m | place: Saudi Arabia: Red Sea | collected 2011-10-15 | depth 50 m | reverse complement strand
TATTTTTGTAAATTTGTAGATAACTCAATAGAAGAGGTTCTAGGAACTGCGCCTGGTAAGTTTGCAATTGCAGAAACGATCACACCACTTCTTATTTCAAAAGGTTCACTATGAGTGTTAGGCTTAACGCCTTCAACGCAACCACCTTGATCAATAGCAACATCTACTATGACTGAACCTTTTTCCATCGAATTTATATCTTCTTCTGTAATTACAATTGGAGGCTTTCTTCCAGGTAACAAAACTGCACCTACAACTAAATCAGCAGACCTAATTGCGTTTGTAGCTGACTCACTTCCACTGACTAAAGTGGTGATGTTTTCTCCATACTGATTCTTTAACTCATTCAAAATATCTTCATTTATATCAATCGCAGTAACAGATGCACCAATCTGAATAGACTTATGAATTGAGCTTCTACCAACTTCACCACAACCAATAACAGTGACTTTTGAATTTTTTTCACCAGATATTGATGAAAGAAGCAGTCCTTTTCCTTTTGAAGAGTATTCTAAAAATTGCATACCTTTCTGAATTGCTAGATTGCCAGCAATTTTTGACATAGGAATTAGCAGTGGATACTCTTTCCCGCTCATAATCATTTCAGTAGCAATCCCTGTTAATTTTTTTTCTAATAGTATTTTTGTAAGTGAAAGATTTGATGCGAGATGAAGGTAACCAAATAATACATGGTCAGAATTTAAGAGTTCAAACTCTTCAGATTGAGGTTCTTTGACTTTACAAATTATTTGTGCGGTTCCATAAAGTTCTTCTGCTGAAGACACAATTTTTGCTCCAGCTTGTTTATAGTCTTCATCAGTAAAACCAGAGCCAACTCCGGCCTGGGTTTCAACAAAAATATCTGCTAAACCAGTAAATTGAGTTATGTGTTCAGGAATTAAAGCAACTCTGCCTTCGTCCTGTTTAACTTCTTTTGGTATACCTAGCTTTTTAATCATTTGATGGAACTGTTTCTTGTAGGTGCTTATCAAGATACTTCATAAAAGGCGTGCCACCCGTTCCAACAATATTTGAGTTTGAATTATTTGTTAGAGACTGTTCAAAAATATATACTCTTGCATATTCCAAATGCTTATCTCTAAAAGTATGGACTTCATTTATTATTTCATTTATGATCATCCTGGATTTTTCATCTATGCTTAGATTTTTTCTTTTGTTTTCTGACCATTCATCTAGACCATTGAGTAATTCTCTATGCTCTTTAGGCATATACAATCTCATCTCATCCAAATATTCTCTTAGTGGATCATTGGAATGCGTGACGCCGAGAAGAGCATCGAGTGCGGGAACAATTGAACTTTGTGCTCCTGTTTCACCTCTGAAAAGTTGAGGTTCTCCATTGTAATCTTCAACACCCTCATAAATTATACCCTCCGGTGTAGCAGGGTTATTTTTCCAACCAAAGATGTATGGTCTCACTCGATTGTAGTAAATAAATGGGTCACATTTTTCAGGCATTCGATTCATAATTGAGTTGATTTTTTTAATACTCTCTAAAGATTTTTCTAATAATGATTTGTCCAAGTTTTCATCAAGAAAATATGATTTTAGATTTGAAAGTATAACTTTTGCTTCATACTCAATAGCAACATGAATCATAATAAACCAATCTTCATCTACTCCTCCCAAGAAATTTTGCATGATTACTATATTCTCTAGATCAAAAGGCTTTGTATCATCAAGCATTTTCCAATTATTTAAGGCGTATGATGCATAGGAAAGAATTGGTGGTCTTTCTAATTTTTCAGATATAGCAAACCATGTTGTAGCAAGTTCTTTAGGGATTGTATTTTCAACATGTTTTTTTCCCCACATATATGCGTGACCTACGTAGGAATACAGTAGCATCGCTCTTTCCAATTCACTGTTGTTTAGATTACTGATATCTTTTTCTTGCTCTAATTGTTGTACTCTTTCGACAATTTGTTCATTCGCAAGTACTTTTGGAAGTTCGCTTGCAAGGTTTTCAATATCATCAAAGTTTGATGGTAGCTTTTCACATATTTGTTTTGGTATAAAACCACTATCTAATATTTCTTGATGCATTTTCCCCCTTCAAGATCCGCAGAATTATAGCTTCTACATTACAATGGTAAACTATTCTTGGTTAAGATGGGAAGTAAATTTTTTGTAATACTTGGAAGTCAGCTATTTAATCCAAAAATTCTAAAAAAAAATGGCTGTAGTGAAGTGTTTATGGCTGAAGACTTTGGTCTTTGTACATATTTTAAACATCATAAACTAAAGCTTTATTTGTTTCTTGCTGGTATGCGTGAATATAGAGACGAACTGGAAAATGAATCTATATCTGTAAATTACTTTGAACTTTCAAGTCGTAAAAAAGGAGAAAGTTATGTCGACTCTCTAATTAAATTCCTAAAAAAGAAAAATTTATCTGAAATCAATATTTTTGAAATAGAAGATAAAGCTTTTGAAGAAGAGTTTCTTAAAGCATTAAAAGCTGCCAATGTAGCAGTAAATATTTTCCAATCACCAATGTTTATATTTGAAAGAAATGAATTTGTTTCTATGGCAAAAGGAAAGAAAGTTTATAGAATGTCTTCCTTTTATCAAAAAGCTAGGAAAAATTTAGATATTTTAATGGATGAAAATGGAAAGCCAGTCGGTGGAAAATGGTCATTTGACGAAGATAATAGAAAAAAAATACCAAAAAATGTAGAACCACCTGAAATGATTGTTTTTAAAAAATCAAAATATGATGAAGAAATTAAAAAACTTATTATTAGCAAGTTTGATGATCATCCAGGTGATTTAGAAAATACTTGGTTTCCTGTAAACAGGGCTGGAGCCGAAAAACAGCTTGATAATTTTCTTAAAGTTCGTTTTGAAAACTTTGGAATTTACGAAGACGCAATGCTGGAAGAGAAGAATTTTCTTTTTCACAGCTGCATAAGCCCCTTTTTAAATATAGGTCTTTTAACTCCTGATAAGGTTATAAAAAAAACCTTACAGTATGCTGAAAAAAATAATGTGCCTATGAACTCAGTAGAGGGGTTTGTTAGGCAAATAATAGGTTGGAGAGAATTTATTAGGGGAATCTATCATGAAGAAGGTGCTTTACAATCAAAAAGTAATTACTGGAAGCATTCAAAAAAACTAACTTCATCATGGTACGACGGAACAACTGGCATTGATCCGCTTGATGACTGTATAAAAACTACTCTCAAAGATGGTTACATACACCACATTCCACGGTTAATGGTTATAAGTAATATTATGAATTTATGTGGAGTAGATCCTAAAGAAATCTATAAATGGTTTATGGAAATGTATATAGACTCTTCAGATTGGGTTATGGTTCCGAATGTTTTCGGGATGGCTACATATGCTGATGGAGGAATGATGTCTACAAAACCATATACATGTGGTTCAAACTATATTCTGAAAATGAGTAACTACAAAAAAGGTGATTGGTGTGACACTCTTGATGGTTTGTATTGGAAATTTACAGAAAAGAACAGAAAGTTTTATGAAAATAATCCAAGACTTGCGCTGCTAACAAGATCGCTTGATCGTCTTAACCCAGAAAGAAAAAATCACATTTTTAAAAAAGCTGAAGATTTTATAAAGCAAAATACTATCTAAATATTTTTTTATTTATTTAAATAATTACGAAATAAAATTGGTTCATCGGTAATTACACCATCGCATCCAATTTCTAAACAAGTCTTAAAATTTTCTATTGAATTTACAGTCCATACATGTAGTTGAAGATTATTTAATTTACAAAAATCCACTAGTTTTTTTGAATAAACTTGTATCCCCCTCCACTTAAATGGGGCTTGGAGAGCTTGAACCTTAAAATTTCTTTTTTGTAAAGGTAAAAATCGTGCAATAGCATTTTCTCGAAAAGTTCCGGAGGTTAATATTTCCCCCTTACTTACATTTAAAAACTCGTCTAATCTTTTCGGGCTAAATGAAGAAACTAATACTCTTTCTTTTGCATTTAGTGAGTTTATTATTTCTACAACCTTTTTTGCCATTCCAGTTTGCTTTAGATCAAGATTAAATTTTAACTTTTCACTCATTTTTAAGGCATCAACTAACCTAACAAAATTAGTAGTTTTATCTTTTTGTTGACTTTTTTCATAAAACTTATATCCAGCATTAATTTTAGAAATTTCACTCCAATTAAAGTCTTTTACTTTTCCAGATACATTTGTCGTTCTGTCAAAAGTTTCATCATGATGAAGAAATATTTCACCATCTTTAGACATACGTAAGTCAGTTTCAAAATGAGAAAATCCTTCTTTAATTGCTAGCTCAAGACCATGAAGTGTATTCTCAGGTACTATATTTGACCCTCCACGATGAGGAATAATCAGTGGTTTATCACCATCAAAATATGATTTGTTATCCAGAAACTCCACCTGTAAAATTAAAGTTTTTTAAATGTATGGCTGGTACTTTTAACATGCCTTCTCCAAATTCTGAATCTGCATATCTAGACCTATCCCCAATAGATAAAACATTTCCAGGTGCAAGTGAAGCCATAAAGCTTTGTGTAAATCTTAATCTACCAATAGGTTTAACTATCTTTCCATTTTCAATCAAAAAAGATCCATTTCTATTTAACCCAGTTACAACTTGGGTGATTGGATCTAAAACCCTGCAGTACCAAAACTCATTTATGTAAATACCCTTTTTAACACTTTTTATCATTTCTTCTTGTGAAACATTACCTTCCGAAAGTTTAATATTTGTACCTATTCCGCCAAAATTTTCTCCCCAACCAAACAATTCATGAAAAGTATTTTCAGCACTTAATTCCTTAGCAGTTCGCCGAGTATGAAAATAAGATTTTGAAACTCCATCTTTAACAACTTCTAAGTTTTTTTTCTTTGATCCGGACGCATCAATCTTAAACCCAATTGATTCATTATCTTCAGGAGTGTCAAAAATGTTTATTTGGCTATCAAACTGGTTTTCATCAATGTTTATTGGACTCATACCATCAATTTTGCTTTTTGCATTAAAACCATAAACTCCAAGAAAAACCAATATAGTGCTAACCGCTTCGTGACCAAGAATTACTTCATAGTTTCCCGGTTCTATGTCCTCTGGGTTCTCACTGTCTTTTGCTAGTTTTGCTGCTTCACTGCCAGCACGTTCAGCTTCTATGTCTGATAATGTTATTCCTCCCCTGTGAGAAGACCCAGCTGATGATTCTGTTCTAAATATTCCATCAATGAATGCGCTGCTAGATGAATCAGAAGAATTTAACCCATTAGTGTTCCATACAAAGTAATTATTTATATAGCTAGAACAGTATCCTGCTGCGTTCATTTGTTTTCCCTCAGAAACAAATTCTCGAACCTTATTAGCTCTTTCCTCGGGTGATGATTCAACCAGCTTGGATAGACCATTGTAGGATTGGGTGGCATCAGGAAGGCCAGCCCAACCTTTGTCTATTGGACTTTTACTTAAAGAGTCCATAGCTTTAGAAACAAATTCCTTTGGATTTTTTAATGCTGTTAAATTAGTTGACACAGTTACAGTTTTAGAATCATTGTGTAATGTCAAAAATACGTCGGCAGATTCTTCATCCACATTTTGATGAATTTGAGAATTAGCAAACCTAGTTAATGCACTTCTTGAGTGCATCATTTTTAATTCACATTCTGTATCAGAAGGAATATTTTTTTCAATATCTTGAAGTAGGTCTTCCCAAATTTTCATCCACGAACTCCAATGCGCGTATTTTTAAATCTTGCTGGAGAAGCTGGGTGTCCAGTATGTCCAATTTGGCTTGGTTGTCCTTTGCCACAGTTTGGAGTTCCCCAAAATACCCATTCTTCCTCACCTGACAACATATCCATATTTCCCCAAAACTCAGGTGTAATTCCCGTATAGGTCGGGTTCTTTACCATATCAATTATTTTTCCATTTTTAACTAACCAACCAACTTCACATCCAAATTGAAAATTTAGTCTTAGGTCATCAATGGACCAAGAACGGTTAGTTTCCATGTATATTCCCTCATCTGTAGCTTCTATAATTTCATCTAGGGATGAGTCACCTGGAAGCAAGCCAACATTTGTCATCCTAACCATGGGTAATCTTCCAAAACCATCTGCACGAACCATGCCACCCGGAGGAACTCCTGCAACAGCAGCACTATCTCTACCTGACAAAACTCCGGTCCAAATTCCTTCTTTTACAATATCAACCCTTTGGGCAGGAGTTCCTTCGTCATCGTATTTAAATGTTGCAAGCGCTCCAGGAAGTGTGGCGTCAGCAACTATGTTCATTAATTCTGAACCATATTTGTGCTTATTTAATTTTTTTAGATCTAAATGAGAGGTTCCGGCATAAGCTGCTTCCCAACCTAAAATTCTGTCAAGCTCAATAGCATGCCCTACAGATTCATGAATTTGTAAAGCAAGCTGGCTACCCTCAAGGATTAAGTCCATCGTTCCTTGGGGACATTGAGGAGCTACCAAAAGCCTTTGGGATTCCTCAGCTAATCTATCTAAATGACTTTCAAATTCAAAACTTTTTATTACTTCCCAGCCACCAGTTCTATATTCACCAAAAGATTGAGGGTATGACCTAATTTGGGTTTCGCCATCGCCTACTGATAATGAAGATATTCCTCCTCCGGATTCAATAATATTTTGATATATTTTGTGCCCCTGACTTGAAGCAAACCACTTTTCTGTATCCCAAAAATCTAATCTTCCAAAAGCTCGTGAGCTACCAAGTTTTTTCATCTTTTCAGTAGATGAAATTAAAAGATCGATTTGTTCAGAACTGGAAACTGAAAAAGGATTTTCTTGGTGTGGAGTTGTATAGGTATCTTCAACTACAGGCACATCGGCAAATGGTAATTCTTCTCCAGCAACCATTGCAGATGCTTTAGCTATTTCAAAAGATTTTTTTCCTGCTTGTTTTAAAGACTCGCTAGATAAATCATATGTGGAATAAAAACCCCAAGAAGAACCTACTAATGCTCTAATTCCAATGCCAATTTTTTCATTCTCATTAAAATTTTCGATTTCTCCATTTTTTGCTGCAATACTTCTTGATTTAGAAATTAAAACTCTTGCATCAGAATATTTTGCTCCGCTATCTATTGCTGAGTCAATGGCAATTTCGAGATGTTCGAACATGTAATATAGATTACCAATTTAAAGAGTAAAGATAAAATTAAAAAATTAGACTAGGTCTTGTTCTCTAATCCCAAAAGATGGATGACGAAGTCTGCAGAGAGCGAGTTTTTCTAATTGTCTGATTCTTTCTCTGGTCAAGTCAAACTCTTCACCAATTTCTTCAAGTGTTCTTGGGACGCCATCGTAAAAACCATATCTTAAAGCTAAGATTCTTCCTTCTCTTTCAGGAAGTCTGCTAATACTATCTCTGAGGCTCTCCGCTACATCTAAATCTTGAACAATTAATGAAGGATCGCTTGCATCTTCATCTTGGATGAAATCACCAAGTTGTGCTCCATCTTCACCGACAGGTTGTTCTAGAGAAACTGTATCAGCAACACTTAAAGCTAGTTCTACCTTATCAACCCCTACACCTGCTTCTTTAGCAATCTCTTGTGGTTTTGGATCTCTACCTAGTTCAGCTTTAAGTTGAGCTTGTGCTGCACGGACTGCAGCCATAGTATCGTGTAAGTGTACAGGAATTCTTACTGTTCTTGACTTGTCAGCAATAGCTCTTGTAATAGCTTGTCTAATCCACCAAGTTGCATAAGTTGAAAATTTGAATCCCTTACGCCAATCGAACTTTTCAACGGCACGTATTAAACCAAGGTTTCCTTCCTGGATTAAATCTAGAAAATCTATACCTGAGGTGTTTGCATATCTTCTTGCATTAGCAACAACTAATCTTAGGTTTGCAGTAAGGAAAGCGTCTTTGGCCTCGGCGCCTTTTTTTCTATCTCTTTTTAAACGGATTTCACCTTTTTTATCTTTAAACTGTTTCTTTTGTAACTTAACTGCAGCCTTTTCACCAGATTCAATTTTCTGGGCTAATTCAACTTCCTGTTCTGCAGTTAGCAGGTCGAAGTTTCCAATTGCAGTCAAATACTGGCTAACTAGGTCTGTAGTAAGTTTTCCTTTATCGTCAGCTAATTTTTTTGTTAAAGATTTTGCTTTTTCACGAGCAGCTTTCTCCTGTTCAGGAGTTAAGGTAGTATCTTCATTAGAAAAATCAGCTTCTTTGGCCTCTGGTTTTGGCTTTGAAGGTATTGTTTTAGTCACCATTAGTATTTTGACCTTTATGCTTGCTATTCAGTTACAGAGATGAATAATATACCGGCAATTAATTTAAAGCGAATTGATAAATAAATTATTTTTTGAAAGATCAATGCTTACATATATATAGGAAATCCACAAAAAATCGGCAATTGCTAGGTGCAATATGCTTAAAGGCAGAACTATATTGGATAAAACATTTATGACTCCCAGAAATACAGCAATAAGTATTAATATTTGTAATGGTTTAACGCTTACATTATATTTTTTTCTAATCCCAGTTGCGTAAACATATAGAACTATTGATAGTGTTGAGGAAATAATTGGGTGTAAAATTCTTAATCTAGTCAACACTTCGGATGTTCTGTCAAAATCTGCTAAAAACCCTTCAACAAATGAAGCGCTTGGAAATAAGACGTCAGCTAAAGCAGTGATTGAGCCGGTTGCTCCACTTAGAAGAAACAAAGAAGAAATTAATAAAAAGTTTTTGTTGAACATATTTTTTATGTTCTGAAGATCGTCTTGAAGTATTTTATATAATATTGCGTAACTCCCTAGCAAACCAAAAGTGTTTACTAAATGAATTGGAACTGCAATGATTCTTGGAAGCGAACTATTAAGACCTACCCATTCAAAAATGACAATTACTGCTCCAATTAGTGCCTCAAAAATTACAAAAAAAGTAAGGTAATTAGTTACTGTTCTTACTAAAGAGTCTTTTTGAAATTTCCTAGTCTTTGCAAAAATTATCAAAGTAACAACTAATAAAACTCCACTTACAGAACGATGGGAAAATTCAATTAATTCTGAAGTATCTGATAATGCAGGAATTATCTTTCCTTTACATGTAGGCCATGTAGCTCCACATCCATCTCCAGACCCGGTAGCCCTAACAAATGCACCAGCCAAAATTGAAGCTATTGATAACAAAAGACCTGCTTTTGCGTAAGACTCTACTTTCACAATAAATTATCTAAAAATGTTCTAAGTGAATCCCAAAATAACGAGAAAGAATTATAAATAACAATACAAAGCACCAGAAGCAAAGCTGTTGTTTTGAGATTACGAGTGAAATAAAAACCAATTTGTTTTTGATCATATATATATGGCTCTTCGTCGGAAAACTCAAGGAGGTTAGTAGTTTGTACTGGTTTTGTAAGATATTCTTCTAAAGTTTCTTCTTTTACCTCAGAAACCTCAACTGATTCATAATCGAAATCATTAAGTGTTGATTCTTTTCTTTGGAAGGTATTTCGAAGTTTATCAATTCTAGTTTGCTTAATTTGCACATCATCATTTTTTATTGAAAAGAGACTTTCTTCAGTTAATAATGAACCTACTTCTTTTAATTGTTCTGTTGAGAACCCATCAAGTGTCTGTGTTATTTCGGTACCTAATAATCCTTCAAGAGCATTAATAATTTTTTTATCCGTAGGAAAACTTGTTCCAGCTTCCCATTGCTTAACATCTTTTACCTTTACCCCTGTAAAAGAAGCTATCTGTTTATTACTTAAGCCCCTATCAGCCTTAAGTCTTTTAAATTCTATTTGAAAATTATTCATTACTTTAATTCTATTCAATATAATTTTTTTTATATAACTAGTCTTAAGTACGGAGGTGAATGAGCGCCTGGTGGGCTCCACAGTCTTCAAAACTGTTGAAAGGTGTAAAAGTCTTTGGCAGGTTCGATTCCTGTCCACCTCCGCTACTTT
>LULO01001868.1_pt1 | contig 9976 bp, 12 predicted proteins | sample 728121 | NCBI WGS metagenome assembly LULO01 (sample SAMN03860287, study PRJNA289734) | marine metagenome | biome: seawater column; feature: ocean; material: water; isolation source: Red Sea water column Station 149 - depth 50m | place: Saudi Arabia: Red Sea | collected 2011-10-15 | depth 50 m | reverse complement strand
TCTGTAGATATAACTGCCTGAAAAGGACCGCTGCCAAAAACAATTCTATTTGCACCATTGTTATACATTGACATACCTTCTCCTACATTAAATGACATTGTAATCGTAGTTGTAGACTCTGTAAAAATTACTGGCGATGCAAAGGTAGCTGAACCAATAAGTTTATCAACATCCGCATCATTTTCTGCTAAATAAGAATTCGTATCTATTAAATAGCCCTTAATACTTGCTGAAGTTCCATTAAGGTTTTCTCCTTCTGCGGTTCCTTCAAAAGACCCGCTATCAAAACTAGTTAACAATTCGGTAAATTTTCCTGCAGTTATTTCTGAAGCTCCACACTCAGAAGTACCCGATGGGACTGCTCCTGTACCATATGTGCCAGAACCACTTTTTGTTCCACAATAAACACCAGAATTACCGTCCTGATCTGTGACCGCTTCGTCAAATTGCAATGATGCAGTTATTCCAAATGAATTATCTATCAACATTACTCCATGTGTGTAAGTACCATTTGGAGGTCGAGTCATTGTGCCTGGAACATCTACAGTGGCGTTCTGTTGAACGGAAAGAGTTGCCCCTGAACTTAATTCCCAGTTTTTGTAACAACTGGATAAATCCATCACTGCTGTTGTAGTAGGAGCAGCTGGTTCACTAGTACAAAAATACAATTCATATGCAATAATTTCATAAGCAGCTGGTGCACTTGCACAATATCCATTGTCAATCACTTGAGTCTTGTCGTATATACCTCCTGTGATTGTGCAACTATCAACGTGGCTATCAGCATAAGAATAGTATGTGGCTGAGAGGCTCATAACTAAAATTAAATATAAATGTTTTATAAATAACCTTGCCATAATTTAAAATCCACTCGCTTTTGCATTTAATGTTGTTGTTACAACTTTTATTTTATTTTCCCGTTTTACTGGTTCATATAATCTCTCAGCAACAGAGACATATTCAAAATAGTTAGATGTGTCATTTGAAAAAGTACCACTATTTCCAAGAGGGATGACATAGCTTAAGTTTGCAAATGAACCATCACCTGTTTTATTGTCGTCGATATATCCAACTTCTAAATCAAGATTGTTACCAATTATGTTAAGACCGTATTTCTCTCCTTCTAATTCATAGGAACCAGCTGCATTTTCAAATTCAAATAATCCTGCAAATAATCTTGCATTTGCTTTTATTGGTAAATGATAATCAAGACGCAAATCCCATCCGTCCATTGCCTCTTCATCTTTACCTGTTGAAACTGTTTCAATACCAGAAGTAGCGTCATAGATATTAGATCTCAAATCGAATACACTACTTATAATTTCTAAGCCCGCACCATTTCTCTGATGTGCGTCATCAAATGCATAATCAAAGAATACATTCAATCCAAATAAAACTTTGTCATCATTAAGAAGAGTTCTATGTCCAAGACCCAGGTTAATTGTTTGGTCATTGTTGTGAAGGTTTAGAGAGTTTTGGTTAAAAATTGCGCTGTTACCATACTCAGAAATCATATTAACATTGGTGAGAGATATCGTTGGCTTTAAATGTTCTTGAACGCCCAAATTTAAATCGAGATACTTCACTCTACTATTTTCGCTCAATAATGATGAAATGCTATTACCAAAACTATTAGCTAAACCATTAAAATATGAGGTAACTCTATTTTCTAAATTAGAGGCATTTGAAATACCTATTAGCAAAAAAATACCTATTATTGAATAAATGTAAGCCTTAAGATTTCTCATAAATTAAAGATCACAAATAAATGCGTGTATATCACTGATAAAAATTATCTAATTATTTGGTGGCCTCACCCGGACTCGAACCGGGACGGGAATAAATCCCAAAGGATTTTAAGTCCTTTGCGTCTACCAATTCCGCCATGAGGCCAATACAATAATTTATAACTCTATGTGTAATTAAGTTCCAGAACTTTAACAATGGATAAAAAAAAGGGGCCCGAAGGCCCCTTCTTTATTATTTACTTTGCAGTTAATTAGTTGCTGTCTGATACTGCAGCTACATAAATAGCCATACCAAATGCAATTTTATTAACAAAGTCTGCAAGGTTATAGATTAAGTTCAATGAACCAGCGTCAACGCCGCCACCGAAGTAACCTACAGCATAACCAATTGGATAAATTGCCCATCCGACTGTAACAATTAATCTCAATGCGTTAAATGCAGTCTGACCAGCAGCGTTTCCACTACCAGCACTTGCCTTGCTTGCTTCACCTGCAAAAACCTCGTAGATGATATATAACCATCCAGCCATACCTATTACGAAGGCTAGAGTTACATTCATCGCTCCAGTTTCACCCATGTAACCGAAGACGAGCATAATAATTGATGCAATTAATAGTCTCCAGAAAAGGCTTGAAGCAACAGCAGTCATCGCTGCAAGAATTACATAGAATTCTACGATTTGTAGAGGCACAGTAATCAACCAGTCAATGTAACGAAGGACTGTTGGTGAGTCACCAGTAGCAACCCATACGCCTCTCATGTAGAAGTAGTGCCACGCCGCAATACCAGTAACCAAACCAGCTACTGTAAGGGACGTTTTCCATTTAGCTGCTACACGATCTCTTTCAAGAAAGAAGAAAGCAGTAGCGGCAACCATGGCCATAGAGATCAACCAAAACGAAATCGCAACGTGATCTCCGGGATTTAGCATTAATACTTTCATGTTTATTTTCCCCTTAATTTTATAAAATTAGGCAATTATTATTGAGAATCCTTCTTAAGTAAATATTAAAAAAATAATAATAATAAATAAAATCAATTACTTAGAGATTTGTGGATAAAAATTATTAATACTTTGTATCATAATTTTTAACTAATTCCTTTAATTCTGTATCACATTTTGACAGCTGATCATCGCTCGTTGAACGCATAACAATTGATGTTCCAAATCTATTTTCCTTGCTAAATGGATAACTGCCTATTTCCACAGAGCTATATTTTGCCTGAAGGTTAGTGAGTATCTCAGCAACATTACTTTCAGGTGTAAAAATATCGACTGATTTAGATTTTACTACATCCCCTTTCTTAAGGAATTGACGAGCTCCTTCCAACATACCTTGCATAATTCCTGGTATACCTGCCAAAACAAATACATTGTCCATTTTAAACCCTGGCGCTCTACTGACTGGATTTTCAATGAGCTCTGAGCCAACAGGCATCTTAGTCATCTTCATTCGAGCTTCTGTGAGCTCTCCATCTTTATAATACTCTTTTAATATTGAGAGCGCTCCCTGATTTATTTCCAAATCAACAGAAAATGCTTTAGCAATTGACTCTGAAGTGATGTCGTCGTGTGTTGGTCCAATACCGCCAGTGGTAAACACATAGTCATAAGTTTTTCTTAAATGGTTAACTGTCTCAACAATTACATCCTCTTCGTCACGAATTACTCTGACTTCTGTTAATTGAATACCTATTTCATTCAACCAATTTGCAAGATATGATAGATTCTTATCTTGTGTACGACCTGATAAAATTTCATTACCTATAATAATTAATGATGCTTTCATAATCTTATGTCAAAAAATTCGAAAAATTTCCTCACTGGTAAATTCATAAAGAGATATAAGAGATTTTTTGTAGATGTTCAACTTGATAGTAAAAAAATTGTCACAGCTCATTGTCCTAATACAGGCTCTATGATGGGGCTGCTTGAAAAAGATAATCTAGTCTATTTAACAGAAGGCAATTCAATCAAACGGAGCAATGGTCGGAGTAAATACTCATCGAGCTAATCGGATTGTTGAAGAAGCAATAAGCAAAGGCAAAATTTTAGAGCTAGGGAAAATTGTATCATTCAAAAGAGAAGTTAAGTACGGTCAAAATTCTAGAATTGACTTCTTAGTTCAAACAAAAAAAGAAGAAATATACGTAGAAGTTAAAAATGTTACTTTATCGAGAGATAAATCAATTGCAGAATTTCCTGATGCGATCACTGAGAGAGGGTTAAAACATTTAATAGAGCTATCCACTCTTCCAACCAAGTCTATTAGAGCGGTTATGCTTTTCTTAGTCCAAAGAGATGATTGCAGTAAGTTTAAGATCGCTGCAGATATTGATACTAAATATGCAGATACTTTTAAGAAGGTTAAAAAAATGGGTGTTGAGCCTATATGTTATGACTGTTCTTTTGATAGAAATGGTATAAGTGTTAATAAAAAGATAAAGATATTAAATTGAATAACACTATTCATAGTTCTGATGATTTTGAAGGGATGCGAAAAGCAGGTAATCTTGCAGCATCTACATTGGATCTACTTGTTGAAAAAGTAAAACCAGGTGTTTCCACCGAAGAGTTAGATAATATTGCATTTGATTATATAGTCCGTCATGGAGGCCTTATTGCCCCTTTATTTTATAAGGGCTATCCTAAGTCAGTTTGTACTTCAATTAATCACGTAATATGTCATGGAATTCCTTCATCAAGAATTTTAGAAAATGGGGATATTGTTAATATTGATGTAACAGTAATTGTTGATGGGTGGCACGGCGATACAAGCCGCATGTTTCCTGTTGGAAAGATAAATGCCAAAGCACAAAAATTAATTGATTGCACTTTTCAAGCAATGCATGAAGGCATTAATGCTGCTCAACCTGATGCAACATTAGGTGATATTGGTAGTGCAATTCAAACTTATGCAGAAAAACAAAACTACAGTGTTGTTCGTGATTTTTGTGGTCATGGACTAGGAAAAGTTTTTCATGAGTTTCCAAACATTCTTCACTACGGGGATAAAGGTAAAGGTGAAAGAATTGAACCAGGCATGTTTTTTACAGTGGAACCGATGATAAATTTTGGAAAATATGATGTTAGAATGTTAGGCGATGGTTGGACGGCTGTTACAAAAGATAAAAGTTTGTCAGCACAATTTGAGCATAGTATTGGCATTACCAACGATGGTGTAGAAATTTTTACAAAATCACCTGCTGGGCTTGATAAACCGTAAATTAAAGATTAAAAACATACTTATATGATCCCTCGTTATTCTAGAGCCGAGATGACTGACGTTTGGAGCTCTAACTCTAAATTTAAAATATGGCTTGATATTGAACTCTATGCTTGCGAAGCCATGGAGAAATTAGGAACTGTTCCTAAGGGAACAAGTAAAAAAATTAGATCAAAAGCAAAGATTAATGAAAAGAGAATTGATCAAATTGAAAAAAAAGTGAAACACGATGTAATTGCTTTTTTAACAACAATTTCTGAATACGCGGGTCCACCTGCAAGATTTCTTCACCAAGGTCTAACTTCTTCAGATATTTTAGATACGGCTTTTAATGTTCAACTAAAACAGTCCTCAGTCATTATTGAGAAGGAACTATTAAATTTACTAAAATCATTAAAAAAAATTGCAATAAAACATAAAAACACACCTTGCATTGGAAGAAGTCATGGGATTCATGCAGAACCCACAACTTTTGGAGTTAAAATGGCATCTTTTTATGCAGAATTTCAAAGGAACCATAAGCGTTTTTTAAAAGCAATCGAAGAAATAAATATATGCGCGATTTCAGGCGCAGTCGGCAATTATGCAAATATTGATCCACGTGTTGAACAGTACGTCGCAAAAAAGTTGGGCATGAAAGCAGAAACGATTTCAACTCAAATAATTCCAAGAGATCGTCACGCAGTATATTTTAATACTCTTGCAGTAATTGCAAGTTCGATTGAACGTTTAGCTACTGAGATAAGACATTTACAAAGAACTGAGGTTTTAGAAGTTGAAGAATTTTTTTCAAAAGGACAAAAAGGGTCATCAGCGATGCCTCACAAAAGAAATCCAGTTCTGACTGAGAATATAACTGGACTGGCAAGACTGATTAGAGGTTATACGGTTCCTGCTTTAGAAAATATTACTCTTTGGCATGAAAGAGACATATCGCATTCAAGTGTAGAGAGAATAATGGCGCCAGATGCAAATATTATAATCGACTTTGCACTTTCACGAATGAATAATGTGATATCAAATCTTGTTGTATATCCAAAAAATATGAAAACTAATTTAGATAGATTAAAAAAATTGCCAATGTCAGAGGGTTTAATGCTGGCAATGACACAAAAAGGTTTATCGCGAGAAAATGCGTACAAGATAGTTCAACGTAATGCAATGGAAGTATGGAAAACGAATACAGATTTTGAGGTAATACTTAACAAAGATGAAGAATTAAAAAAATACCTAAGCAAAAAAGAGATATCAAAAATTTTAGATTTAAAACACGCCGCTCGCAGAACTGACTATATTTTCAAAAAAGTTTTTAAGTAATTTAATTTGAATAGTAAATTGCGACTGCAAATAAACCAAAAATCAGCGCATATGCTCCTGCATAGTAAAATACGACATAATTAGAACGATCAATCATATCCACTAAAGAAGCTTTCTTTTTATTAACTGATTTTTTCTTTGTTGATTTCTTAACAATCCTTTTTTTAGTAACTTGCTTCTTTTTTTTGGTTACTTTCTTTTTTACCGACTTTTTCTTTTTTTGGGCAAACTGATACTTCATAAAAAACTCTTATATGTTGTCTTTACCAATAATTTCTTCTTTTGCTTGAAGTAAAAATTGATCCATACTTTGTCTTAATTCGTCGTCTGAAATTGTAATACCTTTATCGTCAAAGTCCTTTCTAACCTTTCTGAAAACATCCATATCCCCGTCTTCTTCAAGATCTGATTTTACAACCTCTGCAAAATATTCTTCAACAGCCGGGCCTGATATGCCTAATTTTTCAGCTGCCCACACACCTAAATACTTATTTCTACGGGCTAATATTTTAAACTCTAGTTCCTGGTCACGAGCAAACTTACCCTCGAAACCTTTTTTTCTCTCATCAAGTTTTTTCATGATTTTTTGTACTTTTGAATGAATTTAATTTAATTTAAGCACTTATCTTAACAAATATTTTTATTACCTGCAATGAGATCATCTAAAACTTTATATGAAGGTAAGGCTAAAAAAATTATTAAAGGGCCTAAAAAAAACACACTCATTCAAATTTTTAAAGACGATGCTACAGCCTATAATAAAAAGAAACATAAAATTTTTAAAGGCAAAGGCGTACTTAACAATCATATTTCTGCACACATAATGCAGTATCTTAAGTCAAAACGCATCCCAACACATTTTGAAGAAAAGCTGAATGACCGTGAGCAACTTATAAAAAAATGTGAAATTATTCCGATTGAATTTGTTGTAAGAAATATAACAGCTGGTTCTATTGCAAAAAAATTAGGTATTAAAGAAGGATTAAAGCTTAAAAAACCTTTATTAGAATATTATTACAAAGAAGACAGTTTGGATGACCCAATGATTTCAAGAGACCACCTTATCACTTTTGGCTGGGCAACAAACTCTGAGCTGAAAAAAATAGATAAAATGTCTCTTCAAATTAATAAGCACTTAAGAAATCTTTTTTTTAAAAAGAATATCATACTTGTAGATTTCAAAATTGAATTCGGTAGACTCTCATCGAACCCCAAAAAAATTGTATTAGCTGATGAAATAAGTCCTGATTCTTGTCGATTATGGGATAAAAAAACTAATAAGAAACTTGATAAGGATGTGTTCAGAAGAAACCTCGGCAGTTTATTAAGTGCATATGAGGAGGTTGCCTCAAGATTAGGAATCGTGCATTAAAGTCTAATGCTAGCCAAAATTCATATCACATTAAAAAAAGATGTACTTGATCCTCAAGGCTCAGTTATTGCAAATTCACTGAAATCTCTTGGATTCGACAACGTTAAAGATGTCAGACAGGGAAAATTCATAGAACTTGAAATCAACAGTAACAATAAAGAGGAAGCGAAGACTACTCAGTAGAAATTGAAAATTAAATGAAGACACATGTAATTGTTTTCCCAGGTTCGAACTGCGACAGAGATGTAGCTGTTGCAATTCAAAATATTATTGGCTCTTCGCCTGAAATGGTTTGGCATAAAGACTCGACAATAAATCAATCAGATTTGATTGTTGTTCCAGGTGGGTTTTCTTATGGTGATTATTTACGATGTGGTGCGATGGCATCAACGTCACCTATCATGAAAAGTGTGATTGAAAATGCAAATAAAGGTGTGCCGGTAATGGGAATTTGTAATGGATTTCAAATTCTAATTGAAAGTGGTCTTCTTCAAGGTGCACTAATGAGAAATAGTAGTTTAAGTTTTATATGTCGCGACATAATAATTAAACCAACAAATACGAAAACCATATTTACTAATAAATCCACTATTTCGAAAATGCCAATAGCTCACAACGAGGGAAATTATTTTGCTAACAGTAATCAGATAAAAGAAATAGAAGATAACGATCAAATTGCCTTCCAATACTGTGACGAAAATGGAGATATCAATGCCCATTCAAATCCAAATGGATCAATAAATAATATTGCCGGGGTGTTCAACAAAAGCAAAAATGTACTAGGTATGATGCCCCACCCCGAAAGAGCAGCTGAAAGCATTCATGGGTGTGATGATGGAAGAAATATTTTTGAAAGTCTTCTAAGTTAATGACTTCATCCAATTGGCATTTTGATACAGAAAAATCACTTGTAGAAAGTCACGGTCTTAAGCTTGATGAGTTTGAAAAAATTGTTGAGGGACTTGGGCGTGAACCCAATCTTACTGAACTTGGAATATTTAGTGCAATGTGGAATGAACATTGCTCCTATAAATCGTCTAAATATTGGCTAAAAAAATTACCAACCTCAGGGGAACGAGTTATTCAAGGACCAGGTGAAAACGCGGGTGTTATTGATATCGACGATGGAGATGTTGCGGTTTTCAAAATGGAAAGTCATAATCATCCTTCATTTCTAGAGCCTTACCAAGGAGCTGCAACTGGTGTAGGTGGTATTTTAAGAGATGTTTTTACTATGGGTGCAAGACCTGTAGCAAATATGAATGCACTTCGATTTGGAGATCCCAATCATCCAAAAACAAAGCATTTAGTCTCAGGTGTTGTCGGTGGTATTGGTGGTTACGGAAATTGTATTGGAATTCCAACTGTTGGAGGTGAAGTAAATTTTCATCCATCGTATAACGGCAATATATTGGTTAATGCTATGACAGTTGGTATCGCAAAAAAAGATAAAATTTTCTATTCAGCGGCTGCAGGAATAGGAAATCCAGTAGTGTATGTTGGTTCAAAAACAGGTAGAGATGGTATTCATGGTGCAACAATGGCATCAGCTGAATTTGATGATGACTCTGAAGAAAAAAAACCCACTGTTCAAGTTGGTGATCCTTTTACTGAAAAATTATTACTTGAGGCTTGTCTAGAACTTATGAAAGAGGATGCAATTATAGCAATTCAAGATATGGGAGCAGCAGGTTTAACTTCATCATCAATTGAGATGGCATCCAAAGGAAATGTAGGGATTGATATAAATTTATCAAAAGTTCCTATGCGAGCAGCTAACATGACTGCCTACGAGCTCATGCTATCAGAGAGTCAGGAAAGAATGTTAATGGTTATTCAACCCAAAAAAGAAGAACTTGCCCGAAGCATTTTTAAAAAATGGGATCTTGAATTTGAAATAATTGGTGAAGTTACAGATACAAAAAAATTAATATTACATATGGATGGTGAAGAGCAGGCAAGTATACCAATTAATATTTTGGTAGAGGATGCACCTGAGTATCAGCGAGATTATATTGTCAATGACCCTTCTCCCCTAATTAATTTCGAAAGTAAGGATTTTGAAGATAAAGATATCTTAAGCGATTTATTAAAAATGATCAGCCATCCAAATTTATGCAGCAGAAAATGGATTTGGGAACAATATGATCACATGGTCATGGCAGATACAGTTGTACGACCTGGTTCTGATGCAGCTGTTGTCAGAGTGCACGGAACCAACAAAGGAATAGCGATCAGTACAGACTGTTCACCCACATACTGCAGACATAATCCATATGAAGGAGGAAAGCATGCGGTTGTTGAAACTTGG
>LULO01001132.1_pt2 | contig 9984 bp, 24 predicted proteins | sample 728121 | NCBI WGS metagenome assembly LULO01 (sample SAMN03860287, study PRJNA289734) | marine metagenome | biome: seawater column; feature: ocean; material: water; isolation source: Red Sea water column Station 149 - depth 50m | place: Saudi Arabia: Red Sea | collected 2011-10-15 | depth 50 m | reverse complement strand
TTCATTTTAGGTTTACTAACAATATCTGCACAAAGTCCATGATAAGGACTGTCTTTTGAATACTCGGCCCCACTAACTCTCAAAGTATGGCAGTTTTTCAATCTGGCCAATTCGTAATTTAATCTTGCTGTTGATAACTGTTGCCTTGCTATTTTTTCTTGAGTAGTTGCACTTTTTAAACATGCATCTTGAAACCTTTTATCTAAAGGTACAGATATTGTTGCAGCAATGCCAAAATTAAAAGATGTTGCATCTTTATTACCACTATAATTTTCTCTATAAAATAAAATTTCACCAGCATTTGTTAAATTACCATCTTCATCCGCTGCCTCGTTATAAACTGGTGTATGAAATATATAATCTTGCGGTCGTTTGATTGCTACTGAGGTTGTAGCGAATGGGCTTATAGATAAAGTTGTTCCTGAACATTTAATTCCATTACCATAAGTGTTTTCAGTCATTGGCCCTGTCAAAACTTGCGTTGCAAAATTTGATACTGAGGATGATGTATTGCTTTGAGGGTTGGCAACTGCTGAGGTATTGGCGTAACTAGGTAAACAAGAAAAAAGGCTTATTAATTGGAAAATATAATAGTAGTATCTGTTACTACTTCTGAAGTTACTTGCCTTGTTATATCGGTTATAGATTCTAAAGAAGGGCCTTTGTAAAATTCTGAAAACTGAAAGCTTTCTGATGTTTGCTGCCAGTTTGGTTTTTGATCCAGATTTAAGCCTGTCCATTCATAAGTAGTTCCATTGATAGTTTCTGTGACTGTGGCATTTGGCATAGATAATGTCTCGCAGTTACCGCATGAAATACCAGAACCAGTGACACTGTAGGTATAACCTGAATTATAGCGAACTTCCCTTATTTGTTCTTGGAGGTTATTAGTAGTGACGCTTCGTGAAGTAGAAGTAGCACTAGAAAAATTAGGGACTACTGGGATCGCATATGCTGGACTGATAAAAAATATTAATGGCAGATATTTCCACATCAATCAAGAGTTAAATCTGTGACAAACTGACCTGTTAATACAATTCCTGTTCCTGTGCCACCTGTTAACGTCATTGTGTGGTGGTCAAGTGTAACGGCTGCTGTGCCTACACTTCCAGCACTTGTAGAAGTTAAGTCACTAAAATTACTCACTTGTCCAACTGTTGGTGCTGATCCAGCAGTAGCATCTCCTTCTAAATAACTTTGTGAAAAACTGAAAGTTTCGCCTGCATTTGTTTGTGTTGCACTTGGCATAGTTACTGATGGAACGCCATTTGTAAGGCTTCCAAAACCTCCCACAGTAGCAGTATCTCCGCTTGTAGTTGTTATGTTTGTACCGCTTATGCTATAACTTGAACCAATTTTATCTGCAGAAGTACCAGCCGATACACTTTCTAATTTTACACTTGAAGTGAACGTGCTTTGAATATCACAATAGGCCGCAGATGGAAGACATAGGGCGGCAATCAAAAACAGCTTTTTCATTTTGTACCTACTTTGTTATTTTTATTATCTACTATTTTTGGTGCATTTGCATTACCATTTTTTTTCTTACCTACTTGCAAACCGAAAGAAGCCAAACTTCCACTAAAAATCGAGGCTATAAAAGTTGGATCAAAGTCGACAATTTTTTTACCACTCGGAGGCTCGTAATAAGAAAGAGTCAACATTGAAGCGCTCCATACAAGAACTGCAATTTTGACAATCGTTTCAACACGATTACCTTCTTTTTCTTCCTGTTCTTCCATAAATAAAGCTTTTTGCTAAAACTAGCAAATTTGTCTACAGTTGAAAAGAATATATTATTAAAACATGATTCGATTTATTAAGCCAATACTAAAGTTCTTTGTCAAATCCAATGCAATAAAATCTTTGGTGATTTCACTCTTAGAAGACTATAGCGCTTCAACCGATACAAATATTGATGACGAAATAGTTAAGTTGGTAAAGGAAAAGTTATGGCCTGTAACATAACTTTAAGATATGTTAAGGATAAGGCATCTGGTGGTCAGTGCCTTCTCTACAAAAAATAGGCTAACAGTCCCCAATGTTAGCCTGTTTCTAATATAAGGAGGTCAGCTTGCTATGGCTTGGGATGATTGGCTTACCATAACAGAAACGATTGAAGATCAACTTTATCTTGAGATTCAGGCGCGGATGTTAGGCGAAATAACTGACTTTGAATACTTGCTTGATATAGCTGTAAATTATCAACGGCAAAATTGGCAAAAAGACGAGATCATCAAAAATTGCATTGCAAAAATTGGTGACCTCGAAACAGAACTAATTAAAATAAGTCTTAAAAAAGACAAAGAAAATAATAATACAAGAATTAAAAAGGAATATCATCGCCTGCTGTAGGCTCAATAAAGTTTAAATTTATATTTCCAAATAGTCCATATTTTCCTTCTTTGGCTTTTGCGTTTATGTAAATACCATCAACTTCGACTTCTTCTTTTTTGGAGTAATCCCAAACTTTACCTTTCTTCTGTTTGGTATCAACCATTTTCATAACTTCTTCACAGAAGGCGGAAACAGATTCGGAAGGAATAAATAAGGACATCTTTTGCGGATACTTTTCTTGATCTTCATATTCGTTTTCACTTGTTGAAAACTTAATTGGATAAGGAAGTGCGGCTTTAAATGAATCAGGCATGATTAAAAAAATTTGTTAAAAGTTGATCGAATAATTGTGTTAGCGAAATTTTGTTTTTCGCGCAGTATTTACGAATTAAGGTGGCTTGCGTATCATCGGTTCTGAAATAAAATTTGTTGCGGTTGTAATAAGAGTTGCGGCGAGATCGAAGTTGCGCAATAACTTCTTCGCCTGATTTTGTGGCCTGTTCTTCGGTCATTAATCATCTTTATACTTTTCAACAGCTTGGCGTAAAAATCTCCCGTGTTCAGATAATGTAATATTTTCAGGCCGAACTGACTTGACTTGTAAATTAAAATGCTTTTTAAACTCTTTTAAAATTTGCTCTTGATGGCCTGATTCGCGAATGTCCTGACAAATCAAATCCCTTGCTTGCGGGTTGATAGGTTTAGGAATTAAATAATCTTTATCTGGTTCCTGATTAGGTTTTGTCGGTGTTCTTACAACATCGTTATTTTCTTGTTGTTCTTCTTTTGGTTGGTCAAGGTCTTTGACTTCAACATCAGCCCAAAGTTCATAAGCATCGCCGAAAGAATAACAGGCGCAGGCGCACAAATGACGGCGTTGCGAATTTTGTATATGATTTGAACTGATTTTTTCGTAACTTATAGCTTTGTTTGTATTGTCTGTTATTGCATAGGGAAATAAAGGAAGTTTGATTCCTGTAATGACATTTACAAAGCATCCCATCAAATAACCTGTATTGTCGGGAGCCATCCAAACAAGTTGTCCGTTTGGGTCAGGTTCTAAAGCAAAAAACCAATTTGGCGCTTCTTCTCTAATTCTTTGCGCTGTTTTAGCCCACGCGCTATATGTAAAACGCCCTTTTTTGTAAAGATCGCCTGTCGTTATCAGGCCGCCCAGATTTGGGATTTCGATTGGTTTTGTTTGGTTTTCCATAATCCGTAAAAAAATTAAAGGCAGGCCAGAAGGGTTCCCTAAATGTAGCTTTGACCCATAACTAACTACAACCCTAGTTGCCTAGTCTAAGTGGTCCGCATCTAAGAGAGGTTGTTTAACCGCGTTTCGTTATGGTTATCGCGGCATAGCAACTCTGGCCTATGTTCTTTAGTCTACCAATTTATTCAGGTTTGTCAAAAGTTTTTATATTTATATTTGCCCCAATATGTTCAAATCGTTTTGCATAGCGTTTTAACGCCTGCAAACAAACAACAAGAGAATCGTCAGCAAGAACAGTTCCGCCAGATGTAACAGATAGGGCATCAAGAGTACTGCGGGTTAGCTTGTCAACGTCTCCTGTTGTTTTGCTAGTGCAGAAAAAAGGCGCATTATTTTTTAATATTTCTGCATTTTTACCCGTTCCAAAATGGCTTTTAGGGCGCGGCATTATAAATTCAATAGAAACTTGCACGGGTTCATTGAATGGGTTGCCTGCAAACGCTTCAAGCGCCGCGTGAATAATATCCTGACGCCACGGCTTGACCCTTTTGCTTGATTCCATTAATCCGCCATATCTTGTCAAAGTTTTTGAACCCTGCGGCGCGGGTAAACCTACAACACGAAATTCAAGTTCTTTCATTATCTTTTACAAGATCATTCGGCTGTATATCTTTTTGCAATAAATCAACAAGATAAGCTGTTTGATCATTTAAAGAATCTACTTTTTGATGAATATCAGAGACACTATAAATTCCAGCATCAAACTGTTTCATTTGTTCTAAATAAGCACTTCCATATTTATTTATCTGATGATAAAGAACACCATGTAAATTTTGTAAACTTGTTTCTGCTTCATTCAAAACATCAAATAATCTTTTACATTCAGAATAAGCATCTACTTGTTGTGTGTTTCTTTCTTGTTCGTATGTTTTTATAGGTGGACTATCATCCTCATAACTAGGTGTAACGTACTTATTAGCTGATTCTGTTGAAGGATCATAAGTTTGTTTAGGAGTCTCAACTGATTGTTGTATTGTATTAATTCTTGGTTTCGTTTTATTGTCTAAAGCTCTTTGTTCATAAGCAAGCTGTTTTAAGATATTAAATGATGGTCTTTTATTTACACCTGCTTGACCGCAAGCAGTTTTCCAGATTTTGATTGCTTTTTCTATTTTTCCTTTATCTTCATTATTATAATTTTTCGGATATTTACTTGGCAAAGGAATATACCCCATCAAATGACGAGCTTGTGATATTGATGGAAAAACTTTCAATGTTGAAATTTTTGGTAATATTTCATTTTTAAGCATATAAAAAGCCATTAAATCATATGAATATATATGAGAAATAGGTTCTTCATTTATGCTTAAATTATGTGAATCTTGTTTTAAATATTCTGGCCATTTTCTTTTTCCATTATTACCTCTGTATAATTTTTCTCTACAAAGTAACAGTAAAGCTTTTCCTTTAATTATTTTTTGATCATCTTCAGTAGAATCTGCTGATCTAATAATAGTTTCAAGTTCAACTTTTCTTTGAAGTTCTTGTGGTGTCATAGGAGACTCTTCAAGAATCTCCGTCTGACCAACAATCTCAGGGATTATTGAACTACTCATTTTCGTTACCTACCTCTGGACTAATAACGTCAGCAAGTTTTAAAAACTTTTGTTTTGCTAATGGTAAAGATGGTAACTGTTCAAAATCACTATTTTTTGCGTGTTGTGCAAGTGTAATAATCTTTTCCAACCTTGATTCCATCTGGTTATACCATTTAGCTATTTCTTTATCAGTAGCAGCAGCACTTAATAAAGTCACAGTCATATTTAAACTGTCAGGTCTTAAGACAAGATTATACGCAGTATTTAAATATTTAGCTGCTTTTTTAAGATTAGATAATACTGAATTATCAGTAATAGTTTTCTTACCAAGAGAAGTTAAATAGTTATTAACTGAGTTAACAATGTCAGAGATAGGAATAGGTTTGTTTTGATTTAAACCGTGTTCTTCAGCACCTCTTAAAGCCATCATTGGAGATGTTAAAAAAGTTCCGTTCCATACAAAAGATTCCCAACTAGGGTCTTTTAACATTCGATCAGAAAGAGCATGAATATTCTCTTCCATTTCAAGCTTAAGAGCTTTTGGTGTTATCTCATCTAAGAGATAATTCCCGATTTGCTGTGATTTCTTTTCACGCATTGGATAAGTAGTAAGAGTCATTTGGTGAAAGTAAGACATATACTCTTCAGAGTGTATATACACAAAATAGAGTTGTCAATGCTTAGAAATAAATAAGTTAAAATCCCCCCTGTTCAGAATCAAATCTTTTCCACGCCTGCGACCATGCATAAGCGCAATCAATCGTGTGTTGATCTTCGCCGACTACACATCTATTAGGTCTAGCCCAAATTGTTTTGCATACATCAGGAATTATTTTGTGATGTTCCGCAAGCGCTTCCAGATAACTTCCCATCCCGCCGACAGATTTTTCAAGATCGCAAAGCATATATTCAACCGCCCACGGCTCGAAATCTTCCCATAGTTCCAAATCCATAAGCGGCTTAATCCAATTTTCATAATCGCCCATTTCGATTTTGTCATTGCCTAGCATACGTTGTTGCAAAGCATAATGCGCTGTTTCGCCGCGTGGTTGCCATTTAGCCCTATATCTTTCAATGTTTGCTAATTCTTCAGGCGTTTTTGTATTACAAACTTGAGTTGTTGAAAATGCAAGTTGTTCGCCTGTTGGTTCCCATATATATTTATGAGTTTTTTCTATCCTTGCGATGGGAAGCGGTTCTAGTAATTTTTTCATGCCACCGACATCCCGTAAGGCGTCACAAAATAAATCCTTGCTGTTCGGCCACTTCGCGTAGGGCGTCTTAAAGGTTTCCCTGTTGATGTATCGAAACGATGCTGAAGGAACGCGGGTTGACATTTTGACAAGTCATTAAGGCGGGCTGATGCTGTTTGATGCTTCATTCCAAGTATTTCTTCTACTTGGTCGCACGTCAGCCCATCTTCAAAGTTTCTGACACATCGTAAGACATCAAGACACATCCCGTTTACTTTGTCTTTAATAGATTCGGCGGCATCTTTTGATGTTTCTGTTTGATTGCTTGGAACTACGGTGTAGTTAAAAAGCGGTAAATCGTTTGTTTCCATTGGTTTAAATTGTTGGATAATCTTTTGGGTCAATAACTTCAACACGTTCTTCAACCTGTTGAGTTCGGGCGAGGTTTCGATGTTTTACGCCCTGATAACCTTTTGGGAATCGTGATTTTGCATTATTGCAATCGTCCTCAACAGTTTTCCATCCGTCTGTTTTCTTGTCGAGATCGGTCAGCGTCCACATCTTGCGGTCAGGATTTGCGGGGTTTGGCTTATGTAATCCCGCTTTTAAGGTTCTAATAATAGAACCTAAATCAGCTAGTCTTTCCATTTGGATAACCTCCTTTGCTCATAAAATCATCAAAAATTTTTTTTAAATCTTCGCCATATATTTCATCAATAGCGTTCCAAAGATAAAGAGGTAAATTTGGTAATAATGGGTCATATTCAACTAACATTCCAATATCTGCTATTGTTCCGTAAACTTGCGGGTCGCCGTCATTTTTAAAATTTACAGAAAACCTTGGAACAGGCATGCCAAAATCCTCGCGTTCTAAATATACGCTGACTTTGTTTGATGGACTATGAAGTAAGTTCATTATTCAAACCCCCTTTCCGCTGTAAATACTCTCGATGCGGGATGATTTACAACTGGTTCTTCTTTCTTAAAGAATTTCTTGTCGTTAGGTTTATATATATTCATGTAACCCCCGATAATCGCCATTTCTAGCGCCTTTATCTGTTCCTCAAGGGTGTAAGTCCTTAATTCTTTAAAAATGCGATTGGCGACCTTCTGACTGCATGTTGCTTTTTTCTTATGTCTTATCGGCCACCATTCAACAATTAAATCCGCGTGTCTTTGTAGATCATCAGGAATTAATTCTTTTTTGATCTTTGCAGAACTAAAAGGATCAATTTTTTTCTTTTCCTTATCCTTATTAATAGATACTATATTAGAGAATTTATCTGCGCTCTCTTGTTTTTTTTCTTTTGTTTTTTCTGGCGAACTTTGTTCGCTTGATAAATTCATTTTATCATATGCAGTCAACCCCTTAGAGGTTCGATAAAGCATATCATTGATAAAAGTAGCCATAGTCTGATGTTCTGGTTTAATTGGTTCTAAAAGAGCGACAATTTGTGGCTTGATTTGTACACGAAGTGGCTTGTTTGTGGTCATAATTGGTTTAATTCATCCACACAATGGCACAAAATGGCAGAGTGTCAATATTGAATATTTAATATTTGTTCATATTCGGATTATTGAAATTGCACCTATGTTTTTTAAGATCAACTTCGACCCATTCTTTGCCATTAAAAACAATCCATAATTGTCTTTTTACGTCAAATTCAATTCGACCCGCTTTTGGTTTTTCTTGATTCATTTTTTTTCCTTTAATTCTTCTATTTCTTTTTCAAAACATTTATTTATCAATAACTCATAGGCTTCAAACTTATCAATTTTTAAAGCATCTGATAAATGTAAAGCACATTTTTTAAGATGTTTTGGCGCTTGATCCCAAGTGTAACCATACAAATCGAATAATTTATCTTTCATTATTCAACCTCGTATTCTTTGTTTGCTTCTTCTTCGCAAACATCGCGCAAAAGACAAGAAAGAGTTTTTCCTTCAATAATCGCGCGTGTCTTTAATTCTTTTTTTGTTGCGGGTTTAACAAGTACCTGAATTAGTTCAGAATACTTGTCAGCGTCCGCTGTTCCCTTTTCCCTGTTAGCCATTGTTTTTCCTCCATTGTGGGTTGTATTTTTGCGTTTTAATAAAAAGATTTAAAACGTCTTCTTGTTGTTGCTTTGTAAATCTGTCTGCAAAATCTGTTCCAAAATGAACAGTATTATCAAGGGCAAGCCATAAAGCGCCTGCCTGATCGGGTGTAAGGTCTAGTTTTAAGTTTGGCATTGGTTTAATTTGTTTTGCTTACATTCCTATTATAATATAATTACTTATAAAGTCAAATACTGATTTGACTAATTTGGTAAAATAAAAAAACTACAAAACAAACTCTTATGGCATTTCTAGTCGGGCAAAAATATGCAATCGGACAATCAGTAAAAAAAATATCTTACACTTCATCAGCTATCCCCCCACGTTATAGAAACGGCAAGATCACAGAAGTATTTACTAAATCTAACAGCGCAGGGTCAGTTAATTACTATTACAAAGTCTTATGGGATGACGCTAGAAGATCAGAACACGCGCAACATACATTACGCCCCTTAGATTGATATTTCTTGCGGGACTTTATTTAATCCAATTGTCTTAAATTTTCTAAATCTTTTGCTTTCTACTTCTCGAAACATTTCAATATGAGTAACGCACTCTTGAAATTCAATAAGCCCTTCAAAAACACCACATCTTAGAAAAAGATCAGATCGACCTTTTATTGGGAAAAAGTCAACCTGATAAGAGCCACACGGCGAAAGTAAGGAAGGCGTTTCAATCATTGAAAAAATCCTCATCTTCATAATCGTATTCGTGGTTGAAATACTTGTCATCTTCATCGCCGAATATATCGCGTATAGCTTGCGCTTCTCTTTGGCTATCAAGTGCGGCTTGATGATTGTGTAAAAAACTATCCATTTAATTTACTATGCGCCTCCACAATAGGTTTAATTAAAAATACCGCATCCCAGATATATTCTTCATCGTATTCTTTCAAAATATCGTTTAATTTATATCTGAGATTAAATTGTGAATTATTATTTTCTGCTATTTTTTTGTATGAAGTTAAGAAATGATATTTGTCTTTAGTTTCTAAACGATTCCATACTTCATAATCTTTGATTATGGCATTAAGACTTACAAATAATACGTCTTTTTCGTCATTGTTGAAATTCATTTTTACGCTCCTGTATAGACGTAAGGTTTTTGCCAAGTGCCAACGTTGATGCTTACATAAAATGCTCTGTCGAAGTAGTCAATCATTGCATCGTCATTGTTGTAATAGCCAACGCCTTTCATTGCGGCATTTAGTTCATCTATGAAATCGCCAACTTTTTTATCATATTCTCTGTAATCATCGCCTCTGTTTTCGTTTACTTGTAAATAACCATCTGTTATTTGATGAGCTTTTTGGAAGTGACGTCTTGCGTATTCATCGTTGATCTTTTGAGCCGCACCGATAAAGTCAAGAGCGCCTTCTTTGATGGTCACATATAAAGTGCTGTAGTTTCTAACACCGATTGTTCCTTTCAAGCCGTACTTTTTAAGAACTTTTTTGATTTGTGGAGCGCGTTGTTTTTTTAACTCCTGATTCATGAATGCCATTTGTTTGATTGGTTTGCTTACAACTTAATTATATTATAATTAA
>LULO01000531.1_pt1 | contig 9988 bp, 12 predicted proteins | sample 728121 | NCBI WGS metagenome assembly LULO01 (sample SAMN03860287, study PRJNA289734) | marine metagenome | biome: seawater column; feature: ocean; material: water; isolation source: Red Sea water column Station 149 - depth 50m | place: Saudi Arabia: Red Sea | collected 2011-10-15 | depth 50 m | reverse complement strand
AATGCTCTTGACAATGTATATGTTCAAGACGCTACTGATAACAGTAAGTACAATGGGTACGGTGATAAACTTCACTTGGCTCATAACGCTGAAGTATTTTTGGGTACACCAAGATACTACAACTTAGGACTAACTGTTAATTTCTAAGATGATGAAATTGGGGGATTGAAATATATCCCCCTTTTTATCAAAAAGTGCTTGTATTTGTTATAAAAAATAGTTATATTATCATATCGAAAATAGGGAAGTTATAATCTAAATGTATCAAAATATATGGACAGAAAAGCGTGGTGGTAATCAAGTCGAGGTTCATCTTTGGGATGACAAGGCTGGTTATCAAAATTTTATATTTAAGAACTACGCCTATGTAAAGGACGGTTCTGGTCAGTATCAATCCATTTATGGAGATAAATTAAAGAAAGTTACTTATTGGACAGAGGAAGATTTTACCACAGGCAGAGTATTTGAATCTGATATACCATTAGAGACTAGAGTTCTGATTGACAGATATCCAGATTCAGATGATGTGTCAGAGAATCATCGTATTTTATATTATGATATAGAGGTGGAAGTAACCGATGGTTTTCCTGAACCAACCAAAGCAGAGAACAAGATTACATCCATAGCATTTCAAACATCACATGATGGTAAGTCTTATGTCTACATATTGGGTGATAGAAAAGATGAACAGAAGAGTGGTGCTTTAATTAAGTTTTTTAAGAATGAGATGGACTTACTGCAAGAGTTTCTTAGGTTTTGGATTGATTTAAAACCCACGATTATAAGTGGTTGGAATATCGATCAGTTTGATACTCCATATCTTTATAATAGGATTTCAAAGGTGTTTGATGAGGATTTTGCTAACGCTCTATCCCCAATCCAACAGGTCAGATATAATCAGAATAAAAAGAAGTATAGAATTGCTGGTGTCAGTAGTTTGGACTATATTGAGTTGTATAGAAAGTTTACCTATGTTCAGAGATCAAGTTATCGTTTAGATTATATTGGACAAATAGAGGTAGGTATGGGTAAGGTGGAGTATGAAGGTACTCTTGATCAGTTGTTAGAAAATGACATTGATAAATTTATTGAATACAATTTAGTTGATGTTAAAATCGTAGTTGAATTGGAAAAGAAATTACAATTGATTGACTTGGCTCGTGCTGTGTCTCATATGGGTAGAGTTCCATATGAAGAGGTTTACTTTAGTTCTCGTTACATTGAAGGTGCTATGTTGACATACTTGAGAAAACTTGATTTGGTTGCTCCGAGTAAAAGACACGACGCTAGTTATGATGATTCCGCTGGTAGATTTAGTGGTGCTTATGTGAAAGATCCTAAATCAGGCAGATACGAGTGGGTTTATGATTTGGATTTAACTTCAATGTATCCATCAACGATTATGACATTGAACATATCACCTGAGACTAAGATTGGTAAGTTGGCTGGTTGGGATGCTGAACAGTTCATAAGAGAGGAGCAGAAGGAATATTCATTTTACCGTGGTAAGAAAAAGGTTAGATCATTCTCTACTGGTGAGTTAAAAGATTTTTTCAACAAGAATGAGGTTTCAGTTGCTTCCAACGGTGTGGTTTATGATAAATCTAAACGAGGTATCATACCAGCCATATTGGAGAAGTGGTTCAACGAGAGAGTTGAATACAAGGGTTTGTCCAAGAAGTATGGTAAGGAAGGTAATGATGAATTGCATGGTTATTTTGATCGTAGACAATATGTTCAGAAGATTCTTTTGAATAGTTTCTATGGTGTACTTGGACTCACGGTGTTTAGATTCTATGATATTGATAACGCTGAAGCTACTACCACCACAGGTGTGAAGTTAATTCAGTTCACAGAGAAGGTTACGAATAGTTATTACAATAAGATATTGGGAACGGATGAGGATTATTGTATCTACACCGATACTGATTCTGTATTTTATTCTGCCATACCTTTGGTGAAGAAGAGATTTCCTGATGCTGATGTTAAGGATGAAAAGTTTATGACCAAACAAATTTTAGATATCGCATCAGAGGTTCAAGATTATATAAACAAGTCTTATAATTATTTTGCTAAAAGGTTTCTAAACATTGAGGGTGATCATAGGTTTGATATCAAACAAGAGGTGATTGCTAAGTCAGCATTTTGGGTTACCAAGAAGAGGTATGGTCAGTGGATTATCAATGATGGTGGCTTGGAGTGTGAGAAGCTGGATGTCAAGGGATTGGATATTGTAAGGAGTTCATTTCCACCAGCATTTCAAAAGTTTATGACAAATGTATTGAAGGCTATCTTACATAATGTTGAAAAGGATAGGATAGATGAGTTTATCCTAAATTTTAAGAAGAATTTAGAAAAACATGAGTTAGACACTATTGCTCTACCGAGTGGTGTCAAGGGTGTGAAGAAGTATAAGGGCGTGAAGAGTAAGAAGAATATATTTTCTGCTACTAAAAGTGGTACACCAGCTCATGTGAAGGCTTCCTTGGCATATAACGATCTGTTGGTTCACTTCAAGGCTACTCATCTTGAACCAATTAGAAATGCCAGTAAGATTAAGTGGGTTTATCTAAAGAGTAATCCACTTCAATTAGATGCTTTAGCTTACAAAGGGTATGATGATCCTAAAGATGTGATGGATTTTATCAATCAGTACATCGATAGGGATAAGATATTTGATAGGGCTTTGAGTAAGAAAATACAAATGTTCTATGATGCTTTGTCTTGGGATATGCCCGTGGATAAGGCTAACAGCATAGAACGATTCTTTTAACATAAACAGGAGTTATAATGAATAAAATAACACTAAACACATTCATTCAGAAGTATAACCTTGGGGGTAATGTAAATTCCGTCAAGTGGACTTCTGATGGAACAAAACTTTCAACACGATTTATATCAGGCGATAAGTCTCTGTTGGGGGTTCTTGAATTGGACAAACAAAGCCTGCCTACCTTTGATGTTGGAGTGTATGATACTGCTCAACTACAGAAGATGTTGAATGTGATGATGGATAGTATTGATTTAACTCTAACAGAGGTTGAGGGTAATCCTGTAGCGTTTCACATGAAGGACTCTAATAAGTCTTTCGATTATGTTCTTGCTGCTCTTGGTGTGATACCAGATGTACCAGAGTTAAAGAAGTTACCTGAGTTTGATACATTGGTGACCTTAGATGCTCAGTTCATGGACTCCTTTATCAAGAGTAAGAGTGCCTTGGCTGATGTTGATCACTTTGCTGTCAAACCAGTAGATGGTGGGGTTGAGTTTGTCATCGGTTATTCCGATATGAATTCTAATCGTATCAGTATCAAAGTACCGAGTAGTGCTGTTACTTTGGATAAAGAGGTTAACTTTAATGCTAATCTGTTTAGTCAATTACTCAGTTGTAACAAAGAGTGTTCAAAGGCTGAACTACAGATTGCTAGTACAGGTTTAGCCCATATTGAGTTCAAAGTCGATGACTTTGTTGCGAAGTATTGGTTAGTAGCACAACAGGTCTGATATGAGTTCACACGGATTATGGGTTGAGAAATATCGACCACAAGACCTATCAACATATGTTGGTAATGAGAGTCTTAAAACAAAAGTAGAGAGGTTCTTAGATGACGGTAATGTCCCACATTTATTACTCTATGGTAGGGCTGGTGGTGGAAAGACCACGCTTGCTAAAATCATTGTCAATCATGTGGATTGTGATTACCTCTATATCAATGCTTCGGATGAACGAAACATAGATTTAGTAAGAGATAAGCTCAAGACATTCGCTTCCTCCGTTGGTTTCAAACCAATGAAGGTTGTAATATTAGATGAGGCTGATTACTTGAATGTAAACTCTGCTCAACCAGCATTGAGAAATCTAATGGAAACCTTTTCTGCTCATTGTCGATTCATCTTGACCTGTAATTATGTGGAGAAGATAATCGATCCGATTCAGAGTAGATGTCAGACATACAAGATTGTACCACCGAGTAAGAAAGAAGTTGCTGTACATTCCAAGAGAATCTTAGAGAAAGAGGAGATATCCTTTGACTTGGATGATCTGGCATTGGTTGTAACTGCTGGATATCCTGATATGAGAAAGGTTATCAATGAACTACAGAGAATGTCCATCGATGGTAAGCTAAGTGTTGATAAGGATGGGATGATTCACAATGAGTTCAAACTTCAATTTCTTGATGCTATCAGAAATGGAGAGAGCTTGGGTACTATTCGTAAGATGGTCGCGGATAGTAATTTCACAGAGTACACCGAATTGTATCGACTTCTGTATGATGAGGTTGAGAGTTTTGGTGTAGAGAAGATGCCAGAAATAATAGCTGATATATCAAAAGGTTCGTACCAAGATGTGTTGGTTGTGGATAAAGAGATAAACTTTATCGCCACGGTATCAAACATTCTAAGGAGAATATAATGAATATGAAACCACAGAAACCGATACCACAACCAAAAGGTCAGCAACAGATTGATCTAAAAAACGCCACCACAATGAGATGTCAGAAATGTGATAATCCAATATTCATACAAGGTTATGTGATAAAAAAATTATCAGCATTGGTATCACCAACGGGTAAAGAAGTCATAGCGCCAGTTCAAGTGTTTAATTGTGGGAACTGTGGTGAGATGTTGGACTTAGGTGGGGATATGAATGAACTTATTTAAGTGGATAAATGAGCTTTTTGTCGGTAAACGAGATTGGGATACTTTCTCCGATGCCGACAAAAAGTCATTCTCACCCTTCATGGTAATTCGTTATCTTAGCATGGGTGAGGATTTCTTACCTTTGGTAAATCATATGCAGAATTACTGTATTCAAGATATGCCACACAAAGCTGTCTATCAGTTTTGGTGTGGTGTTTTACCAAAGAAAAAAACATATCTGAAATACATCAAGGGTAAGAAGGACAAGTATAACAAAGAGGTTATTGATTACTTGGTTGATTACTTTGAGGTCAGTAGATTACAGGCATCGGAGTATCGAGATTTAATACCCAAAGAAAATCTTATCCATATGTTGAAAGAGTATGGTAAGAACGATAAAGAAATAAAGAAGTTGATAAAATGAGTAAATTATGGATGGCATTAGGTATATCATTGTTAGGTCATGTATGGGCTTGGTTTCATATGCAAGGACAATTTAAATATGAATGGGCTAAGAGTATGTGGTGGGTTTTATTAGGTGGCATTCCAATTAGTTTTGCTTTTTGGTATGGGACTAAATGGTATTATGAATATTTTGGAAATTATTGGTATGTTAGACCCATTGGATTTGGTATGGCTACGATAGTGTTTACTATATTGACTTGGTTGATTTTACATGAATTACCAGACACGAGAACAATAATAAGCTTGCTTTTGTCAATTATTATTATTATATTACAGTTATCACATTTAATAATAAAATAGAGGTTATAATGAGTAAAAAAACAAAGGATGTCGTTACATTGATGGAGAAGGAATGGCCAGTAATGACAGCAGAATTTAGAAAATTACAAAGAGAACAGTACGAGTTATTTCTTCACAAACAACATGATTATGGTCCAGGTAACATATCCGTTGGGACACAACTAAAAACACCAGAAGAGGTCAAGTTATCTCTTACAGGTCTTTGGTTTCGTATGAACGATAAGTTACAAAGAGTGAAGACCTTGTTGATGACAGGTAGAGAATCTGCTGTAAAAGATGAGCCATTGGAGGATGCTTATTTAGATGTTAGTAATTATGGAATCATGGCTACAATCGTTGGTCGTGGAAAGTGGGGTAAGTGATGTACAGATATGATTGTAAAGTGGGTCATTATGAATCAGACACATTGTTTGGTTTGCTATGGGAGATGTTGAAACATAGAACATGGCATTTATTAAAACATGGGAGGTGGATGGATTGCAGTCATTATCTCATTCACAATTTAGCGCTTACAACGAGTGTAATCTAAAGTGGAAGTTAAGATACATAGATAAGCTCAGTAAGTCAAGTGGTAGTATACATACGATATTTGGTTCTGCTATGCACACCACGATACAGGCTTATCTAACAGAGATGTATGGCACTTCCATCGTGGCTGCTGAGGCTCTGAACTTGGAGGAGATGTTGAAGACCGAGATGATCAAGGAGTTCACACAGATACGAGAGAAACATAATGTTGATGTGTGTAATCAGAAAGACCTTACGGAGTTCTACGAGGACGGTGTGGCAATCATAGACCACTTCAAGAAACATCGTGGTAAGTATTTTATGAAGAAGAACTATGAGTTGGTTGGTATTGAGCTACCGATATTCATGAAATTACAAGAGGGTGTGGAGTTTAGAAGTTATCTTGATGTTGTGATTAAGAATAAGATAAGTGGTACTATCAAGATAATCGATCTAAAGACATCCACCCGTAGTTGGACAGATTATCATAAGAAGAATTTCTACAAGACATCACAGTTAGTTCTGTATAAACAAAAGTATTCCGAGGCATATGGTGTGCCATTGGATAAGATAACTGTGGAATTCTTAATCTTAAAAAGAAAGATTGCTAAGAATAGTGACTTTCCTATCAGTAGACTTCAAAGGTTTGAACCAGCTAATGGTAAACCAACGATAAATAAAGTAGACAAGGCTTTCACAGAGTTTCGTGAACTGATACTTGATTCCAAAGGAAATTATAAAACTGATAGAACTTATAATGCCTCACCAGGTAGGGCTTGTACATTCTGTGAGTTTTTAAATACGGAGTATTGTAAATGGGGAAAGAAACTCTAAGGGTAGGTATAATCGGTTGTCGAGATTATGAAAATCGACAGAAGATCAAGAAGTTTATATTCAAAATAAAAAATGAAAAAGGCACCGATACAATCATAGTTGGAAATGGTAAATACAATGTTGGCAACTATATTAAGAAATATACTTTAGAATTAGGATTACAGTATCAAGAATTTCCACCTTTTCATGACAATTGGAATATTTATTGTCCTAAGAATAAAAGTGATTATGGTAAACCATATAACGCTAAGAATTATTTTGCTAGAAATAAGATAATAGCTGTTTATTCAGAATATATTGTTGCATTTATTCCAAGGGGTATTAAATCTTTACATGCCATGTCTACAATCAATTATGCTAAAAAATTCGGAAAAAAGATACTCGTTATAGATTAGATATATATATTTATGTATATATGAAGAAAGACATTAAATTAACATCGGTGAAGATTATAAAAAGTCTTTATGAACATTTTAAAACAAAGACGGTAAATTCACCTATGAATCTACAAAGACTGGTGAACAGATCAATACATCAGTATTTAAATGATGCTTCTGTTAGAAATCAGATAGAAACATATGATAAATTACATACAAGTGGGAGTCAATTTTGAGAAGTTTATTGTACAAAGCATTAGAAGCTTATCTACAAGGTAATATAGAAAAACATGTTGCAAATGTAAAAATACAGGCAGAAAATGCCGTAGGTGTGGCTGAACATCCAGATCATATCGAAACGATAGATAAGGAGTTGGGAAAGATAGCCGAGTTTGAAGATAGACTTGAAGTTCTTAGAAAATATTTTAAAGAAAAAAAAGTTTTATAACAAAGGGTAAATGGTTATATGAAGAAGAAAAAAATATTATTATTATCTGATGATCTAAGAATGCATAGTGGGATAGCCACTGTGTCTAAGGACATCGTGATGGAGACATTGAATGAATACGATTGGGTTCAGTTAGCTGGCGCTATCAAACATCCTGATAAGGGTAAGGTTTTTGATATGTCCCAAGGTTTGGACGAATTTGGAATTAAAGACGGTTATCTAAGGGTATATCCCGTTGATGGTTATGGTGATGAGGCTACTTTAAGAGAGGTTATGGCTATAGAAAAACCTGATGCCATACTTCATTATACTGATCCACGGTTTTGGATTTGGTTATATAAAATGGAAGCAGAGATTAGACGAAATATTCCTATCTTCTATTATAATATTTGGGATGATTTACCAGATCCACAATACAATGAATTATATTACAGAAGTTCTGATCTACTGATGTCGATATCAAAACAAACCTATGGTATTAATAACAGATTGTTGCCTGATTATGAAGATTGGCAAACCACTTATGTTCCACATGGTATTTCATCACGAAGGTTTCATAAGCTAGAGGATACTGATAACGATCTAATTGCATTTAATGAAAAATTTGGACTAACTAATAAAAAGTTTAGGGTTCTGTATAGTAACAGAAATATTCGTAGAAAAATGCCAGGTGATGTTGCTTTAGCATTTAAATATTTTGTAGAGGGTTTGCCTGAAGAAGAGAGAGATGATTGTGTATTGATATTTCATTGTGCTCCGAGTGATGCTAATGGAACTGATTTACCAAGACTCTGTAGACACTTAATGCCTGATTGTAATGTTGCTTTTACTTACACAATAAATCAAGGTCAACCATTTCACGATGGTATGATGAATAGATTATTTAATTCTGCTGATGTCTATGTTAATATGGCTTCCAATGAAGGATTTGGATTGGGTGGTGCCGAGGCACTTACAGCTGGCACTCCAATCATTGTAAACATGACTGGTGGAATGCAAGACCAATGTGGTCTGAGAGATGACGAAGGAAACCTATTGACACCTGAAGATTACATTGAACTCGGTAGTAATCACAGAGGTAAATATAAAACTCATGGTGAGTGGGTAAAACCTGTTTATCCAGCATCAATATCTCTACAAGGTTCACCACCGACTCCATATATTTGGGATGACAGATGTAATCCTGAAGATGTTGCTAAAAATCTAAGAGAGTTTTATGACTTGGGTAGAGAAGAGAGAAAACGACTTGGTGCTTTAGGCACTCAGTTTTGTAAAGAAAATCAAATGACATCTGAAGCTATGGGGCGAAACTTTATTGATTCTATGAACACAGCATTTGAAAAATGGAAACCAAGACACCGTTACACTATGGAGAAAGTATGAAGAAACAAGTTTTAATGTGTGCACCATTTAATACCCGTAGTGGATATGGTGATCATGCTAGATCGATATTTTATTCTATCATGGACAGAGAGGATTTAGAGATTAAATGTGTTGATGTTCGTTGGGGTAGCACTCCAAGAAATCATCTTGATCCTAAGATACCTAAACATAAGAAGTTACTTGATACATTTATAGATGGTAAAAACATTCAACAACCGGACATTTACATTGATATTAGAATACCAAATGAATATCAAACTCCTGGTAAGGTAAACATAGGGATAACTGCTGGTGTTGAAGCTGATATATGTTCAGCCGAGTTTATTCAAGGTTGTAATAAAATGGGTTTAAATTTAGTAACATCTAATTTCACAAAAGAAACATTCATGAGGTCCGTTTATGATAAGGTCAACAACAATACTAAGCAACCTGAGGGAGAGGTTAGAATTTCCAAACCTATGGAGGTTTTGTCAGAGGGTATTGACACTGATATCTATCAACCTATACCTAATGCTGGTAAAAGCGATGACCCGTTTAAGAAACAAATTTATGATTTGATCAAAGAGAATTTTGTATATCTATTTGTAGGTCAATGGGGTAAGGGTGGTTATGGTGAGGACAGAAAGAATATTGCTGTTATGATAAAATGTTTCATACAAGCATTTGCTAATAAACCTAATCCACCAGCATTGTTGTTAAAAACTAATGGAGCTGATTTCTCTATATTAGACAAAAAAGAAACTATTGACAAAATAAGACAGGTAAAAGATCAGTTCAAGTCACTAGATAATTTACCAAGTGTTTATTTACTACATGGTGATTTAACATTGGAACAGATGGCATTGTTATACAATTTACCAAAGATCAAAGCTATGTTGAGTTGCACACATGGTGAGGGTTTTGGTAGACCGTTGGCTGAGGCTACTTGTTGTGACTTACCTGTTATTGCTAGTAATTGGAGTGGTCAGTTGGATTTTTTAAATCCAAAACAGTCTTTGTTAATAAATGAGGAGTTAAAACCAATACCAAAATC
>LULO01003519.1_pt1 | contig 10010 bp, 13 predicted proteins | sample 728121 | NCBI WGS metagenome assembly LULO01 (sample SAMN03860287, study PRJNA289734) | marine metagenome | biome: seawater column; feature: ocean; material: water; isolation source: Red Sea water column Station 149 - depth 50m | place: Saudi Arabia: Red Sea | collected 2011-10-15 | depth 50 m | reverse complement strand
CTTACCATCTTGGTCAGGATCAGCATGAAGTTCGGGAACACAAATCCCCTCGCCCCACTGTTCATGAACTACATTCTTAGCACAAAGATGCCAAGAGTTCGCAGGGTTTTCTGCCTCAGTTTTTTCCTCATGAGGATGTTTGTGAGGTTTGTCACCTTTATGCTCGGGTAGAATATTTTTCCAACCTTCAGGTGTTAGAATTTGATAGGGCATCTTTTCTCTCCGTTTTGAGGTTATCTATCCTCATATTTATACTTTTCGCAAACTTAGCAGCATTTTCGGTACTGCCATGAAACATTATTTTACCGTTCACCATCACAATATATCTGTCGCCGCTCTTTATCTTTTCTACCATCCCTTAAGAACATCGTCAGGAAATGTACCGACCGATGCCGCCTGATTCATTTTACGAATGACGATTGCTTTAGCGTCTACAATGGTATTCATGAAATCAAATATCGCAGCGAGCTGGGATACAGGAACAGTCAGCAAAGGTCCCATAACTTCTTTCTTTCTATCACGAACACCTTGCTTACCTTTTTCAGTTTTACGTTTGTCTTCCTCTGCTTTGAACTTAGCGTCGAGATAGGTGATCAGACCACGAGCATGGGCAGTTGTATTTTTTATGGGTTCACCAGCTCGAACCTTTGTATTGTTGTATGTCTTGACCATCATCAAGAGCTGTTCGTTATCCGCTATCGTCGCTAGTGCTTTAGTAGGAATCGTTCGAAGTAATTTCCCAGCCGCAGAAACGTGACCACGGAACTCTTTGGTTTCGGCTGCAGTCATAGTCGCCTGACCAGATACATCGCGATAGGTTGCATCGTCCATCCAAACTGAGCTGCTCTTTTTCATTCGGCGAGTGATACCTTTACCGAACGATGCACGCATTGATTGTATATCTTTTCCATCATATGTTGTGTGCCATATCACACCAATCTTTGATCGTTTGATTTGGCGACCCAAAGGTGTATTGATAGGAACTGCATATACAATCGTGTTAGGCTGAAACGTGTAATATTTTCTACCCTCGATCGTTTCGGTTTTTACATCACCGCTGGTGAACATCATATCACCCTGAACGACACCTTTCTTCAGCCCAAGTTTCGCAAACTCAGTGAGAGCGATCTTGAACTTTGCATTGAGAGAGCCAGATATATCGGCGTCAATCTCAGCGTTCGTTTTGTACATTTTAGGATTCTTGTTGAAGAGACCCTTCTTCGCAATGAAGAACTTCCCGTCAGCAGGATCAACACCCATGAAGATAGCAGGTGCGCCATCCCACTTGACAGTGGCTTTCATACTGCTTTTGCTATTACCACCAAGCATCTCACCAAGTGAGGTCAGGAATGCAAATATTTCACGTGCACCGACGATACCTTTATTAAGCACCAAATCTTCGAGGTGCTCCATATGAACATTCTTTTGCTCGGTGAGATAGCTTTGAAGATTAAGCATTGACTTATTATACCTTATCTATGACCCACACCAAAGGGATTTTATGTAATCTTTAAAATTTTTCCTGTAGTCGGAACCTTATCTGTTATCACGATCCTGACATTATTTTTGTTAGTTGAGGGTGCTTTCATCAGCACTTTGAATCCCTCTGTAGTCATTCTCATGTAATCAATTTGAACAGTATTAGTCGGATCGATATCTCTTTTTCTAACGCGGAAATAAAACTTTCCTATCTTTGACATGTATTCTTTTATCGTGAAGAACTTACCATTCAATACAAGTTTTTCTCTCTTTGAATCAGACACAACGTCCATCTTACCAATGTACATATGAGAAACAGGTCCACCCATGCGAGCGGTTCCGCGAAGTATAATTTCTACATATCTGTCTGGGATCAGTATAAAAAAATCGGGGATACTTTCAGCAGGAACCACATCGTTTTGTTTTAATCGCATTGTAGATCTGAGATATCGCTCGATAGCTGCGTAAACTTTCGGAATTAAATCGGGGGCAACCAGTTTAATTCCTGCGACACCACCTCCGGCTAGTGAGGGTGCCGACTCATCTTTGCATGAAACACCAAATTTATTTCTCTCAGTTTCAACTATGATATCGATATATGGTTCTTTACCTATTGCGCTCAAACCCTCTTTTTTGTATGCAGATTTGAGAGTTCCACTTATTCCTGGAACAGGTTATCAGATCCAGACTTAGTTTCTAAAAATGCTCTCAGGGAACCCTCTGTAAAGTTTCCATCAAACATTGAAACTTTATTATTTTGAGTTACAGTGACACGACCTGTCGCATTTATAGGAGGTGACTTTTCATCTCTTAATTGGAATGCACCTTTACCTGCAAGCCTGTTCGTAAACACGGAAACATTATCGCGCTTTAATAAATCTCCATAAGCGAGAGTTGCCATTTACCATCTCCTCTTCTCCCTATTTATAATTGAGAGGTGTATCTGTGATAAATGTGCTGCTCCAGTGCATGAGCTTCATCTTCCCATGGTAGATCTTCACTATTTTTTGGGTATCGTTTACCAGCGTATCGGCTGTCGCCGTTTCTATATTCATACAGCTGATCTTTAGCGTATTGCCTGAGATGAACTATTTCGTGCGCTAATGTTTCAAGAAGAACTGGCAGTTTTAAACCTGCATCCAATCTGATTTGAAAGTATCTTGGTCTGTTGTATCTCATACTGTCTGCAGCGAAACAATCACCGAAAACTGCTTCATCATGTATGAGTAATTTGATTAGATCAATTTCTAATGTGATATTCGGTGCGACTCTATTACCAAGCTGATCATAGAGCATCCAAACTGCAGCAATTAAAACTTTTTTCCTAGTTTTAAAATTGCTTCCGCGGACTGTTATCTCTGGAACTTGCGTATGTGTCAAAGACTTGATGTTTGTTATTACTACGTCGTTCAGCCAACTTGAGCTTCTTCTTTGCTTTCTTTTTGCTGCGTCTTTCACGAGTGTCTCCATCTTCCCACACGTTCTTTGTGCGGCGATACGTTTTGCCCATAATTATTTTGCATCCTCTAAATGTTTTGCTGCATCTAAATATGTTTGATAATGTCCCATGACCCAACCATCATTGTGACCTGAGCAGGCTTCTAGTTTACATGTCATGAGAAATCTTTCGCGATCGTCAACTTCCATTTCTAATAAATCTTGAATTGCTTCTTCTATATTCATGCTCTTAACTTACTAAAATCCTTTCTTCCTGCAACTTTCGTCATCCACTTCATATTATCATCTTCTTCTGCTCGCTGACCGAATGATGTTGTATCCATCAATGGTTTATCCTCAGACGTTGACTGAGCCGAATCATCTAAATCATACATCCTCATTTTAGCGCGATCAACTCCAACTACGAACCTTCTATTTATTGTTGGGTCATTGTAGCGGTTTTTAAGTGTGTAGCTGTTAACATTCGCACCTGCTTTGATCCGAGCCGATAAACAAATATTTAGATAGTCGATGTAGATAATATCAGGAACGAACGATCGCTTGAGTTGAAGCTCGTTGAGCAGATGTCTGAGATGACCCACATGCGCTGAGGCAGTAGGAAACTCTTTGATAATCAGTTTACCGACTGTCTTATTACGAACACGCTCAACTTTCTTTTCATAACTATCTTTCGGCAACTGTGCTAGCTCATCAACCGCAACATTAAGAAGATTCGCATCGATTCTCTCAGCGATCTTTTCTTCAGCCATCTCCATAGTAATGTACAATACATTCTTACCGAGCACAAGATTGGATGCAGCCATATGACACATCGCCAGTGTTTTACCGACACCTGTGCCAGCTAGGATAATATTGAGAGATTTACGTGGAAGACCACCACGTGTGATTGTATTGAGCATCTCAAGATCGAAAGGAATGCGTTCCTCAACCCTGTGATAAAAATCAAACCGATCCTCATAATCTTCGAGAAAGTCATGACCGATATGGCTGTCAAAAGAAACAGCCAGCGCAGAGGTTAGTATTTCTGGAATGCTACCTTTAGTTCTATCTTTGTCTTTGCCATCGATGATACCGATGCTGTCCATGATAGCGTTATAGATTGCTCGGTCTTGACAGAACCTCTCTGTTTCATCAATAAGCCATTGATCATCAACAGGCTCAGGCTCCTCTAAAGATTTTATGATATCAACACAACCACCGTACTGATCTTCTGATAGATTTTTTATTTGTTCGAGATCGATCTCAAGTGCCTCGCGAGAGGGGATATCATTATATTTTTGAACGAACTCGTTGATCCGATGATATATTAGTCTCTCACTCGAATCAGAAAAATACTCATCGCGTAAAAACGGGAGTGCCTTTCTAGCAAAATTTTCTTTATGAACTAAGTGTCGTAGAATCGTTTGTTCTATTCTCATTATCCGTCACAATGCTGTAAAGTATATGGGCAACCACTTCTTGAAACTTTGGATCTTTCTCTAGTGTATCATCTCCTTCGTCTATGGTAAACTGAAATTTCACTCCGACTTCTTCCGTTTCGGTATCAAACGAACCAACCTCACCAAAATGAAATTTAGTGCCTCTGAACGGATCCTCCAATATTTCAATAACCATAATAGCGATCCAATCCTTCATCATACGAAAGGCGAACATCAACCATTTTATTTTCTTTCGTGAACCGACTCTTATTCATACGGCAGTGAATAATATTACCGACAACGTCAGTCCCATCTTTATCTTTTTTCTTAGATAGGAAAACAATCTGAGATGCTGCATACTTCAGACCTGCACCACCACCCATATCTTTTGTAGGCATGTAAGAACCAATCACATCAAACACATGATTAGTCACTAGCATAGGTGCACGAGCTTTAGCAAGTTTAAGTGATAGCGCACGGAACGTTCCGCGCAACAACTGAGCACGAGTCATATCGCGTGTATCTTTACCGTCGGCGATATCCGAAACTTCTTTCTCAGTCGAAAGCTGACCGAGCGAGTCTAGCACGAATAGGATAGGTGGTCGCTCATCTGATTCTAGATATCGATCGAGTGTGCGCATAACATGAGTTCTGAAACTCTGAACTGTAGTTTGCTCAGATACGATAACACGACTGGTATCGATACCTCGGTCGTTCATCATATCTTTTGTAACAGCTGCCTCAGTGTCATAATAGAAAACACCACCCTCAGGATTATCGATTAGAAACTGACGAACAATACCTAAAACGAAAAAAGTCTTACCAGTTGTCGACTCACCAGCAAACGCAGTAATCTTATTGTTGGGTGCGCCACCATACAAACTGCCAGTCAATGCTGCGTTTAGAATGTACGAACCTGTATCGATTGCTCCTGAAAACTCAGAAGAATGCAAACCATCCTCGGCGATGTGCGTATCGACATCACCAATATCTTTTACCATCTGACGAAAAAAATCACTCATCTTATCTCCTATATGCTGTCGGGACATGATCCCAAGGATTTATTCCAAGGGAAACCCTTTCGCCCTTGAACTCAATAACATAATGTAACATGTGTCTCTCAAATATAATCAATCTCCTCTCTTTCGGTGTGACCGTAGCACCGTCCTCGGGGAACACAAGTTTACCTCCATCTGTAGGTGCTTTTATATAGTAGACTAAACCTATCAGGGGGAAAACTTGTTCTTCAGTTTCCCAAAATAATTTTTGATCTTTATCACGGTGAGGGTTGAGTATGCTACCATTGAAATGCATTTCATAACCAACATGATCATCATAGTCAACATATTTGCGCGAGGCTTTTATAATTTCTTCAACAAATATATGATGACCGCGACTGAAATATGTATCATGGCTAGGAAACTGATCAGACTCATACTGTTCTAATATTTCAGCGTGATTACTCTTGCTGAAAAAGTTATCAATTATAACAATCATTTTTCTTTTTGTATCGTAACCTTCTCGGTGGTATGCCAATCTTCACCGCTAACTATTTCGGCAGAATCACCTTTCCAACGCTCTGTACCTTTTCTTATTCTACGTTTATTTCTACCGTTTCGCAATGGAGAATTAAGTTCTGCCTCATCAATCATTTCTTTAGCCTGATCACCATAGATTAGATCGGCGATATATTTTATCGGTCCAACTTCTGCCTCAAATTTTAGCTGTTCTTTTTTCAGAATCAGCTTCTTATCGCGGAGTTTTGATATTTCATTCGCTGCAGATTCGATCAGGGTGTTGAGGTTGGCGCGTTCTTCGGTTTGTGATTTCCGAACCGCTATCGCACCATCCCGACCACGAATCCTATCATATTGAATCAAAGTCTCGACAGATTTATCGAGTTGTTCGATAACACGGTTCGCATCATTTAGTTTATTTTGCTGACGCTGTATGCGCTGATCAAGCATTTGTATTTGTAGTGTGTTATCACCACTTCCTAATGTCTGATCAATGTGAGCCTTTGATAAATATCCGAAAATACCCATACTCGTAATAAGCATTAGGATGATAATAGCGAAAGAAAAATATCCTCGCATCAGTATGGGTATGTTGCTCCAGTTTCGAAACATATATGAAGCTGTGACAATCTTACCAACTTCTAACACCGAACCCATAATTATAATCGGTATGAACGCAGCCGCAAATATTGTAGTCAAACCGATAATGGAGTACCAAGCTGCCACCACCGATATCGCGATACCAACCGAAAAGATTAAAAGTCTATCCATCCTAGTCCTCTCCGTCAAACCTGTATGCCATTAATCCGCATCATATCTTGAACATCGGGTTCAATCATCTCTCGTGTCCACGGTAAATGCCATCCCTCTTCGACATTGACCTCTGTGACGCCGGAGAGTGTGAGCACTGCTTCACGGATATTTTCACGAAGCATACCCACGCCAGGACAACCCATGCACGGAATACACACCTGAATATTCACAACACCGTCTTGGCTTATTTCGATTTCGCGAAGCATTCCCATTCGGTGCAAGCTAACAGGCACGTGTGGGTCGTGAACCGACTCAAGTGCTTGCATGATTTCTGCTTTTGACGGCAGCATACCTATCTTATCCTCGGGTGATTTCTAATACTTTCTGAAGCTGTTGCTCTACTACAGGTCCACGGTTTGGCCAATGGATATAATCTTTATCTGCAGTTTTCAGGAGATTGTTGAGGAGAGGAACTATGATTGCCTCAAGTCTGCGAACCTTATCACGCAGTTCCGCTTCTGACACTCTTTCATTACCGTCCTCTTCCATTCTAAACATAAGTGAAGTGAGTGCTTGAATCTTTTCCTCAATTAAATCTAGCTTTTTCTCGACATCCTCTGATACAGCAGCAGTCACTGTTTCTTGTGATTGCTCCTTAGCCTCATAAGGATCGTCGACTGCAGAAAAACCAAAGTCGTATGAAAGATATTCCTCGGGTATATCAGCCATTAAAAGAAGTCCTCTATGCTGTTACTTTTTTCTTCGTTCCATCCTATAACTTCTAAAACTGCACGCAGCGGTTCTAAGAATGCTTTGTCGAACTGGAGGTTGTAATTTATATATTGCTCCAATCCAAGCTCAGGAGGAAGACTAGAAAGTATTGCCAGCACATTTGACTTTACTGGATTAGGAAGGCTCATATAAGAATACTTGATCTTTTCGCCCTCTTTGATAAGTTCATACTTCTTTTCTAGACCTTTATCTAGAAGTGTTTGATTAAACACCAACGCGCCTCTCACATGTATCGGCACTGATTTCTGCTTCCTCATATATTTATTCAAGTTGTTAACTCCACGAGGGAAGGCAACATCTTCAAATGGCATCTTATTGAACTCTGATCGGAAGTCATTTATATATTCCTGAACAGTGTTTTCGTTGGTGTTCATGATAAGCTCGAGAGACTTTTTAATAGCATCACGACACGTTTCGGGAGTCGATGATTTGACTGCCTCAATGCCCATCATCTTGAGTTTAGGTTTTTCAAACCGCACACCCTCAGAGTCATGCACATTTAGAATGTATCTTTTCTTCGCAGTCCATATACCTTTATCAGCTATGACCTCTCTAGCCATAACCATCTTCTGTTCAAATGCACCTACACTTTCAGCAAGATCTGAATAAATTTTATCAATAACAGGTTCAATGACTTCTCGAGCTGCTCGGTCAAGGAAAGAGACCACCGCACTTTTGTCAGGATTGCCCTTCTTCGCAAAAGTTTTGTTAACAAGTTTGTCAAGAACAATGTATAATGAATCCGTATCTGAAGCAATAACATAGTCGACATTTCCCGTCTTGAGTGTTTTATTTAGATATTTGTTAATTCGTTCCTCAGCCCAACGGATCGAAAGCTGACCAGCAGTTGTAATAGCTGTTGCTTGATCCAGATCAAAGAATCTGAAGAACTGATTACCGATCGCACCATAGGCTGAGTTGAGCTGGACTTTTCTCGCAAGCTGCATATTTTTATAACGAGATATATCCTTGCTATATTGTAATTTTTTGCCAGGATCTTTTTCTTTCTCATACGCCTTTTGCGCTTCAATCATCTTTTCTTTGTAGACGACACGATCACTATACATACGCTGCATCATCTCAGGTAAAAATCCTTGGCTGTCATTCTTGAAGTAACAGCCATTCGGTGTCAGACTGTATCCATCAATCTTATTAATTTCGCCAGATAAGATTCGGTCAACCGAGGTGCTAGTCTTTCTGTTCTGATCTTTTTTCTCAGGTGAAATATTATACTGCATAATCAGATGCGGATACAACGAATTGAGATCGAATGATAGAACCCAGTTGTGCATACCAATCTTCGGTTTCTTTACATACGCGCCGACATAAGAACCGTCTTTCTGTATAAATGATTATGGATCAGAACATCCCACATGCGAACCTGAGTGAAGACATCGTGTATATTCACCTTGGCATCATACGCAAGAGTCAAAGCCATATCAATCAGTTTCATCTTATCGTCAATCTTTTCAACCAAATCAACGTCTTTGATATTGTAATCTATGAACTTCTGATAGTCGTTACGATATAAACTATGAAGCGACGCATACTCAGAATAATCGAGTTTGTTTTCACCCAGCTCAACATGGGCAATGTTATCGAGACGATAAGATTCCTGCTGTGAATATGTGAACTTCTTATACAGCTCGAGGTAATCAAGATTCGTAACACCAGCGATTGATGTTTTGATTTGTTCCTTACCTTGCATCTTGATAGTGGTTTCGGTCAGCAAACCCCAAGGCGATAATTTCTTAGCAAACTCATATCCTAGCACTGATGTTATTCTACGAACAAGATATGGTATGTCAAAGAACGAAGTGTTCCAGCCTGTGATTACGTCAGGATGATGTGGGCTTGCCCAATCAGCGAGGAACCTATGAAGCAACTCATGCTCGTCTTCGCATTTGATATATTTCACATCGTTACGAGTTGGTGTGTAATCACCACACCCAAAAACTGTAAACCATTTACCAACTTTCATAGTGATAGCAGTGACAGGCTCGGCAGCATCTTCGGGATCGGGGAAACCATTTTCTGATCCGACCTCAATATCGATGTTAACGATACGCATCTGTTCGCGATCAAATATTACATCATCAGGAAACGCTTCATTCAAGAAGGCATATTCATAACGAGGCAGACCATATATTTCAAATCCACTGACATCTTTGTGCTGCTTAATAAACGCACGTGCGTCCCATAAGTTATCGAACTTCATAGGCTCGAGGGGATGACCATAAATGTTTGACCACCCCGACTCTCTATTTTGTGATGTCACATAGAGAGTTGGTTTGTATTTAACTTTGCGCTTGAATGCTTTCCCGTTTTTGTATCCGCGCACGAGAATATCACTCTTGATAGAGGTCGCATTAGTATAGAACATTATAAGATTATAAACCTATTGTAAGGAAGAAGCAATGGATTAATCCACAAGTTTGTAGCCAGTCCTCACATCCTTAAGATATCCTGAAGCATCGATTTTGTTTTGTGCTATGTTCAGTATATCTGGTTCAATATTATCACCCTCCCAAATAGGTATCACCTTCGCTCCTTCATCCTTCCCCCAAAAAACATCTTGAAACGAACTCAATTA
>LULO01000527.1_pt1 | contig 10012 bp, 25 predicted proteins | sample 728121 | NCBI WGS metagenome assembly LULO01 (sample SAMN03860287, study PRJNA289734) | marine metagenome | biome: seawater column; feature: ocean; material: water; isolation source: Red Sea water column Station 149 - depth 50m | place: Saudi Arabia: Red Sea | collected 2011-10-15 | depth 50 m | reverse complement strand
TGCTGATCGTGATTGTGAACAAATGATTGACTCGATTGATAATATATGTAAGAATAAGGTATTGATATGTGCTAAGTCAACTAAACAAATCATTGCTCTCTTATCTCAAACTGATTTCATTCAAGAGTTAGCAGATCGTGGTTATTCATGGTTGACTATCACATCTAAAACTGGCGCCATTGTAGATGGCGAAAAGGTTGATAGAGAAGAGTTCTTTAATACTCTCAATGCTTGGGGTAGAGATACAACTAAAAAGTTTGTAGTTCTACATCATAGTATTCTATCTGAAGGTATCAATGTGTCAGGATTGGAAGCAGTTCTATTTCTCAGAAGTATGGACTACATAGGTATAAGTCAAACTATTGGGCGTGTAATACGTCTAGGCGACACTACAAAGACGTTCGGTTTAGTTTGCATACCTGTCTATAGCAAAGTTGGTATTACCACTGCTCGCAAAATTGAAGCGGTTGTTGATACTGTATTCAACAAAGGCGAACCAGCCATTTCAATCGTTAACAATTAATCAAATGAACATCTTACTTATTACTGTCGGTGCTACAGTTCTTGGATTAATCCTTGCATTTATACTCTCATTCTTTGATGAGTATGAAGATGATTACGACAACTCTTATTAATTTTACTCATGAAAGATCAAGCTTCAGTTGGAGAGGAATCCCCAGCTATCAAATATGATAGAGCATTATCTCTATTCACAGAATCAGTATTAAAACCTGATCACGATTTGCGTGGTTGTGCTCATAATCAAGGTTGTTATGAACAACTCATGGAAATAAGACAACATGTTTTAGATTACCTTAAAACATTAAAAGAAGTCACACATCATACAAATGCTGATGAGAGTGATGAGATAGAAACTGAGAAATTAATTGAAACTAAGAGAGTTTATACTGAGAAGGAATACTGGGAAGGCAAAGTGCCTGATGACCAGTTTGCATCATACCTAAACAAGTATGGTTATGAGTATACACCTGTGACAGTTGATAAACCTACACACAGAGCTCGCCATTCTGATTTAGATGCTCTATAATGACAATGGGGAAACAAATTGATCTTAGTATCAATTTTGTTTCTCGCACTTTATTATACATAATCATGGACAACAAAACGAAAACTAGAGAAGAGTGCATTACTCTAATTGAAAACTACTACTGTCAACGATTAACTGATCTAGTAGACATGAAAATGTTTGATGATGCTCATGCCATTTATGAGGAGTTCGCTGTTGATGTTGACAATCCTGTTGAGTGGTTTTTTATCGCTGATGTTGAAGATGATGACACAGAATCTCTATCCATTGATGACCAAACAAATAGATGAAAACAGTATTGATTACTGGTGGTGCTGGATTTATAGCACACCACTTGATTGCCCGTATTTTAATTCAAACCGATTGGAATATAGTCACACTTGATAGACTTGATTATAGTGGCAATCTTAATCGACTTAATGACATTCTACAATATGAATGCTCCCCGAATGAGAGAAAGAGAGTCAAGGTAGTATTTCATGATCTCAAGGCAGAATTAAATCCACTCGTAAGACGTGAGATTGGTAAGGTAGATTATATTCTACATCTTGCAGCTGGATCTCATGTGGATAGAAGTATTGATTATCCAATGGAGTTTGTTATGGATAATGTGGTGGGAACTTGCAATATATTAGACTTCGCTAGGTCACTCGACCACCTAGAGAGATTCCTATATTTCAGCACAGATGAGGTATTTGGGCCAGCTCCTGATGGTATCAAGTATGAAGAGAATGATAGATATAATTCTACAAATCCATATAGTGCTACCAAGGCAGGCGGAGAAGAGTTAGCAGTTGCCTACGAGAATACATATCAACTACCAGTTTATATAACTCATACTATGAATGTATTTGGCGAGAGACAACATCCTGAGAAGTTTATACCTATGTGTATTCGTAAGATACGAGATAATGAGAAGGTCACTATCCATAGTGATAAAACTAAAACTGTGCCTGGCTCGAGACACTATATACACGCTGATGATGTTGCGAGTGCTGTATTGTTTCTACTCAACTATGAGGGTAAATTTAATCCTACATGGGGCAATGCAAAATGCCCTAAGTTTAATATTGTAGGTGCTGAAGAGTTAGATAATTTAAAACTTGCCCAGATAATTGCTCAAGCACAAGATAAGAAATTGAACTACGAGTTAGTTGACTTTCATTCATCAAGGCCAGGCCATGACTTACGTTATGCACTTGATGGTAACAAGATGAGAGAGTTAGGGTGGGCGCCAGATACCACAGTTGTTGAGCGCTTACGAGACGTAACAACTTGGACATTACAAAATGACCGCTGGTTATAATCCACAAGTCAATGACTATGTAGTATGGACTACAGAATTAGGGCAAGTGCATCAAGGTTGGGTATATTTCGTTGCCAATAAATCAGAAAAGAAAAAAGGTTGGCAAACGCCTGCGAGATATATCTCTATTGAAATTGCTACCAAACCTAGAAAGCAATGTGACTTGACTACGTTTCTACATAAACGTATTCATGTATGCCTATGCTGTTATGAATCAAATTGGCATGAACTAAAATTAATTAAAAAAAGAAAATCTAAACATGACGATACAATAATATGGGAGGCGAACATGGCAACGTAGTAGTGTGCCAGTTTTATTAGTGTCTACTGGGTGGGTGCCAAGCATAACGTGTGCATTATAATAAGGACATATAAACGAATTTCTTTTTTATTATGCCACTTTACACTTCCTATTCTGAAGAGACACAAACTCAAATCGAAGAGTTCCTAGAGAATACATTCGGTTGGGATGAAGATGAACTTGTTGCTTTTGTTGAAAGATTTGGAGAAGAAAAATTCAAATTATACTTTGAAGAGTATGCCGATATGGTAGATGATATTGGAATAGGTGTTGTTGAATCATTCTTAGACAACTTTGACATTGCTGATATATCAAGTTGCCGTGACGCCTATATGGGTTGTTATGAAAGTGGTGCTGAGTTTGCTCAACAAATAGCAGAGGATTGCGGCGATGTTCCTAGAAATATGCCAAGTTGGATAGAGATAGATTGGGAGAAGAGTTGGGATAACCTAGACTATGATTATGTAGAGTCTACTGATGGCCATATCTTTAGTCAAAACTTTTAAACCACTTAAAAAAGTGGCACACTATCGGTGGATTACTTCTATCCACCGATTATAATAAAGTATATCAAACGAGGTTTCTATGAACTCAGGCACAACATCAACCGAACTCAATGATATGTTAACAGATTTTGTTAACTATGTTGATTCATTCTATGGACTCAATGATCCAATTTATCCTATGACATATAAGGATACTGGTTTGCCATTGACTAAGGTGGACATCTTAGGTGCTACAGAGAAATATCTCTCAATGTGTAGCGAACCACTATTACCAAATTGCACTTGGGGCGATGGAGACTCACTCGATAGAGAGAGAGTTAGAGACATTTTACTTGACGAATACAATTTGGAGATCAAAGAATGGCAGTAAAGAAAAAAGGATTGTGTATTGAACTTACACAGGGGCAATACGATCATCTATACAACATCATGTGCTCTCAAGATGAGATAATTGATTATCTTAATGAGAGTGATGATTTTGACCCACAGACATTTGACAATTTATTTGACGCTATTTGTAACGCTAAGGAGACTTATCTATCATGACAACAAAAACAACACTTCTTCCTATGAGAATCAAAGTTGAAAACAATAAAGTTTTATGTAATAAATTTGGAAATGATTTTATTGATTTACTATCAGACTTAGGTTGGGATTATCAAAGAATGAGTCGTAGCGGTAGAGAAACCTATGACGAAATTATGCAAATGTTAGGTATCATTAAACCTGATGAAGTTTATATGGAGATAGATTAATGAAAACATTAACTATTCAAGAGACTAAGTTATTGAGTAATATTTTATTCAACGATTGTAGTTACTTAGAGGATTGTGCTGAAGAGGAATTTCAGTTGTATCAAAAATTGAGAGCAAATTTAGATAATACAGTATATGAACATAACATAAAAGTTGCTAAGGCACAGGCAAAACAACCAAAGGCAGAGTGGTAATTATGAACTATAATGTAACTGACATTGAATTTGATTTTGATGATGATTATGCCAATGGATTTGATCTTACATTTGATGAAGAAATTGAACTAAGAGACTTGACGCTTGGTGTATGGGAGGCAGATAGCGAAGATGACTTGATAGAGGAAATTACAGCAGCAGCGGGTTGGTGTATCAAGTCTATAGATTATGACATACAATTAAAGTAGGGATATGACAGTTAAATTAGTGTCACATCTGCTGGTTGTTTTATTGCCAGTGATGACTATAATAATAGTATAACAAACGAATTTCATTATGATCAAAGTTGGAACTAACGTCAAGTCAAAAATACATGATGACTTAACTGGTCACGTTGTAATATGTGAACCAATTAACAACTATGCTGTCATTATGACAGACATCATTGACTATGAAATGATGACAGTTGAGTGTTTCCTATCTGATTTGGAGGCAGCATAATGAGATTCATACAAACATACAAATCGCCTGATGTAATCGGACTTGGCGATAGTGTTCAATATAAAGGTAAGAATTATCTAGTTCTTATCAATTATATCAAAGGCGAAACTGATGCTAAAGGTTATACGCCAAAATCAAATCGGACAATATTAATTGATGATAATGACAATAGAGTTATATGTGATGATTACAAACAACTAATTATTGGGGAGGCAGCATAATGTATCAATCGCCATTTTCGCCTAACGAGATTAAATATTTTATGAATCTCATGCAAAATGATACAGCTAAGGGCAAAGGATCAACATATGCCAAATTAGAAATATTACTATCAAATACAAATACGAGATTAGATGCTCAAAGGTTTACGAGATCTCAACTTAAGTCAATAAAAGGAGGATTGTTATAACTGTAACACAAAAGTAACAAATACCTAAATATTTGTTGTGATCTCTTACGAGATTGACAAATATTTAAAACATTTGTATAATGAATTGTAACCGCCCTTACGAGATTTTTGCCATGCCATCACCACAATTTGTTTCCAAAAGAAAATACAGCGTCACGTTGGATTTTGACGTTTACGAGGATTTCAACCCATACGAGATTGATTGGAAAAAAATATTCCAAATCGAGGGGCAAGAGCATTTAGACGTAAATATAAAAAATTTAGATGAAGATAGAGATATAAACTGGTAACATATGTTACATTAACATAGTCATAATAGAATTGTAACCAAATTGAAACAATAATTTACAATATATTCATTTCAACATATTTGATTGATTTGGGTTATTATCGTGTATAATAGATATATAACAAACATTATTCATTTTTTTATTATGGAAATTAAGTTTACTGATGCAGAATTAGAAACGATCTCTGCTGCACTTGATGAGTATGCATATTATGATAATGAAGATTTATCTGAAGATGAGTTAATTGGAGGTATTCCAGTAATAGATCGAATTGACTCAATACAAGATAAAATTGAAAAATTGTTAACATTTAATAGAGGTTAATTATTATGTCAAGTTTACATCATGAAAACATTTTGGAAGATTGTTTTGAAGTTGCAAGTGAATCTTTCAGAATTAATAATAAATTAACTCATGAACAATTAGAAGAGTTACTATCATTTAGTAAGGGAACTTTTGACGCAATATGTAGCAATGCATACAAACTTTTTCAAGATCGTTGTCAATAATTAATTAAAATTTACTTCACTAATTAACATTTATTTCTTTTATTATTATGGGATTATTATCAATGAACGCAGAAGAATTACGTTACAAAATGAAGCATTTAGGTGTTCTTTGCCCGAATCGAAGTGTAGCAAATGATGAAGAATTTCATGAACTTTATACTAAATTTAGAGACGTAATTGAGGATACTGATTATGATATAGACATTGTAGATTGTCTTACTGCGCTACATTGTGCAATGGAAGATTATGAAATGTATGCTTAAAGATGAAACCCATTGCCACTACTGAATAGTTGCAACTTTCCGTTTTTATTGTGTTGATTTGTTAACATAACCTAGTTTTTAGTTGCATTTCGATTATAATGAATACATACAAACATTATTCAACTTTTTTTATTATGACTACAGTATTAAATCGTGATTCAATCAAAGTTAAGAGAGATATTCAAAGAAGAATAGAAGATTATGTTTTAAAGTATTGTGAGGCATTAGAAGAGAATTTTAAACAGTATTCAATCGATTCTTATAAAAGAAACATTAACCACCCTACCGAAATTTCAAAAGGTTATACATCATATTATGAAGAGCAACTTCAAAAAATTGAAGATGGCACTGCTAATCTTTATAAATTTGATTATCAAGTAGGCAAGAAATATATTAAAGTTTTTAATTTACAGTATTCAGAGGCTTGCGATTATTATAACCGCCCTGCTGGTTATCGTGCTGGAAGTGTTACGGCATTTATTGATAAGCAGACAGGCGAAGTTTATAAACCTGCTTCTTGGAAAGCGCCAGCAAAGCACGTTAGATACGATTTAAGATTAATTAAAGATAGAGAATTTTTACATAATTCAAAAAATACTGATTGGGCAGGCGGGCATTTATACATGAGATAAAATATATTCATTTCCTAACAAAAGGTAGATTAATCTAAAATCTACCTTTATAATAATAGTATATCAAACATTCAACCATCTTTCACATTATGAGAAAAATTGAAAAAGAAATGAATAATGCTATCAGAAACAAAATAGCATGGAGCAAATCTAATACAGTTACAACTTTTGATAACACTATCGAAAATTGTTTCGTTTATCTACACGGCAATCACATTGCTACCTACAATTATGCTAATAAAGAGTTATCATTGTTTGATGGTGGTTGGCAATCTAACACCACTAAGAGCAGATTAAATGCCTTATGTAACGAGTTGGCGACAGGGTTTGGCGTGTTTCAAAAAAACTGGAATTGGTTTGTAGGTGACTTTCAAAACAAAACTATTAAAGATTTTACTGATGGCATAACTGTTAATGATAACGGTTGTTTTTAACAATTAACGCCCCTTATTCACTCTCTTAATTATTACTTTTTTATTATGATTTCTTACAACTTTGCTACAGCAACTCGGTTAGATTTAGAAATTATGGATACTCAAGAAAAAATAAAGTATATCAAATTACCAACAAGAAAAGCACAAAAGTGCCACACTTGGGCAACAATAACTAAGAAGTAATTTAACTCACTAATTAACATTTATTATGAAACTATTAACACGTCAAGAGTATAACTTAATACTCAGATCTTTAGATTATTATGACACTTTTATGACGAAAAGAGATAAAGAAATACGAGATAATTTAGAGGATAAATTATATTATAATTTGTATAATCCTAAAGACGGAGTTGCTCAAACTAACGTGAATTTATCCGCCTTATATGATATTCAAACAGAGAAAGATTTATCACTCTAAGTTGCTCGAATTGCTCGCAAATTGCGGAGGGCTACGCCGCTCAAATCATCAACAATTAACACTACTAATTAACACAAATGAAAACACAATTACCCAAAGAAACTAACATTAAAGAGTGGAGCAATATGCCTCCAATTAGTGATGAATTATATCAAGAATTAGTGAAGGAATTTAATAATGAAAGAAAGTATTTTTTCAACGATTCTTATACATTAGAGGATTAAATCTATGAACGAAAGAGCAACCGAATACACATTAAATAAGGAAGAGTTTGAGCAACTTTTAGATATGTATATTGACACTATTGTTGATAGCATGAGCATGGAAGATTTTCGACAATATGTAAGAAATGATATGAATGATTTCTTATATAAATTAACTGAACATGAACTAATTAATGAGGTAAAATATACATTAGATGATGAAATGTTAGACGAGTTTGTAAAGCAAATTAAGGGCGAATAATGGTATAACGCTATACAAATAACATTTTTAAATATTATTTTAAATGTATATGTGTGATTTAATTGTTTATAATTATCTCTAAATCTTATGAGGTGTTGTTGTCTTAGGGGGCACGCAATCGCTCCGCTATAAGTATAACATAAGACACCGAATTAGGCAACAGTTTATAACATTTTATGACTACGAGATTTCGCCTTATGTAACATTTTATAACCACACAGTTTGAGCAGTTGACAGACGTTAATTTCTATGGTATTATATAAACAACTACGAGATATTCACACACTTATGAGCAACTAATTATAGACAGATTATAAGACAGTTTGAGCAGCAAACTGGAAGCGATTGCGAGACAGTAGGAGCAGCAAACGCCTACGAGATTTCAGAGCAGTTTGAGCAGTTAATTGCGTTTTATATTTGAGCGAGCGTGCGAGCGATGCGTTATTAAAAAACGCTAACTTCCCTAACCTACAACGAACCAAAAACGAGCGCTAAATATTCTTCAAATAAAAAAATTTTTGCCAGTAAAAAATCATGAATAACATCGGGTTAGAAATCGTCTTTTGGACAGTTCTGGCATTATACTTGTTAACCAAATTAGGAGTATTTAAAAAATGAATGCTCGGTCTAATGATGAATGATATTACACTTCATTCATCCTCGTATCTAGATTCAAAACTCATGAAAAAATTATTATTGACATTCCTTATATTGGGATCGATTTTACCTTCCGTAGAGGCTGGTGTTTCTCCAGAGGGTATTCCGAGAAGTCCACGAAACTTCTTTCCAGAGGGTCGTAATCGACCTCGTAGACCAAGATGTAGAAGTAATGGCAAAGTAACTGTTTGTCGTATGCCGAAACCTCGTAAATGCACAGTCAGAAGACCTTGTATTCCGAGAGACTATTATCGTCCTCATCCACGAATACCGATGCCACTTCGATAAGTGTCACATTAACCCTGCCTCTGGTAGGGTTTTTGATTATAATATAAGTATAGAGAAAAAAATTTTCGCCCCATGAAATTATTCACCAAGATCTTATTAAGTTTAATGGCTTACAATTATGCAAAGTCTGACTTTAGAAATATTGACACTCCTCATGTTGGTCGTCGAAGTGCTGGTCGTATTAACCCACCACTGAATGATGGAGGTCTATAGACAACACCTAAATAATATGGTATAATATGAATGTGAACACTACATTTTATGGCTAAAGGATTTAAAGTGATTCCCAAAGAAGCCCCACCAAAGGTTGAATGGGATTATGAGAAAATAAAACAAAGAGTGAAAGGTAAGCAAATAGTTTTCTGTCTTCCAGGCAGAGGTTGTTCTTACGTCTTTCTTAAGAATTTTGTTCAGTTATGTTTTGACTTAGTTCAAAACGGCAATGGAATACAGATATCTCAAGATTATTCCTCAATGGTAAACTTTGCACGTTGTAAGTGTCTAGGTGCAAATGTATTGAGAGGCCCCAAACAGATTCCTTGGGATGGTAAGTTAAAGTATGATTATCAGTTATGGATTGATAGTGATATTGTTTTCAGCACAGAGAAGTTCTGGCAGTTAATTGATCTTGCAATACCCGAAGAAGGAGAAGAAAGAGAAATCGCAGCAGGATGGTATGCCACTGAAGATGGACATACTACATCAGTTGCACATTGGTTAAGTGAAGAAGACTTTGCAAAGAATGGCGGAGTCATGAATCACGAGACTGTCGAGTCGATCACGAAAAAGAGAAAACCTTTTACTGTCGATTATACAGGATTTGGTTGGGTATTAATCAAACATGGTGTTTTTGAAAGACTTGAGTATCCTTGGTTTGCTCCGAAGATGCAAGTATTTGACAGTGGTAAGGTTCAAGATATGTGCGGAGAAGATGTATCTTTCTGTCTTGATGCCAAGAAGGAAGGTATTGTAACATGGTGCGATCCACGAATACGAGTGGGTCATGAGAAGACGAGGGTGATCTGATGGCTGGTCTCATCTTTATTGTGATAATCTTCGTGATTCTCTACAT
>LULO01000727.1_pt1 | contig 10013 bp, 11 predicted proteins | sample 728121 | NCBI WGS metagenome assembly LULO01 (sample SAMN03860287, study PRJNA289734) | marine metagenome | biome: seawater column; feature: ocean; material: water; isolation source: Red Sea water column Station 149 - depth 50m | place: Saudi Arabia: Red Sea | collected 2011-10-15 | depth 50 m | reverse complement strand
GCATTCAGAGAAGTAGCTAAAGAAAGTGTGAGACAATGTGCTATCGGACTTCGGAAGATTGGTGTATTTTTGAGTGGAGGATTAGATTCTAGTTTGGTTGCGTATGAACTAAAGCAATACATGGGCAAGGTAAACAGCTTCACAAACAGGATGAATCCTGGACACATCGAAGGTAAAGAAGACTACAATGAGGACTCGAGGGTGGCTTGGAACATGGCCAGCGAGTTGGGTTACAATCATCATGACGTTGAGATAACTCCAAAGATTGTTGCCAAGTATTGGAAGGATAGCATCTATTACATGGAGCAACCAACTTATCACCCTAGCCTCGCAATGTATTGTTATACTAATAAGTTTTTGCACGACAACGACATAGTTGTTACAATGGCCGGAGACATGGGGGACGAAGTGCTTGGAGGTTATCCTTCATATTGGAAAATACATCATGGATCAAGACAAAGGAGAATTTTAAACAAAGACAACATGACTTCTTGGAGAGATGTAATAACACTTTGGACACACAGAATCAAAAGACCAATGAACTTCAGAGGAGAAATACAAATCAAAAGAGAGGATCTCATAGATCATTTGCTTACAATATATCCCGAAGACTTATGGAACGAGCGTGATCAACTTGGCTCCTATATGGCTTTGGACTGTGTCACGCAGGTACCTGAAGACTTTTTTGCTCGCAATGACAAGTTTGGGATGGCATATGGAATGGAAGGTAGGTTTCCCCTGGCAACCAAAAAATTTATGGAGCATTGCATGAGTATTCATAGTATACAGAAAATAGGTACCTTCAAAAATATGAGTAAGATAATGACACAAAAAGCATACGTCGACAGATTGCCTAACTATGTGCTTTACAAAGCTAAAACCGGTTGGACAACTCCTACCCAGGCCTGGTACTCAAAAGGCAGTCCTGAACTAAAATTTTTAAAACAGAACAATGTTATTAATGTAGACGAGGTGGCAAATCATCAACGTAAAGCAATCATACCAGCTCATGTTCTGGATACTTGGTTGAAAATATACAAAATGAAAATATGAAATACAAACTAATAACAACTTTCAAACCCGCAGATTGGGACAAGTATTCAAGAAAAATGGTGGAGTCAGTGATCCAAAATTGGCCTGATGCAGATGTCACAGTGTACTACGAAAAACAAAAACCAAACTTCGAAAACGAAAATGTAACCTGGGTCGACATAGATCAAGCTAATTTGAATTTACATAATTTTAGAGAAAAATATAGCGAGGATCCTGTGGCGTTAGGTAAACTTGATGCCATACCAGGTGGTGTAAGACGTTCGCCTAAACTTGACACAGAGGGAGGACTAGATGCCAAAAAAGAATCTTATCTCTGGAACGCTGTAAAATTTAGCTACAAGGTATCTTGTGTTACCCATGCAGTTAAAACTTATACTGATTACGATTATGTCATATGGTTGGACGATGACACATATACTTTCAGAAATATTCCAATGGAGTTCCTACAAAAAATTTGTCCAAGCAATACACTTTTAACCTATCTTGGCCGAGAAGGCAATGGAAAAAATTTATATCCGGAATGCGGATTAGTTGCGTACAACATGAACCATCAACTCATTCAAAATTTTGTGAATGACTGGGAAAATTTGTATACTTCTGCTGAAATTTTTAATTTATTGGAGTGGCATGATTCGTATGTTTTTTGGCACATGACAAAAGAATACAAAGCAAAACATAACATTATGGTCAATGACATAGGATATGCCGCTGGAGTTGTTGGACATCATGTATTCATCAACAGTGTGCTTGGAGCTTACATTGATCATTTCAAAGGTACAAGAAAGGACCAAGGCAAAAGTTTAGCTACCGACCTAAAAACTAAATTTCCAGTTGACTATTGGGACAACGTAGACTAAAATAAGTATTATTACAATATGGCTCGCACAGTAGTGATTGAGTCATTTATCGAACATTGGCCGAAAGACTGCCAACTTCATGTTTACTGGCAGGAGCAAGAGCCTGAAATCATACGAGACAATATAGTTTATCACGAGCTGTACAAAGTGCAACCACAACTAAAACGTTGGGTTGACCAACATAAAGATCCAAAATATAACGGTTGGAGAGAAGACAGAGGACAATATGTTTGGAAGAACGACGGAGTTAAATTTTCACACAAAGTATTTGCCCAAACACATCGAATAAAAAATTCAAAAGCAAATGTTTTGTTGTATTCCGATGCAGATACAGTTTATATAGCTAAACCAAACTTGGATTACTTACGTGAAATTTGTCCAGATGATTCATTATGCACATTTTTCGATAGGCCAAAGTTAAGGGATGAAACAGGTTTTTATATGCACAATCCACAACATCCTAAAGCTAAAGAATGGGCTAATAGACTAGAAGAGATCTATTTGTCAGGAGAAATTTGGACTTATGCAGAAGACAGAGCGGCGGATCAATACACAATGGCATATGGAAGAGATTCATTTAAGGATTGCGTACAAATGGATCTGTTGAAATACCATAAAAAACTTAAACTATCAAAGAAAAGTCCTGTGCCAAATTCACCACTTGGCAAATTTTTGGATCACCTAAAAGGAAACAAGAAGGTCAATTTTTCACACGTCAAAGACGGAAAGTCAGTTTTTACTAATCAACTAGGAGACAAATGATATATCCATTAGCGTCCTCATCATGGGGCAAAGAAGAGATACAAGCAATACAAAACGTCATTGATTCAGATATGTACACAATGGGAAAACACGTTAAACAGTTTGAACAAGAGTTTGCTGATCTGTTTGGCAGTGAAAATGCAGTTATGGTTAATTCAGGATCATCTGCAAATTTACTGATGTTAAGTTTACTTAAATGGAAATACAAATTACAGGGAGACATAATTGCTCCAGTGGTAGGTTGGGCAACAACTTATTTTCCTATTTGCCAAAACGGATTCAAGATAAATTTTGTTGATGTAGATCCAAACACTTGGAACATAGATGTGAACAAGATCGAAGCGGCAATAACACCAAACACCTGTGCAATAATGCCAGTGAACTTATTAGGCAACAGTTGTGAATTTGATCGGATAATTGAAATATGTAGGAAACATAATCTTATGTTGATAGAAGACAACTGCGAATCAATGGGTGCAAAATACAATGACAAATACACAGGCACAATTGGATTAGCAGGATCTTTCAGTTTCTTTTTTAGTCATCACATCCAAACAATGGAAGGTGGAATGATACTGACTGATAGTAAAGACGACGCAGACTATATGAGAAGTATGAGAGCTCACGGTTGGGTAAGGGACCTGCCAGCAAATTCAACGTTGTATCAAAAGACAGGTAACGCTTTTGATGATAATTTTATTTTTGCCACGCCCGGATACAACTTAAGACCTTTAGAGATGAGCGGAGCGATCGGATCAGTGCAACTTAAAAAATGGAATGGTATAATGCAAACCAGAATGGCAAACAAAGAATATTTCTTCAGGAAGTTTGCAAATAAAAGTTGGTGCCGAATACAAAAAGAAATTGGTGATAGCAGTTGGTTCACATTTGGAGTTGTTTTAGATGGCGAATTGAAAGGCAAAAGGCCACAAGTTATTGAAGCATTAAGCAAAGCAGGTGTACAAAATAGACCATTGGCGTCAAGAAACTTTCTTAAACAACCTGTTATGAGAGACTTGTCTTTTATAGTTTCTGGTGAAATGACGGCCGCAAATGACATACACGACAACGGATTTTTTGTTGGAAATGGCAGTCAAGACATTAAAGAAGGCATCGACAAGATGTATGAGATAATGTCAAGTTTTGTGTAATGAAAAAATTAACAATAGTAACCACATGGGGCACAAAGTATTGGCCTAACCCAGTAAAGCCTGCTATTGAAAGCACAATCAAAAATTGGCCCGGCCACGCCGAGCTGTTATTATATCCCGATGATATGTCTCAGAAACTGGATCTGCCAAGGACAACATATTACAATTTGTGTAAAGAACAGCCAAAGCTACAGGAGTTCATAGACAGACACAAAAACAATCCAAAGTTAAATCCAAGAATTAAACAAAACACACAAGAACAGAAATCATTTGATAAAGACACAAAAATTTATGTGTATGACGCAGTCCGTTTTAGTTACAAAGTTTTCGCCTGCATAGATGCTTATCAGAAAACCAAACCAGACATGATGTGGCTTTTGGACGCTGACATAATAACTTTTGAAAAGATTCCCATGAAATGGTTGGAACATATTATACCTGATACTGCGTTCACTTCTTACCTAGGCAGGCCAAAAAAAGGTTTTTCTGAAACAGGTTACTACGCTTTCAACACGGCACACAAATATGCAGATGAATTTTTTAAAAGATGGGAACAATACTACACAGAAGATTTATTTTTTAATATTCAAAAAGGATATCTGGATCATTTCCCAATAGCTGGTTACACTGACTCTTTTACATTTGACGCAGTAAGACTTGAAATGGAGAAAGCTGGTAAAATACAGAATGAAGATCTCAATGACGGAAGATGGGCAGGAGACAGAAGGGCCAAACATCCATTTATTAATTCAGAATTAGGACAATACATGGATCATATGAAAGGTTTTTCACGGAAGTCAAGAATGAGCTCAAGGAAGAGAGACTTGACAACCAAACAAAAACATCCATATTGGAAGACTATCAAAGATTAGGCTCGTAAATATGAACATGAAGGTTCTCATAACAGGTTGCCAAGGATTTATTGCAAAAAATTTAGCACAATATCTTAAAAAACAAGGCCATTACGTTGTTGGACTTGATAAAAAATTGAAAACAGGTGATCCTGTTTTTGTTGATGAGTTCCACGGTCATGACATGGAAAGTAAAATTACGATCGAAAATGACTTCGATAGGGTTTATCATTTGTCTGCTGACGTACCAAATTCAAAACACGTAGGATCGGCACAAATGGCGACTGGAAGAAGTAACCCTGTGCAATCAATCAACGCACTAGATTTTGCCGCAAAAAATAAATCACATTTCATATATGCTTGTTCGGCCATGATGTACAATACAGATATGCAAGGACACAATGGTCCCGATTTGAAAGAGGACGAACACATTTGGCCAGCCAAACCCGCGGGAAACATCTACGGAATGGAAAAACTTTACAATATGCAATTAGTAAAGGAATATGCCAAATATTACGGAATGAAAGTTGCGATGCCAATTTTTCATGCCATGTATGGACCACACTGTGATATATTTGAAAATAGCAAAGTGGTGGCCGCAATGTGTGTGAAAATTTTAAAAGCTTCAGATCCTGGCGAAATCGAGATTTGGGGTGACGGCACGCAGATGAGATCATTTTGTTACATTGACGATCTAATGGTTGGACTAGATAAAATAATCGAACACGATGTACAAGTGCCAATCAACATGGGCTCAGATGAATGCATCACGATGACACAATTAGCAGATATGCTGATAAAAATTTCCGGAAAGACCATAACAAAAAACTACTTGCCAGCTGGCCCGGCCGGTTGTATGAGAAGAAATTCTGATAATACTAAGATCATGAAACTTACAGGATGGAAACCAAACTATCCACTAGAACAAGGATTACGGAACACGTATGAATTTGTTAAGGAAGTAGTTTCAAAAAAGTAGGAGGTACTGATGAAAATTAGTGTATTTCCTGCTTATGGCAGTATCAATTCCAAACCGGTATTCGACGCTTTTATTCAAAACCTAAAAGATAAAAAAGAAAATTACAAAATAAACTCATACGACGATGATACAGATGTGGCTGTCATTTGGAGTGTGTTGTGGCAGGGTAGAATGCGTAGCAACAGAAACATCTGGGAACAGTTCAAAAAAAGAAACAAGCCAGTGGTTGTGTTGGAAGTGGGTGGAATAAAAAGAAACATTACCTGGAAGGTTGGCATCAATGGTATAAACAGAGATGCAGATTTTGCCAACGAAACATTTGATGACAAACGTTGGAAAAAGTTTGACATACAAATGAAACCATGGAAACAGGATGGAAAGAACATTATAATTTGCGGACAACATGACACAAGTGAACAGTGGAAAAATTTGCCACGTATGAACAACTGGTTACTGGAACAAATAACAAAAATAAAAAAATATACAGATAGACCGATAATAGTCAGACCACATCCAAGAAATCCAATACGTATAAAGATGGAGGGCGTCAAAACTGTAAGTCCAATAAGGGATCCGCGAACTTATGATGACACGGATTTTGTTTCAAGTTTACAAAATGCATGGGCAGTTGTAAATCATAGTAGCAATCCGGCTATGCAAAGTGTGTTTAATGGCGTCCCTGTATATGTGTCAAAATCAAGTTTGTCTCATGATGTAGGTAATACAGATTACGCCAACATAGAAAATCCAAACAGACCTGACAGAACACAATGGGCAAATAAGTTAGCATTCACCGAATGGTGGATAGATGAAATAAAACAAGGAATACCATGGCAACGGTTACGGGAAAAAATTCAGAAATAGCTCCTATCAAGTGGGAAAAATATGTTGGTGAAGAACGCAACATTAACATTAGAATTAAAAATGGCAAAAAAACATTTGAAACACAATGGTACCCTGACAGAGTAAAAGCCGAACCGCGAGGCAATGCCTACATCATCGGTAATGGTCCTTCCCGGAAAGATTTTGATCTCACACAACTTAAAGATACAGGACAAACTTATGGCTGTAACGCTTTGTATCGTGATTTTATTCCGGATTATATCTTCAGTGTTGATTCAAAAATAACTTTACGTATGGTGGAAGATGAAGTATACAAAAAATGTATCCATTACGCTCCGGCCCTGGAAGTGAACAGGCATCCACCTTTGCCTACGGTGAAAAGAAAAACATTAAACTTGAATTCACACTTACACTTGATCCCAAACAATCCTGCATGGATATCAGGATCAGCCGCCATGTGGACCGCGTGTGTTCACGGACATAAAAATATATTCCTTATAGGTTTTGACTTTAGAGAATACGGAAAAGATAAATTGAACAACATTTATCAAGACACAAAACATTATGGACCAAGACATTCCGATACAATATTCGAAGGATGGTTACAACAGTTTAGACTTTTACAAAGAATGAGGCCATACTGTGACTTCAACGTGGTACATGACAGCCCACCTGACTATATCAAAGTAAGCAATCCAAGTGCAAACTTAGGCAAATTTAAAATTTACAGTTATAAAGAATTTACTGATAAAGTGATAAACCAAGCGCCTTAAACTTCTTCCTGAAGGAATAAAAGTTTGAGTTATGGTTTGAATATTTGTCTTCCATCACGGTCATCTGATATAAATGAACCATTTCATGAGCTAAGGTTTCTATAAAATCTTTCCAGGTCGGAAACGTTCTGTGCAACTCAATGTGGAATACCATTGGCAAATGAAATGGTAAAAACTTTTGATTCCAACGTCCTGCTCTTGACTTTCTTCCGTCCCAGTCCGCGACACATCTACCCCAGTCGTGATGTAAAGAATGTATTTTTATTTCAGGCTCCTTGAGTCTGCCATTGAAAAGACCCCTGTTAAGGGTTCTAAACCAGCTCTGTGCCACTGGTAAAGTTGGTCTATATGCTTTGATATGCGACCTACGTTTCAAGGCACTTTTCACCCTAGTTTTAAGGTATTTTTTCCTGGTGTTTTTACTTTTTTTATTCATGGTTGACAATTTTACCAGCTGTGTTATACTGATAATATACTACTAATTATCAAAAAAGTATGCACAAAAATATTACAATAATATGAAAAATAACGCTCCAGAATCAATTAACGAAGCTATCAAAATACTGTCATATAATGATTATATGTGGGACGATGTGAAGCCTCACCCTAAAGACAAGGCCACTGTGCAGTCATTAGCAGAGAGCCAATATGCCTGGACTGAGAAACAGGGCAAACTGGCCGTTATCATAATAAAAAGATATATCACAAAATTCGAACAGCACGGAATAAAGGTGAGACAATTATGCAACAATCCAATTTTTGCCGAGCCGTTCAGAGTAATTAATTCACAAAAAGCAATAGAGGTTGTACCGGGAGATGGTGAACCTGATACAATCGAGTTGCGTTTTCCCTACGCACAAAAAATAGTCAATCTGGTCAGAACCTTAAAAGAGAAAAAAAGTATACCTGGTCACAGAATACTTTTTGATGGTGAAACTAAAATTTGGAATATTGAAAAATCTGATGTCACTACTTATTTTTGCACACTAATTGCTGTGCGTTACAATTTTGATATAATAACTCCAAGCATACTTGACGAGTATGAAGAAATTAAAAAAGAAAAATTAAGTTACAAAAAAACATCCGCTAATGTAATCGACAATCAGATTCAATTATTCCATGCACCAGAAAGTTTAAAAACATATTGGCAGGAAGAAATGGCTAATAAAAAATTATTACTACAAATTGATTCCTTAAAAAATTTAGGCATAAGCAATAAAAGATTACGGGCTCCTGCTTACAGTAGCTTAGGAAAAAAAATTGCGTATTGCGATCAAACAAATATCTGGATCAATAAAAATATTTTCACTAAAGACGCAGTGATGTTGGCATTAAAAGAGCTGGATTGTTTTCCAATACTAATGCCGATATCAGGTGAAGTTGTGGACTCTCCGGAGGACATAGTTGACTTGTGGGAATGGATAGAATGTTTCGAAAGGCACGGAATAGACAGTCTGAAAGATGTCAGTTGGGGCACAACATTAAGGGAACCAGTGCAAAATATAAACGACAGCAAAGAGGATTTATGGAAAACTTTTAAGTATGGAAATTTAAAATTATCCAAGGAAGTATATGACAACGCCTTTGAACTGTCGCAAATGAGTAAACAATTTAAAAATATAATGCCAAACACAAAAATTTATTTCATGCGTAATTCAATTAGCAGGACATTCACCAAAGCAAATTTAAAATGTAAGGCTTCATTAATCACGCTTGGCGGTGGTTATTATGCTCCTGGCAGTGAAAATTTCAAAAGACTTCTTGATAGTCTACCAAAAAAGTTGTATTATAGCAATTATCAACCAAGTAGTTGGAATGAACAGATTGCTGTAATAAAAAAATGAGCTCATGTAGACTGGTAATAAAGGACGAAGTAAACGTAAAGTTTGAAAATTTAGATCTTAAATGGAGACAAAAACTCCACAATAAGTTCAAGTTCGAGGTGCCTTACGCAAGACATCTGCCCGCTGTAAAGTTGGGCCGATGGGACGGACGAATAGCATTTTTTGGACTCGGTGGAACAACATACTTGAATCTCGTAGATCAAATTTTGCCTATATTGGAAGCCGGTGGAGTACACGTTGACTTGGCCGACAACAGACAAGAACACAACTTTGAATTTAAAGCGATAGATAAAAATTATCTTAGTCATATAAAATGGCCCTCGAATCATCCAATGGCAGGACAGCCGATCGAACTGAGAGATTATCAAGTTGAAACAATTAACAAATTTATTGAAAGCCCACAATCAATACAAGAGATTGCCACTGGTGCGGGTAAGACCATTATCGCTGCGGCACTGTGCCAGTTGGTCGAGCCATATGGCCGTACCTTAACAATAGTTCCAAACAAAAGTCTCGTGACACAGACAGAAGAAGACTTTTTGGCTTGTAATCTTGACACAGGAGTTTACTACGGTGATAGAAAAGAGTTGGGTAGATATAATACGATAGCCACGTGGCAAAGTTTGAATGTCCTTGAAAAGAAATCAAAAGATGAACACTCGTTGGAGTTCAAAGAAATGATCCAAGGTATAAACACAGTTATAGTTGATGAAGTACACATGGCAAAAGCCGACGTCCTAAAAAGAATGTTGACAGGCCCGTTCGCACATTGTGGTATACGTTGGGGACTAACAGGTACAGTGCCAAAACAAGATTATGAATTTTACGGAATAAAATGTTCGATAGGAGAAGTTACGAATAAAATAGCCGCCAAGACGTTACAAGATAAAGGTGTGTTGG
>LULO01000698.1_pt1 | contig 10020 bp, 15 predicted proteins | sample 728121 | NCBI WGS metagenome assembly LULO01 (sample SAMN03860287, study PRJNA289734) | marine metagenome | biome: seawater column; feature: ocean; material: water; isolation source: Red Sea water column Station 149 - depth 50m | place: Saudi Arabia: Red Sea | collected 2011-10-15 | depth 50 m | reverse complement strand
AATTATTCCTAGCTTTTTAAGTTCTTCACTGAATGTGGTTGCAACACTGACACTATCAAATACTGCGTCAACGGCCACACCTGCCAGTTTAGCCCTCTCTTCTAGAGGTATGCCTAGTTTTTCAAAGTCCTTTTTGATCTCAGGATCGACCTCGTCATATGATTTAGGTCCGGGCTTTGGTGCGGAGTAATAACTAATTTTTTGATAATCGATTGGTTCTATATCAAGGTTAGCCCAATCAGGCTTTTTTAAAATTTTCCATCTGTCAAAAGCCTTTAGTCTAAATTTTAAAAGCCATTCAGGCTCTTTTTTTATCTTACTGATTTGTTTGATAACATCTTCGTTGAGTCCAGGTGGAAGTGTTATTGATTCAACATCGGTTACAAAGCCGGCATCATATTTTTGTCGAAGTTTTTCCTGTAGGATTGGATCGTTCGACATGACTATTACTCTTTGTCAGAATCGATAAAATATTTTTTTAGCATTTCTATCTGTTCGTCGTACTTGCCTATTATTGATAGTTCATTTTCAATTGTTTGTACAACATCAGGATGTTCAGCAACGCCAACTTGCACCTAGTTGCGATTAATTCGCAAAGATTTCTGGTTTCTTCTTGAGTGTCTTTGGCACATCTAAGATTACATACTCTAGCGAAAGCATAAAGAGTGCCGGACCAAAACCATTCCGTCATCATACTTTGAGGCAGTACCATTCTAGCCTGTTCGGGTGCAACACCCATCTTGATAAAAGAATCATAAATGCTTAAACAATTTTGCATGGTCACTTCCAATCTGTGTTTATCATTACCGTCAAGTTCTACCTCGCCGTCACTACCCTGTTTGGAATTTTTTGGTCTGCCTCTCCATTTCTTTGGTGAATAAAGTTCAGGTGCATAATCCACATATCTTCTGGATACTTCATTCCATACAAGACCCACTTGATGTTTTACAAGTTGCCTTGCAACAAATATAGGAGCCTTGATCCTAAATTGCAAACTTGCATGGGCAAAAGGAGACCAATGATTATGCGTTGCTAAGAAGCGAATAAGTTTTTCATCTTTATCAGATAAAACACTTTTAGCCTCATCGTCCCATTTGGATTCTTTATTGTAAGACACTCGTGCCGCGTTTACGATTGTAAGATCCGAGCCCATCTTATCTACTAATTCAACATTCATTGATTCAACAAATATTTAACAATAAGTATTGGTATGTTAGAAAAAACTTTTTGCAGTAGCCCATGGTTCCATATGACCATTCAAAAAGATGGTTCAATGCAATATTGTAGATGGCAGGTTACCAATCCAACTATCCATAACATAAAGACCATGAGTGTGGAAGATTATTTCCAAAAAGTATTAGCGGCCATAAGAGTTGATATGCTTAACGGAAAAACCATTCCAGGCTGTTACAGTTGCCACAAAATGGAGAGGCATGGAAAGATTAGCGGCCGGCAAAAGCAGTTGTTGAAAACAGGAATAACAGAAAAGAATTTTACAAATAGTTTTCGAAGTTCTCCATACTTTGACAAAATAAAGCATAGTTTCGACAACAAAGGACTTACAGATTTACTGCCTGTGGATTGGCAGATACATTTGGGAAATTATTGTAATAGTGCTTGTATGATGTGCGTGCCATCTTCCAGTAGTAAACTAGCAAATGAATGGCACAAATTAGGATTAATTAAAGAAAAATATGTTTCAAACAATTGGTCAGAAGATGATGTTGCCTATTTTGATGCCTGCATTTGAAAAAATTTTAAACTTCCTAATAAACAACGATATGAATAAAACTGTGACACTCGGTTTCACTACAAATTTAACAGTGTATCCAAAAAAAATTATTGAGTTGCTAAAACAATTCAAATATCTACACGTGGGACTCAGCATAGAAACATTGGACAAACTTAATGATTTTATAAGATGGCCTAGCCAAATTGACAATGTTAAGAACAATCTCGATAACTTTGTTGAGTTATCAAAACAAAAAGGCTGGGTCGTTAGTATAAGAACCACTCCAACTTTGTTAAGCGTTGGTAGGATGTTGCCTTTGTACGAATACGCTTTGGAAAAAAATATAGGAATAGAAGCCTGTGATTTTTTGTATGAGCCTGATTACTTAAAAATAAATTTATTGCCAAAGGATTTGAGAATGCCAATTGTGCAAGACATAGAAAATTTTTTACAGAACAACAACTATCAGCCACAGGAGAAAGTTTTAAATGTTAGAAATCCAAGCACTGTCAAGGATTACGTTTATCAAGACCTAATAAGTTATAAAAATTATTTACTTAATGAGCCACATGACAGCACCAATGAGAAAAAATTTATCAACTTTGTTAAGAAGATTGAGAACAATAGAAAACAAAAGATAACAGACTACATGCCGGAATATGAAAAGTTTTTTAGAAATATTGGATACTAAAAAATATTTGCCTTGCACAATAGACGTCAAAGCAATAACTGATAACGGATTTCCTAATCTTGAAATAATAGTTAATGATAAAAAACTTATTCAGTTTGAAGTTATAAATGATATAAAACTGCAAACAACTGTGCCATTGCTGGAGGCATTTAAAATACAGTTCTTAATGACAAATAAAGTCTACAATAAAGATAAAGAAACTGCGTTAATAATTAATTTGCAAATAGACGGACATGATATTTTGCCGAGATTCCAATACCTTTTGAGCTACGAGAATGACAAAGAAAAAGATATCAAAACAAATTACATGGGGTTCAACGGTGGGCTTAGTTTAGATATAGATAAACCATTTTATGAATGGTATCATCAACATACGAACCAAGGCGTTCTGCTTTATCCTATCTGCTAACTTTGTAATTTTTGTTCTAGCTCTTGGTAACCACCCACATATTCATCATCGAGAAAAATTTGTGGAACTGTTCTAGCCCCAGGAACTGCTTCTTGTAATTGTTGAACTGTCCATGTGCCATGGGCTAAATTTCTTTCTTCAACTTCTATATCTTTAGATTTCAAAAGTTTTTTAGCTTGTTCACAATATGAACAACCAACATTACTCCATACGATCGCTTTCATCCTTGTCCTTTCTGTTTTCTTTTGCTCTACTAAACACGTAAAATATTATGTCGTACCATAAAATGTTTATTATTGCTCCTATTTTTGTATAGTATACCCCAAACAAAGAAGGAAAAACATATATCAATAATATTAATCCTATTGCATATCTCTTTGCCATGGGTTCTGGCACTGCCCAAAATATCCATCTAGTCATTTAGTTTAGTTATTAATTTTGAATAAGTTTTTTTAATCAACGGAATCTTTTTGGTGCCTATTTTGTGTAGTCTCCACATCAAGAATCTTCTCATGAAGAGTGGCCAACTATCAAGCCTTTTGGTATACGTGTAAAATTTTTGTATTATATCTGCACACTCTTGTATGTCATTTTCAAATTCACCTAATAATAATGGGTGTTCGTTGACACGGAGTAGCATGGTATTGAATCTACTTAATGCTTGATCGAGTGTGCCAATATACTTTGTTAAAAGTAATTGCTTTTGTATGTGATAAGGCTGTTTGTGCCCATTCCAACCTTTCACGTATTCTATAATTTCAGAATTTTCTTTTAGATGCCTGTATAAAAGTTTCATTGTTTCTTTTGAACTTTTACCTGCAGTGGATATCCTTCTTCTCTTGCCAACAAAGTTGTCTCTATACCTTTTTGTTCGGCTATTTCATAAAGGTAAGTGCCTACTATTCCTTTTCCTTTATCGTGTATGTGTGTGGTCAAAGCAATTGCCTGCTCTGTTGTTTTATGGAAAATGTTCTTTAAAACTTTAATGACAAACTCAACAGTGGTAACTTCGTCATTCAAAAAGATCACATCGTACTTGTCAGGTTCTTTAAGTTCTAATTTTTCTTTGCTAAGAGTTTTTACTCCTAAATCAGCCATTGTCATACTCCAATTATAACATATTTAAAACGTTTGTCTATAGAATTAAGTAGGGCGATGTTGATCACCGCCCTATCTATAACCTTACTTGATTGTGATAGTTTTAGCTTTTTTGCCTTCAGGAATTATACGTTCCAATGACACTTTAAGCAAACCATCTTTAAGTTCGGCACCTTTGACTTCTACATCATTTGCAATGGTAAATGTTTTGGAAAACATTCTTTTCGAAATGCCTCTGTGTATCACATTACCATCTTCGTCTGTCTCTTCTGCGTTATCTTGCTTCTTAGATTTGACTGTCAATAGGTTTTCTTTGTACTCAACTTCGATGTCTTTCTTATTGAAACCTGCAAGTGCAAGTTCTACATCATAGGTATTGTCACCAGTTTTTACAATATTGTATGGTGGAAAATTACCCATAGTGCCTCTAAAGAAATTATCGTTCATCATGTGTTCAAAATGATCAAACACATCATCGAACCCTACTGTTAGTGGTCTTAGGTTATTAAAGATAGATAGATTTTTGTTCATGCTTTGCCTCCTTTGTTAGCGAGTTAAGTTTTTGGACGACCTATCTATAGCATCGTCTACACATATTTATCATATGTGCATTATATATATAAGCATTAATTTAAGGATTGCGACCTTTTTACCAAATAAATTAGCCGCGTGTTCGCATATATCTAACGTCAAGCATCGCTCTGTTTTGGGCAGTTTTTTTCTTGATCAACTGTCTTGCCCTTTTCTTTCTCTCACGTTTTTTCTCGGATGGTTTGACATAGTACTGTCTGTCTCGGAGTTCTTCTAAAAATCTGTCTTGCTTAATTTTTCTCTTTATTTTGCGGTAAGCTCTTACAGGATCGCCACCGGCTTTTACTACATCTACAAAGTATCTGTGTGATCCCATTATTTTTTCTTTTTCATTTCGTTTACCTGTTTTTTAAACTCTAACACAGGATCAGCGTCTTTGTCAACACAGTCTTCAGTAATTGTAATTTTGTATACTCCTTTGGATGCCATTTCTGTTCCATCGAACTGATATGGTAAAAGTAAAGTGTCTAATATGTTTCTTAGTCCCCTAGCATTGGTGCCAAGCTCTTTGGCCCTTTTTGCTATTGAAAGTTTTGAACCTTTTGTAAAATTTAACTCTATGCCATCCAAACTAAACAAATATTCATATTGTTTAATTAGGCTGTTTTTTGGCTCATCCAAAACCTGTATCAACTGTAATTCGCTTAATGGGTTGACGTGAGTCACCATTGAAAACCTGCCTACAAATTCAGGTATTAATCCAAATTTCATCAAGTCCTCGGGCTTTACATCAGCCAAATAGTTTTTGGTGTCGTCCGTTTTTACGTCGGCCCCGAAGCCAATACTACCTGCACTTTTTCTTTTTATTTGTTTTTCTAGATCATTGAAGGCTCCACCAACTACGAACAGAATGTTTGTTGTATCTATCTCGACGTTTTGTCCATCTGGGTGTTTACGTCCACCATGTGGTGGCACTCTACAAGTTGTTCCTTCTACAATTTTTAAAAGCCCTTGTTGTACTCCTTCTCCGGATACATCTCTGGTTATACTCGTGCTTTCACTTTTCTTACAAATTTTATCTATTTCGTCTATAAAAACTATTCCTCTTTCTGTGAGATGTTTATCACCATTTGCATTTTGGTACAGTTTGCTAATAACATTTTCAACATCATCGCCCACATATCCAGCTTCAGTCAAGGAAGTGGCATCTGCCATTGCAAAAGGCACATCAAGATATTTTGCTATTGTTTTGGCCAATAGTGTTTTTCCTGAACCACTTGCTCCCAAAATAATCACATTTGATTTTTCGAGATCAAAATCCTTTGGTGGATTTAATATTCTTTTGTAATGATTACATACAGCCACGCTCATAACAGTTTTAGCCTTATCCTGTCCTATAACATAGTCGTCCAAGTACTCTTTAATTCTTACAGGATTCAGTGACCCTTTTTCTCCAGATCTGATCTGTTCGGTAACAACTTTCTTGTTGTCCTCAAAAAGTATTTCATTACATAATTTTATACATTCATTACAAATGCAGACTTTGGAAGCACCAACTATCATCTTGGTGACATCTTTGCGTCCTTTGTTACAAAAACTGCATAATAAATTTTGATCACCTTCTGGCATTTAAAAATGTCTCCAACTGTTTAACTTTTTTGAACTCTGAAAATTCTGTGCTTTTGTTTAAAAATTTGTAACCTTGCGATGCCTTAACAATGACATTATTGCTTTTTTCAATAACATCTATCAACCAATCCAAAGTAAATTCAGAATTATTACTATCCACAACGTAGATAGTCAAATCATCATCGGGCTTATACTCATTTAAATAATTTGCAAATTTATCTTTGTCCTCATCCTTAAAATTCACGATACAAAAACTTTCATTATCTGATTGTATAGAGCTTGGTGGCGTTACTAAAGTGAGAGTTCCTAATCTATTCTGTGTCATTATCAATAAAATCTTTAACTAGTTTTTGATCTTCTTCTGGTAATTGATCAAGTGTGGTTTCACCTGATTTAATTTTAGTTATTAGATCATTGATCCTGGCCTCTATTCTTTGATGATAGTCTTCATCATTGATTTGTTTGTTAGTGCTTTTTATCTTGCTCCAGTTACCAGATTCAATTTGTTCTTCATTCTGCACGTATTCTTTTTTGGGCACTATATTTTTTTTGCCTTCTTTGATTTCTATATCAACTTCTTCTTTGATTGTCTTGGCCGGTATTGACTCCACTCCTCTGCCATCTTTTACCAGCACTGATCCTAGGACCCCTTTTTTAGTTTTCTTTGATTTCTCAACTGGTTCTTTGTTTTCCGTAAATTTGTTTTCAGGTTCAATAACCTCTGTTAGATCTGGCTTCAAACGTCCATCCGCCATGGCAGTTTCAATTTGCTCGCTTATAGTAGGCTCGATCACTGTTTGAACACTTTCGGCATTGGATAATTTTAGTGCTTCTTCCAATGTTGCTTTCTTAGTTTTTTCCTCTGCTTCTCGTTTTGCCCACGAAGTATTTTCATTATCCCAATCTGGATTGATAATTGGATCCATATCATACACGTGTTCTCTGACATCAAAACCTTTTGGTTCAGATTTTTCTAATTCTTCTCGAGCTTGCCTAGATACTTCTTCCAGTCTTTCTTCGTCTTCTTTCATACGTCTATCAAACTCTTTAATTTTTATTTCTTCGGCCTGCTTTTTGTTGATGAACTCAACTGGCTTGTTGGATGGCTTAGGAGCCTTTTCGTTGAACTTTTTTAGTTTGGCCTGCCAATCTTTTATTTGTTTTTCTATCTTATCAACTTCTTTTTTATTCGCGGTTGCTTGATTCAATTCAAGTATAATGCCATCGTCGTCTGGCTTCTCCAAGTCTATTATTTCTTGTGGTTTAGGTGGAGTAGGTGGAAACCTTCTCATGAAACTTTGATTCGCCGCAATTAATAACAATACCGCCAATGGATCAAACACACAAATTATGATTAATATAACCCATCTTACTGCTTCAGATGTATCAACCTTATCTGTTATACCCCAGTCAACTGCCAGGGCGGCAATGTATTTGACTGGTCCAATTTCCGCTTCTAGATTAATTAATTTTTTCTCTAGTGGTTGTCTTTCTATTATTAAATCGTCAATTTTATTTTGTGCGTTAATGATATTATCTTCTGCTTCTTTTATTGTAGTCTTGTTTGAATCACTTGTGACTCGGCCTTCGCTTCTATATTTTTCGATTTTAATTTTTGCTTCTTCTATTTCTGCTTGTAATTTGTCTCTTTCTGGCTTTTGTTGTTTTCTTAGCTCAACACCCTTTTTAATATTGTCACCTTTAAAAAATCCTTTACCTTGATCAGTGTATGCTTTAACGTCATTATCAAGTACCTGTAATCTTTCGTATGCACTGTTGATAATATTTTCTTGAACTTTAATGTCCTGTGTAAAATCTTGTCCTGTTCTTTCGATAGCCTTCTCTGAACGTGTTATCACCGCTTTTTGTCTTTCGATGTACACAGTTTGACTTTCAATTTTGTCATTGATAATGCCGACCCTTTGTACTAAAGTATCACCGGCAAGGTTTTGTTCCAAGTGAGCTTTGGATAAAAATCCAAATATTCCCATTGAGGTTATCAAAGACAGCACAATTACCGCTGTGGTCAAATAAGTTTTCAAAAGGAACGGAGTAAATTTCCATTGCCGATATAGCCAGGATGCCGTGATTAGTTTTCCAACCTCTAGCACAGATCCCATTATTATCACTGGCCAGAATGCTCCAGGAAAAATAGTTGCCAATCCTATCACCGAATAGAATATTGCCACTCCAGAAATGGATAGTGCTGATAGTAAAGTTAGAATTGCTATAAACATTAGATGTATTTAATATAGCAGGTTTTAGATTATAGTGCTAGTGAATTGTTTGGTAATTATTAACCTGCCGCGTTGTCAATAGGTTTTTCTGCGTCACCTACTGCGTTGGCATTTCCGATTCTCACAACAGCCACCGAGTCAAAAATTTCTGTGTCTGTTCCTGGAGGCGAAATTGTTAATTCTTCAATAACAGGACCTCTGTCAACTGTGCCTGCCACGTGAGTTGCATCATAGTAAAGAACATTCTCAGTGTAACTGGCCGCTATTGCTTGGGCAACCAAATCTTTTAATACTGCTTCTTTTGAAGAAAGTGTTGTTGATCCGTCTGTACCTGTACCTGAAGACGGAATGGCCGAATTGTTTTCGAACAAAACGTTGAATATCAAACTGGTTGGTGCTGTGTCTTGATCAGCACTTGAATCTGTTTGAATTTTTAAAAGTCTGTAGTTTGAATGAGTACCTAATTTTTGTAAAACTTTTGCATATCTTACACCGCCTCTTGCCAAGTTTAACCCATCATTTTTGTTAGTTGGTAATGATGAAAAGTCTTTGTATGACGCTGGATTCACAGCACCAGCAACTGCGTTACCATCTGTGGTCGCGTAACCTGACATTGTTAATGTAATTTCATATAAGGCTTGGTTCTCGCCTGTGTCTGAACCAACACCGTGTGTATTAAATGGATAAGCCGATGAAGCCATATTGTAATTCCTTTGTTAATGTACTTATTTATACAGAAGTATTTATTATTTTAGGAATACCCAGCCCTGGGTCAGCCTCTTGCAGGCCTTGTTGGTCATATGCCTTTGGGCACCATTTAACTGTATATAACTTTGATATGTTCTACAGTATCCATCCGATGTTGGATACTCAAACACCACCCTTACTTTACCAGTTGCTAGTCGTTTTTTACTATACCAGCCTGTAATTTCACCAATATCTGCGTTGTTTAATGCGTGGAACACCGCTTGTTGATGCTGGAGTTTTTCTGCTTTGTTTAGATTAAACCTTAGATATTGCACACCATTCCATAACATACCAGGAGCAGAAAACTGCTTTTCACCTAATGTGCTTGGAAATGGCAAGTCAGCAAATTGTCCATGAGTTTCAGTAACAGTTCTTACTCCTGAAGTAGAACAATTTACTAGAAATAAAAAACTAGTTAATACTATGATAACCTTCAACAATTTCATATCCACCTTCTATCCTTTTACAAGCGATGCCTCTTTTCTCTACCATTATTTGGCCCAACGGCATTTGCCAAGTAAAAAATTTGCAGGACTCTGCAATCTTCATACCGTGTAAAAAGTCCATCACTCCGTCAGTACACTTAACTTTTTCTTTTGTGCTCTGATCTATTATCTCACCTTTTTCGTTTTTTGTTATTACAGTTTCATGAGTTATATCACAGTACTGATCAGACCATGGTCCGCCCGCGTGTGAATTTGTCATCATCAAACCAAAGAACAAAAATATTGTTGCCATCACAAGGGCAATAGTATATAATATACTTTTCATATTGCCCTTACTTCTTCAATATTTTGTTTGCAGATTCTTCAATCTTTTTAGGATTAATGAATGCAACTTTCTTCTTATTGATCTCTTCTATGATTGCTTTTACTTCTTTTTTAGAAAGAGTAACCATCACATCGGGTGGTAACATACTAGTAGGAACAGCTACAGACAGTAATAA
>LULO01000869.1_pt1 | contig 10047 bp, 9 predicted proteins | sample 728121 | NCBI WGS metagenome assembly LULO01 (sample SAMN03860287, study PRJNA289734) | marine metagenome | biome: seawater column; feature: ocean; material: water; isolation source: Red Sea water column Station 149 - depth 50m | place: Saudi Arabia: Red Sea | collected 2011-10-15 | depth 50 m | reverse complement strand
CTGATCCTGTGCCAGGGCACGGTCGTCTATCGGCGCGGCGAGTTCGAGCGCGAAGGCTGGGACCGGGTGATGGCGGTGAACCTCGACAGCCTGATGCATATATCGCGCAAGTTCCGGCCGCAGCTGTCGCAAAGCGCCGGATCGATCGTCATCGTCAGTTCGATTTCGGGGCTGAAGGCGAATATCGGCAATCCCGCCTATGCCGCGTCGAAGGCCGGGGCGATCAGCCTGACCAAGACGCTGGGGCAGGCCTTCGCCGCCGACGGTATCCGCGTAAACGGCCTCGCGCCGGGGCTGGTCGATACCAAGCTGACCAAAGTGACGACGCAGAATCCCGACCGGCTGGAGGGGGCACTCGCGCATATCCCGCAGCGACGGATGGGAACGCCCGAGGACATGGCGGGGGCTGCGATCTTTCTTGCCTCGCCGCTTGCCTCCTATGTCACCGGTCATACGCTGATCGTCGACGGGGGCCTCTCGCTCTGATCGGGCGCCCCATCAATTCCTGCAGGTGACGCGCCGCGATTTTCGCGGCAGGAGAGGGCGGCTACGCGATTTTGCAGAGTCGGTGCGGGAGAGACTATTGTGTTCGACACGCTGGAACCGAGCAGCCTGCCGCCCGAGGATGAGGCGCTGCGCAGCCGCGTCCGCGCGCTCGCCGCGGCAAATGCGCGGCAGGCGCACTGGATCGCCGACCGGCAAAGCGCGCCGCTGATCCTGAATTACGGGACCGAGGCGCAGCGCCAATTCTATCTGCCGCGCATTTGCCGCGGCGAATTATTCTTCTGCATCGGGATGAGCGAGCCGGGATCGGGATCGGATCTTGCGAGCGTTCGCACCCGCGCCGAGCGCACCGCGGACGGCTGGCGCGTCAACGGGCAGAAGATATGGACGACCGGCGCGATGCACTGCGACTATATGATCGCGCTGCTCCGCACCTCGGGAAGCGCAGAGGACCGTCATGCCGGTCTGTCGCAGCTTATCATCGACCTGAAGGCGCCCGGGATCACCATTCGTCCGATCGTCGACCTGACCGGCGATGCGCATTTCTGCGAAATATTCTTCGAGGATGTCGATCTGCCCGCCGACGCGCTGATCGGCGCCGAAGGCGAGGGATGGAAGCAGGTCACCGCCGAGCTCGCCTTCGAGCGCAGCGGCCCCGAGCGTATCTACTCGAGCGTCGTGCTTCTGGATGCCTGGGTGCGGCATTTGCAGCATATCGGACGCGACGATGCGGCGGTGCGCGCGCTGGTCGGCGATTTCACCGCGCGGCTGGCGACGCTGCGCGCGATGTCGATCGCCTGCACCGCGCGGCTTGCGGCGGGCGAAAGCCCGGTGGTCGAGGCATCGCGGGTCAAGGATCTGGGGACGGCGTTCGAGCAGCAGCTTCCGGTCGCGATCGGCGACGACCTTGCCGCGCATCCCGATGAACCCGTCTCGGACGAGCTTTACCGCACGCTGACCTATGTCACGCATGTCGCGCCCAGCTTTTCGCTGCGCGGCGGTACGCGCGAAATATTGCGCGGCATCATCGCCCGCGGCATGGGCCTTCGGTGAGGAGACTTAACGGATGACCGATTTCCTCGACCCTTTCGAACGGATGATCGCCGCGCTTTTCACGCCCGCCGCGGTGCGCGCGGCGGAGCGCGGCGCGGCAGACGACACGGCGTGGACGGAACTCGCGGCCTCGGGCTTTCTCGATGCGCTGGTTCTTGAAGCCGCCGGGCGGGTGATCGGCGCGGCGTTGGTGCGGCATCTGCTCGTCGAATGGGAGGGCAATCTCTATCTTGCCGCCGTGCAGGGCCAAGCGGATGGCGGCGCGGGGGAACTCGCGGCATCGGTGCGCTGGGATAGCGAAGCCGCAGCGCCGGTGGGGCCGATAGTCCCCGGCGGATTGCGCCGCGCGGCGGCGGTGCTGCGCGCCGCGCTGATCGCGGGCGCCGCCGACCGGCTGACCACGATGACCGCGGGCTATGCGAACGAGCGTATTCAGTTCGGCAAGCCGATCGGCAAGCAGCAGGCGCTGCAACAGCAGCTTGCCGTGATGGCGGAGGATATGGTCGCGGCGCGCATTGCGGCGCATATCGGCGGCGCGGGGTCTTTCCCGCCTGCGCTCGCGGCGGCGGCAACCGCCAAATCGGTTGCGAGCAGCGCCGCCGCGCGGGTCGCGGCGATCGCGCATGCGGTTCATGGTGCGATCGGCATCAGCGAGGAATATGATCTTCAGCTCTATACGCGCCGGCTGCAGGCCTGGCGGCTCGCCGACGGATCGGAAAGCTATTGGAACCGTTTGCTCGGCGCCGAACGGCTGGCGGCGCCGTCGGGTTCGGTCGATTTCGTCCGCACGGCACTGGCACCGGCCTGACCGCCTGGCGCCGCCGAGGCAAGGCCGATAGGAACATGATATGAAGCGCCTGCCGCGGCTCGACCTCAATCTGCTCCAGATATTTGACGCCATCTATACCAAGGGCGGCGTGTCGGCCGCCGCGTCGCACCTCAATCTGTCGCAGCCCGCGATCAGCCACGCGCTGGCCAAGCTGCGCGCGATGCTCGACGATCCGTTGTTCATCCGTCAGGGCAATCGCCTCGTCCCCACCGGGACCGCACGGGCGGTCGCCGAACCGATCCATACGGCGCTGCGCGAACTGGTCGCGGCGCTCGACGGGGCGGGGAGCTTCGATCCCGCACAATCGACGCGCGAGTTTCGTATCGGAATCCGGCTGGCGGGCGAGATGTCGCGCTTTCCTGCGCTGGCCTCGCGCGTGCTTGCGGATGCACCGCACGTCCGCCTGATATCGACCGCCTTTCGGCGCCGCGATCTGGTCGCTGCGCTGGCCAACGGCGATCTCGACGTCGCGATCGACGTCGACCTGCCCGTCGAGGACCGGCTGTGCCGCGAGCCGCTCGGTGTCGAGCCGCTGCTGGTGGCGGCGCGGATCGGTAATGACCGCATCGACGGGACGCTCGACCTCGATCGCTATCTCGCGCTCGATCATGTGTTCGCGACACCGCGTCCGCACGGGCCGGGGATAGAGGATATCGCGCTGGCGCGGCTCGGCTTGCAGCGCCGCGTCGCGGTGCGCTGCCAGCATGCGATCACCGCCTGGCAGATCGTGGCGAAGACCGACATGCTCTGCACGCTTCCGCGCAGCCATGTCCGCATGTTGCAGCACATCTGGCCGATGCAGTTGTTCGACCTGCCGATCGCGGTCGCACAGAGCAGCAGCTATCTCTATTGGCATCGCGCGGTTCAGGCGGATGTCGGCCTCGCTTGGCTGCGCGCGATCATCCTCGAGGTGATGCGCGAAGAATAGGCACCTATTCCTCAGGCGAATAGACTTTATTCGAAGTTATCATTTTTCCTGATGCCGCAGGGGCACTAGCCTTGGCCCCAACCAAGGAGAATAGCGATGACGCCGATCGAACTCGAAGCCGAACTCAACGACCTTAGAATGTCAAAGGAAGCGCAGCCGCTGTTCGATGCGGTGAAGCGCCACATCGCCGAAAATGTCGATCCGATCACCGAGGAGCTTTTCCGCCTCGGCGAAGGGCGCGCCGACCGTTGGAGCTGGGCGCCGGGGCAGCTTGAGCTGCTTGAAGGCGCGAAGGCTAAGGCGAAGGCGGCAGGACTGTGGAATTTCTTCCTGCCCCACGGCGATACGGGAACCCCGCTCACCAACCTCGATTATGCCTATATTGCGGCCGAACTCGGCAAATCGCCGCTGGCATCCGAATCGCTCAACTGTTCGGCGCCCGACACCGGCAATATGGAAGTGCTGGAAATGGTCGGCACGCCCGAACAGAAGGATCGCTGGCTGAAGCCGCTCCTCAACGGCGAAATCCGCTCCGCCTATGTGATGACCGAACCCGGCGTTGCCTCGTCGGACGCGAGCAATCTGGAAACCAGCGCGACGCTCGAGGGCGACGAATGGGTCATCAATGGCGAGAAATATTTCATCAGCGGCGCCGGCGATCCGCGCTGCAAGATCCTGATCTGTATGGTCAAGACCAACCCGGAGGCGCCGCGCAAGGCGCAGCATTCGCAAATCCTGGTGCCGATGGACACGCCGGGGGTGCAGGTGCTCGGGCCGATGCGGGTGTTCGGCGCCGACCATGCGCCGCAGGGGCATATGCATATGCGGTTCGAAAATGTCCGCGTGCCGCGCGATAACATCCTGCTCGGCGAGGGGCGCGGGTTCGAGATTTCGCAGATGCGCCTCGGGCCGGGCCGCATTCACCATTGCATGCGCACCATCGGCAAGGCCGAGGTCGCACTCGACCTGATGGTCAAGCGCGGCAATTCGCGGACCGCCTTCGGCCGGCCGCTGTCGCAGCTCGGGAAGAATCTGGAAGTCATTGCGCGGGCGCGCTGCGATATCGAGGCGATGCGCCTGATCGTGCTGAAGGCCGCGAAGGCGATGGACCTGCTCGGCAATCGTGAAGCACGTGTCTGGGTCAGCATGGCGAAGGCGATGATCCCCGAGCGCGTGTGCCAGATTATTGATCAGGCGATCCAGATCCACGGCGCGACCGGCATCTCGCACTGGACGCCGCTCGCCGAGCTTTATGCCGATGTGCGCCATCTGCGCTTCGCCGACGGCCCCGACGAGGTCCACTATATGGTCGTGGGCCGCGACGAACTCGCGCGCCACTAAGCCGCCGAAGGGCGGCGCCGGAGCGCCGCTCGCCCCGCATCCGCCGGCGTTCGTTTTCCGCGCCGCGACCGATCAGCTTTCGAGATAGCGCGCCCAGATGCGCTTGCCCAAGCGATCGTAGCGCGTCATCGCCGCGATCAATGCGGTCAGCGCATCGCTCGGACAAAGCCTTTCGGGTAGCAGCGGATCGCGCATGATGGCGCGGATGGCCTGCCGCCCCAGGAGCAGCGTTTCGGCCGCCGCCGCGGGTAGCCGGCTTTCATCGATGCCCGCCGCGCTCTCGTCGAGACGGCCGGCGAGCCGTCGGTGCGAGGCGCGCAGGGCTTCGCCCTGCCACAAGGTCCGGAAGCGGGCATCGCGGGCGGCGTCCAGCCCGCTCGCCTCGGCAACGAACAGCGATGGGGCGGCATCGAGTTCGGTCAAATGGCGCCGCATCCCCGCAGCCCCATTTTCCAGATTGTCGGGGCGCACCCAGATATTGGCTTCGGCCTCGGCAAATCCTTCGAGGTCGAGCGCGCGCAGCGTTCGGCGCCAGATGGTGCGGTCGGCGCGTTCCTGCGGCCCCGCGATGGCGACCAGCCAGCCCCCCTCCCAAGGCTGCCGCTGTTCGAGCCGGGTGCGCCAGCCCAGAATCCGCTGCTTCAGCACCTCCGCATTCGCGCCGATCGTATAGCGACCGCGCGCGATCGCCTGAACCCGACCTTCCGACTTGAGACGCGTCAACGCCGTCCGGATGCCCGGCGCCTCGATCCCGAAGGCCGCGCCGGCGCGCACCAGTTCGGCAACCGTGAACGCCGGCGGCGCGCCCGTGTCGAGCAGATCGAGGATGAGCATCCGCGCGCTCATCCCTCCGGCATCGGCCGAGTTTAGTATATTGCGTTCTGTGTCCATATCCGACAATATATGCAACAAATAAGATGGGAGAGGAAGATGCTGCCCCTCGACGGCGTGACCGTAATCGATCTTACCAGCGTTGTCGCGGGGCCGCTGGCGACGCAGATCATGGCACAGCAGGGCGCCCGCGTATGGAAGGTCGAGCCGCCCGAAGGCGATCGCGCGCGCCTGCTCGGCGCGGTCGCCGCGCCGGGGTTCAGCTCGGCGCATGTCGCGCTCAATGCCGACAAGCAATCGGTCGCGATCGATCTTTCGCGCGCTGACGGGCAGGCGCTGCTGCGCCGCATGGTGCCGCAGGCCGACCTCCTCATCCACAATTTCCGGCCCGGGGTGATGGAGCGGCTGGGACTTGGCACCGATGTGCTGCATGCGCTGCGCCCCGATCTCGTCATCGCGCGGATCAGCGGCTTCGGTCAGGATGGGCCGATGGCGGCCGGGCGCGCCTATGATCCGATCGTGCAGGCCGAATCGGGGATGGTCAGCTGGACCGCCGAAGGTCCGCTGCTCGCCCCGCAATGGATTTGCGACAAGACCGCCGGGTTGTACGCGGCGCAGGCGGCGACCGCCGCGCTCGTCGCACGGGCGCGCAGCGGAAAGGGGGCGGTCGTCGATATTTCGATGCTGGAGGCCGCGGTCGCTTATGGCTGGATCGACCTCCACGGGGCGCAGGCCTTTCCCGATGCCACCTCGCGTATGCCCGACATCGCCGCCGTCTATCGCCCCTGGGCGACCGGCGACGGCTGGATCGTGGTTGTTATGCTGTCGCAGTCCGAATTCGAAGGCTGGGCGCGCGCGATTGACGCGCCCGAGCTGCTCGCCGATCCGCGCTTTGCCGACATGACGACGCGCTTCCTCAACTGGGACGATCTGCGCGCGATCTCGGCGCCCCGCATTGCCGCGTTGACCACGCGCGAGGCGGTGGCCCGGCTGGCCGACGCGGGCGTACCGTGCGGCGTCGCCAACCGGTCGGCGGCGCTGCCCGGTCACGCCCAGATCGTCCATGACGGCTTCGTCGCGCTGACCGACCACCCGCAGGCCGGTGCGGTGCGCCGGACCCGGCCCGTGGCGCGCTTCGACGGCGCGCGGCCGGGGTTCGAGGCGCATGCGCCGCGCGTCGGTGAACACAGCCGGATGGTGCTCGCCGCGGCCGGCCTCACCGCCGAAGAGATCGAAGCCGCCATCGCAAACGGTGCCGCCTGCTGCCCTGAGGAGACCCCATGACAACCTATCAGACCCTGTCCTATGCCGCCGAAAACCGGGTGGCGACGATCACGCTCAACCGTCCCGAACATTTCAACGCGATCGCGCACGGTATGCCGCGTGAGATCCGCGCCGCGGTCGAGCGGGCGGAGGCCGATGCGGACGTCCATGTCATTGTCGTACGCGGCGCGGGGCCGGGCTTTTGCGGCGGATACGACCTCAAACATTATGCCGAGCGCAAGGGCGAGATCAGCGGGTCGCAGGATATGCCGTGGGATCCGACGCTCGATTTCCAGATGATGTGGCGCAATACGCAGGACTTCATGGCACTGTGGCGCGCGACCAAGCCGACAATCGCGCGCGTTCATGGCGCGGCGGTTGCCGGCGGGTCCGACATCGCGCTGTGCTGCGACTTTCTGATCATGGCCGACGATGCGCGCATCGGTTATCCCCCCGCGCGCGTCTGGGGCGTGCCGACCCCGGCGATGTGGGTCTATCGTCTGGGGCCGCAGATGGCGAAGCGCATGATGATGACGGGCGACCTGATCGACGGGCGCGAAGCCGAACGGATCGGGCTGGCGCTCGAAGCGGTGCCCGAGGCCGAACTCGACGATGCGGTCGAGCGGCTGGTCGGACGGCTGCGCGGGGTTCCGCGCAACCAGCTGATGATGACCAAGACGGTGGTCAATCAGGCCTATGACAATATGGGCCTCAACAATACCCAGATGTTCGCGACGCTGTTCGACGGGGTATCGCGCCATTCGCCCGAGGGCATATGGTTCCGCGACCGGGCGCAGGAGGTCGGCTTCAAGCAGGCGGTTGCCGAACGCGACAGCGGCGATCCGATCGCGAGCCAGGTGTCGAAGCGCCTGCCCGCCGACGATTGAGGAGACGAAGCATGACCGCACTTCAGCCGATCGACCGGCTCGACACGCATGACGTGTTCAACCAGGTGCCGCCGTTCGAAAACAGGAACCTGTTTACCGGCGACCGCGCGCTGGTCGATGCGGTGAACAGCGCAGGCGCGGGCGAACATGGCGCCCGCCTCGCCGCGATCGGACAGTGCTGTGGTTCGGCCGAGGTGATCGAATGGGGCGTCGAGGCGAACCGCCAGACCCCCGTGCTCGAAACCTATGACCGCTATGGCCACCGGGTCGACGAGGTGCGCTTTCACCCCGCCTATCACGACCTGATGCGGCTCGGGCTCGATAGCGGCTTTGCGGCATCGGCGTGGGACGGCAGCGCACGCGGCCATACGCTCCACGCGGCGATCCTCTTCCTGACCGGGCAGGCCGATTCGGGCACAAGCTGTCCGATGACCATGACCTATGCCGCCGTGCCGGCGCTGCGAGCCGAGCAGGCGGTCGCCGACGTCTGGGTGCCGCGCATCGCGGCGGGCCGCTACGATCCGGCCTTTCGTCCGGCGGCGGAGAAAGCGGGCGTCACGATCGGCATGGCGATGACCGAAAAGCAGGGCGGCAGCGACGTGCGCGCCAACACGACGCGCGCCGAACCGACCGGCGAGGCGGGCTGGTACAGTCTGACGGGGCATAAATGGTTCTGTTCGGCGCCGATGTGCGACGCCTTCCTGACGCTTGCCTATGCGCCGAGCGGACTGACCTGTTTCCTTGTCCCGCGCTGGCTGCCCGACGGCACCCGCAATGCGGGGTTCCGCGTCATGCGCCTGAAGGACAAGATGGGCGACCGGTCGAACGCCTCGTCCGAAATCGAATATCATGGTGCGCTGGCCCAGAGGCTGGGCGCCGAAGGGCGCGGCGTCGCTACGATCATCCAGATGGTGCAGCATACGCGGCTCGACTGCGTGATCGGTTCGGCGCAGCAGATGCGCGGCGCGCTTGCCCAGGCGCTGTGGCACACGGCCCATCGGTCGGCCTTTCAGAAACGGCTGATCGATCAGCCCGCAATGGCGGCGGTGCTCGCCGACCTTGCCGTCGAAAGCGAGGCGGCGACGGCGCTCGGTTTCCGGCTGGCGCAGGCGTTCGACGAAGAGGATGCGCTGACGCGGCTGCTGACGCCGATTGCCAAAGGGAAGGATCGGGCAATGTCATTGCGCTCGACGTGCTGCGCGCCATCGCTCGCGAACCAGAAGGGGTGGCGGCGCTTCAGGATTTTCTGGCGGCGCAGCGCGGACGCGACGCCCTTTATGATCGCTGGGTCGAGGACATCGACCTAACGCGCGCCGATGAGAGTAGCGCACGGCTGCTCGTCGAGCGGCTGGCGCTTGCGGCGCAGGCCGCGGTCCTGATCGGACAGGATAGTCCGATTGCCGAGGCCTTCTGCCGTCTTCGCCTGAGTGCGCGTGGCAGCGTCTATGGCGCGTTCGATGCAGCCGTCGATGCGCGCGCGATCGTCGACCGCGCGATGCCCGCGGCATGAGTGTGCGGATCACCAACGACGGTGCGGTGCGCACCGTCACCATCGACCGCCCCGACTGCCGCAACGCGGTCGACCCGGCGACCGCCGACCTGTTGCGGCAGGCGTTCACCGACTTCGACGCCGACGACAGCGCCGCGATCGCGGTGCTGACCGGCGCGTCGGGCCATTTTTGCGCAGGCTTCGATTTGAAGGCGGTGGGGGCGGGCAACGAGCGTTACCGACCCGAAGGCGTGGGGCCGATGGGGCCGTCGCGCATGTTGCTTTCCAAGCCGGTGATCGCGGCGGTCGAAGGCTATGCGGTTGCGGGCGGCCTTGAACTCGCGCTGTGGTGCGACCTGCGCGTGGCATCCGCCAGCGCGGTGTTCGGTGTCTTCTGCCGCCGGTGGGGCGTGCCGCTGATCGATGGCGGGACGGTTCGCCTGCCGCGCATCGTGGGACAGGGGCGCGCGCTCGATATGATCCTGACCGGGCGCCCGGTCGATGCGGCCGAAGCGCTCGCAATCGGGCTTGCCAACCGGGTCGTGGCGGAAGGGCAGGCGCTGGCGGCCGCGCAGGCGCTCGCCGCCGAGATCGCGCATTTTCCGGCGCTGTGCATGCGTACCGACCGCATGTCGGCCTATCGCCAATGGGATTTCGACCTTGCCGACGCGCTCCGGTTCGAGGGGCGCGAAGGCGCCGCGCCGTTGCGCGCCGAAGCCGCAAAGGGGGCGGAACGCTTTGTCGGCGGGGCGGGGCGGAGTGGGCGCTTCGACTGATCGCGTGACGGTCCGGCGCGTCTGCTATTTCCGGCATCCACAAAGCGACCGCACCGGTATAGATTGCCGCCGACGGTTATTCCGGCGCGGGAGGGTGAGTGATGCGGTTTCGGGTCTTTGCAGGTGCGGCGCTGGGCGCCGCGATG
>LULO01001154.1_pt1 | contig 10055 bp, 3 predicted proteins | sample 728121 | NCBI WGS metagenome assembly LULO01 (sample SAMN03860287, study PRJNA289734) | marine metagenome | biome: seawater column; feature: ocean; material: water; isolation source: Red Sea water column Station 149 - depth 50m | place: Saudi Arabia: Red Sea | collected 2011-10-15 | depth 50 m | reverse complement strand
AACAGTAACTTTCCTTGATTGATCTGGATTCAAATTAAATCTATTACTATTTTCTATTATGTCAACGGTCCAACCTCTTAGTGACTCACTAGATAATATTTCTATTTCTTCGACAGTATTGCCTAAATTAGTTACGAATAAGACGAATTCCATTCTATCGGGATACGATGATTCAACTGAATCAGGTGATTCCAGTGTAACTACTAAATTATGAATTGTTCTTACATCGACATTAATATCTATGTAAGACGGTACTTGTCCTGTATTCTTTTTTGATGATGCGGTTACTCTAATTACTCCTGAAGTTCCACTATCAACTCCTTCCAAAGCTTCAAACTCAATTTCCACTAATACTCTGTCATTTGAAGGAACTGAAACAGAGTCTTCAGTAATTGTAATTCCATTTAATTTAATTGTTTTAAGGATAGAAGAATCCATTCCAGAAATCGAAATTACAGACTCATCATCCCCTCCATCTCCTGTATTATCAATCCAGAAAGAAATCGCTCCATTTCCACCAGGTGGGATAGATAATTCCTCTACTTTGGGATCATCTGAAGGATTTTCCAATGAAATTGCCATACTGTAGTTATATATTGAAACCGTTACTGAAACGGTGTCTGACATCAATTCTTGTGTACCTACAATACCTATTCTAATTTCGAATATTTCTGTTCGATTATCCCTATTGTCTGATACTAATACTTCGTAAAATAATTCTTTATTTTCTTCAGAATCAAGAATGACACTTGAAATTTCATTACCACTTGCATCTTTGTATCTAGTAGGCCATTTTGTAGTCTGACATGAGTCATTAATACTGGGATCACATGAAGTGAGAGAGAAAGCATCGTCAGTGTTTCCAATATTCATTAATTCTATTGGAAATGAAACCCACTGACCAAGTCTACCAGTCTGAGAATCTGAGATTAAAGTTAGCTTTCCCTCATGAAATGGTGCAACTGTAACAGTAAGAGTGGTTTCATCTAGAGTAACGGTAGAAGTAGTTAGGGTGAAAGTTAGAAGATATTCAATTCCAGCTTTAGCTTCTGGGGGTGCAGAAACATCAATTTGGACTGTCTCCTTGTTGCAATTAGGAGATGAAGAACAATGCTTCCCATCTACAGTGATTGTATTTTGAGGCGAAATTTCCACATCCCATCCTGATGGGATATTTTTCACTCCAAGTGATAGTGTGTCTTGTCCGTTACCAGTATTTGTAACTTGTAGATTAGTTGACTTTATATTGCCTGGTTGTATATTGTTTAGTCTTGAGTTAGAAAGGGTCGCACTGGCTTCATGAATTTGTCCTAAATTGACTTTGACTATTTTTTCACACCCAACTGCACTACCAGATCTTCCTTGAATATATACATCAACATTTCCAGGCTCAACTGAATCATCGGGAGTGATAGTAAATTCGAATGTGGTTTCGTCCTGACCACCCCCGGGCTCAGTTAAGGTCCTGCTAGTAGGAGTTTCGAAATCTACCCAATCTTGAACTTCATATCCTTGGTCATTATATGCAAATGCAGTCACTTGCCAATCAGTATTGCCCGTATTCCTAACAGAAAATGAATTAGTTGCTGTTTCTCCAGGATCAAGGGTATGGGATTGCTTCTCGATTGTAGCGTCACATGTCTTAACTTGTGGGATTCTTAAAATTAAATCTATACTATCATTGGCCTCAGCCAATGTATTGGGATTCATAGTCGCTTCCAAAATAAAGCAATGCTCTCCCGCATCAGTTGAGCTTCCATCAGATAAGGTGACTGATACAGTTGCAATATCAGAATCACCACTGTTGAGGGTCATTGTTGCTGGATCTACACTTGCAGATAGTCCTTCTGATTCACATGAAGTAGATGAAGACATTGCTAAATTAATTACTTGATTATCTTGTTCTCCGCTATTTTCAACATCTACTGTCCATTCGACCTCTGATCCATCGCCATCATAATCTACATTTCCATCACTAGGAGTTTTGTGAGTCAGGGTAACTGAATACTGACCGCCACTACCGGCTGAGGTTATTACCGAAACATCTGATTGAGCTGTGACTGTAGTTTCACAATCACCTGTTGCCTGTTCTGTAACAGAAACTGTAAGTGTTCGCATCTCAGATTCTCCAGCTCCTAAACTAAGAGGAGTAGTGTCCATACTAGATGTAAATCCATTACAATCTTGATCGTTCTGAGATGTACTCAATGATATAGTGGCATCTTCAGAACCATCATTAGTAATTGTAATGTCATATATTGCAGCATCATCAGTGGTTGCTTCTTGAGAAGTAGGATTTGCTGTTAGGGAAACGGATGCTGCTTGAGCAATACTAGGGATTAAGGAAAACACCAGAAGAGTTACAAGAATCTGAGCATGATTGGGCCTAGGCATTGAATGTCTGATTGAATAGCCCTTCTAAGCACTTCGGGCGGAGTGTGCAATAAATATTACATTTTTTTATGTTCATGATTGAGGAGGAGTTTCGGATGAGTAATCTGGATCAGGAATCCATTCTTCATTAGATGGGTCCCAAAGCCATCCAGGATAATCTGGAAATCTTTCAAAATTAGAGGTATCTTCTACAGACTTTTTATTTTTATCTTCATTAGATAAAATTTCTGATTTTTGACCCCATTTTTCATCATTTTCGGTCATAGAGTAAGTTACTTTATCGTCTAGTTTATTTGATGATTTAGTATTTGTTTTGGATTTACTTTTTATGAATATAAACACTCCAATTCCCGATAATATTGAAATTAGAATAAAGATTGATGGCATTAGCCAATTTGGAATTGAAGATTTGGAAGGATCGGGGATTACATCTATTTGAGTAAGAATTTTTGAGCCTGAAATATGTTCAGAATTTAATAGATTTAATTCCACAACTCCATCTGAATCATCTGGAATAAAGGTCACAGTTACTGAACGTGATTCTTGCGGAACTAGTGTAACTAGAATTCCATCTTTGATTCTAATATCCCAATCTTCAGGTCCGTCAGTCGTAAGTTTACTTGAGATAATAGTATTACCAGTATTCTGTAAATCGAAAATAAGAGTGGAACTGTACCCTTCATGAGCCTCATACATATTCCTTAGACTCCAAGTAACCTCATCATCTGATTCGACTAGAAGTGATAACGTAGTTTCTACTTCAACGCCCATGCTTGACAATAAAAGGTTAATTTGTGGTTCTGAACCTGCTTCTTCGTCCTCTGGAATAATAATAGTACACCAAATGGTGGCATTATTTCCTGGAGAAATCCGAGTAGGACTTATTGTACATGAATAATTCCAATCATTATTTGGTAGTTGCATTGAAGCTTCTGGCTCCCATACTGAAGTTCCTGAGTTGTAAACAATCCACCCCATATCGAAACCCGGTAATCCTACAGGGTGGGCTCCTGCACCCAGAGGAGTTTTAGAGAATGTTCCGTCAATAAAGGAAACTTCATTGAAAGTTAAAATTGGTAATGCACTAGATTTTACAGATATTGTATCATTCCATTCTGAATTAAATCCATTATTAGTTTGAAAACGAAGATTTATTGATCCTTCCTGAGCGAAGCCGTTGCCTTGAAGGAAAAATGACCAAATTTTTGTTTGTCCTTGGTCAATGTCAATACTTTGAAGATTTTCATAGATTGACCATCCACCCGGAAGTGCTTTTTGCAGTGGGTTTAAGCTCAAATCACTATTACCATTATTAATAATAATTAATGAAATCTCATGCAATGCATCTGCTCCAACTGGGGAATCTAAGCCACTATAAGTTGTGATATTCAAGGAATTTATTGTTCTAATTTCTAAGGGAATATCAATAGTCCAAAATTCGCTACTTACTCGTGATTTAACAAGTACTTGAGCATTGAATATTGTCCCAGCAGAAATCAATATCCCGGGCGACTCTATCGAAATGTTTGGTGATATAGTGCCACCTTTTGACATGATTCCTGTTGAGCCTCGACTGGCTCCGGGTGATGTCCCAATTTCATCAAAACCGAGCTTCCAACCAGCTGGAGAAATTAACTCTAAATCGTAAGCCTGAGCTCCATTTCCAAGATTTGGTTTCAGAAGGCAGGATTAGATCTACTTGAGATAGTACTGGTACGTTGATATCTATTTCTGCCCCCAAAATATTACCTGTTTCGAGCTCTTCTGCCGAGATATTAATTTTGTAAACTCCGGGCTCGGGTGGAGATGGATGAGACATAGTTAAATTGACTGAAGTAGTCTCGTTTGCTGCTAAATTAACAACAGAATTATCAAAAAATCTTAACCAATTAAATGTCGAACTATCACTTTCTCTAACGGGATTTGAAGCTGAGATTGAAGCATTTTTCTCGTGATTAGCAGAATTAGTGAGAATGATTTCCCATTTAGTAATACTTTGTGTAGGATCGTTCAAAAAGTACGTAGGATTTTCTATAGATGGTTGAATTCCTGGAGCTGAAACATCTATAAAAATAGTAAAGTCGTTATTTAATTCAGATGCTTCATCGATTAGATTGGTTTCATCAATGTATATCTGAATGGGAATTGTTCCCTTATCAGACCATTCTGGTACATATTCCCATTCTAGAGTTGTTGTCTCTCCAGGATTAAGATCTATAAATTTGGTATCTACAAGGTTGGAATTAAAGTATGCTGAAATCGGAACATTTGAAGAAAAACCAGTCCCTTGATTGGAAATTGAAATTGAGAAATCAACCTGTTCATCTACTTGTGGAACGGGAACTGAGATATCAAAGGAGTCAGTTATTAATGCTGGATCTGGAGTTAAATCGTTTACATTTACGCCTCTTACAGCAATAGAATATGGCTGGTATTCCCTAGCTCCGCCATGAGAAGAATCCTTCACATTTACGCTCCAAACCCCCTCTGAAGCGGAATCAATTAATACAACTTCAACATTATTCTTACTATCTTTTATTCCACCAGTTATTGATTTTCCATTAGAAAAAACATTTCCTAAATATGTTGTTTGTCCATCGGGAGAAGTTACTTCTAGATCTAAATCATTCATTAATTGGGTTGAGCTGAAGGATGATCCAGGGTAATCAGACCATGTAAGAACGATTTTTAGCTCCTCATTTGGTCTAGTAATCTCGAAACTGTAGTCGGCTTCATCTCCACTTTGTAGTCTACTTCTATCGTCTACAAAAATTCCTATATCATTTTCGGGAATCAATGAATTGACTAAGTCTAATCTACCCCAACCTTCGTCATTATTTGGAATATCACGTGTTCCCATATCTTGGGCTCCTAAAATCAATAATGCTTTGATTAGCGACCCTTGGGGTGCCGGTCTTTCAACGATATCCATTAGATATTCTCTTACTATTATTGATGCTCCAGCTGCTACTGGCGTAGCCATAGATGTCCCGCTATATTCTATGTACCAATCAGATTCCCATGATGATTCGGTATTTTCAGCTTCTTGGGCCTTACAAGATCTAACATATTCACCTGGAGCTACGATATCAGGCTTTAACCTACCATCATCAGTTGGCCCTCGACTACTAGATTCATACATCTGATTTTCAGCATCAATATCATACCTGTTAACATGGCCACCTACGGTAATTACATTCTTCGCTGTACCCGGTGGTGCAATCCCTGAATCTCCTTCATTTCCAGCTGAAAAAAGGACCGACATTCCTTCATATAGCCAATATTGATCCCATTTAGATGTTAATTCATCAGCGTCTTCTGACTGAGTATTATAGTCTCCACCAGAATCTATTCCACCCCAACTATTAGTGTGAATTCTAGAGTTTCCAGAGGTATAGGCTGTGTTAAGAAGGTTCCAAATTCCCGGACCACCGAAAATGTTGGTATCGTCGTTTTCCATTGCTTGGAAATAAAGTCCAGCTTCTGGAGCTACTCCTTGATAGTCACTATTCCTATTTCCAGCACCAAGCACAGTACAGGCTACATGAGTTCCATGACCATCATTAGTATCAGCAGTTGAGCCGTCACCTTCAACATCCACTACTACTATTCCAGAGTCAAAATCTCCATGATCTGCATCTATTCCAGTATCTGCAATAGCAATTGTTTGTCCTGTTCCAAAAAGATCAATGGAATAATAATTTTCTACATTAGAAGTTCCCAAATGGCCTCTAGCAACATTATTTGTGGGTGAAATCTTAGTAACCGGTGAAATAAATGATATACTAGGATCATTAGACATAGATATCATTTCTCTAATTGTAATATTCCCGAAATAAGTTCCAATATTTGGAGAAGAAAAGTTTTGTAAATTTGATTCGGAAATTATCTTTACTGAGTTATTGTATCCTAATCCAGGAGAATCCATTCTTTCTCCAGAGATATCTTTCCATCCTGATACCATTATTTCTACTTCTAAATCCATTGAATCTAGCCATAGTTCCTGATGGATATTCAATGCTATCGGAACTCTATGATAAGAAGAGAATATGGGATGTTTTCCTAATTCGATTAAGGCCTTAGTAGATCCTTGAACTAGGAATCCGGATGGAGGAATTGTAGCTCTAATTGAAACATCTTCAAAATCTAATATCTGTATTCTAGCATCCCAAAGGCCAATATCAGATTTAACGATGAACATCATCAAGTCTTCTCTATATTCACTAAATATCTGATTAAAGCTAGCACTGATTAGTCCATTGTCATTAAATTCTCCAATATTCGATAGGGCATTTTGAGTTCGAGTTTGCTCAATTCCAGAATTTATATCTGGTGAGGTAAGGCTACTAATACTATCTGGATTGGGAGAAATTTTTATTTTCTCGATTTGCCTATCGAGACTAGGAATTTCAGATTCTTTAAATTCATAATTTGAGCTTAAAGAAGAATACGAAGATAGGAGAAGAGTTAGAATTACCACAAATGTTTGCGCTTTCATCACTTTCTGGCCTCGTTACTATTGATTTATAGGCTGTGGATACTTGGAAGTGAAATGTTTAATTTTACAAGAATTTGTAATCTACTGAATTTCTAAAATTTTCTCTTGTCCACTCTCCTACTTGATGATTCCAGATTTCAGTTCTTGTTTCTCCTGCATAGTTTTCATAATCCAATGTAATTTCAATAGTATAATTTTCCCAAACAGATAGACCAGAGATTAACATTTCGAGATTATCTCCTGCAACGGTGCTGTGGGCTGGAATTGTATTACTGGAGAAGTCTGATCTTCCCTGCTCATTCCCATCTTTATCTATAAATCTCATTGAAAGATATACAGAGGAAATTTCTCTACTTCCATCATTCTCTAATTCCGCTAAGACTACATGGCCGGGGCCGCCTTGCATATACACAACTTCTAGTTTGACTCTATCATAGGGAATCACCCAGATAAATACAAAGAATGTTGCAGATAGGATAATCAAAGCAGAAATTGATGCAAAAATTACTCTAGTTGGAGATACTACTGCTGCTGCTCTATCCTCTATTTTTTCAAGAATTCCATACGCTACATCTGCATCATCTTCGTTATGTTCAAGATTCAGTTTTTCAATAATTCCAGACAACTAATCACCTGCCAAAGAATAAATCACAGTAAGGATTCCTGAAGAAATTGGTTCGGGGGCCATAATGTGAGATGTTTTTCCTTCCATACCTGTTACGCTAGTGAGTAAAGATAAATCTGAAGCCATACCATTCATTCCTACAGTAGTGATTGTTGGAATTCCAGATGTTGTTTGAGCGTCTAATATAACCCCACGTAAGTCAAAATTTCTCTCTCCAATACTTGCATAAGCTCTTGCAGCGGCAATTATTCTCCCACTTTCCACATCTTTTATTTCAATTATACTGTAAGGACCAGCTATTTCCATAATATGAATTGTCGAGCTTTTGACATTTTCTCCAAGTACTTCTAGTTCGTCCAAAGTAACTGGTGGAATAGCTGGAATATTTGATGCACGGAGGTAGAATTTCCCCACTCCTTCTCCGCCTGAACGTACATTTAGGCCGAATGAATCTGTTGGTTTTACAACTAGTCTATCTGTCATTCCTTCGGCCATCAATAAAATATCTCCACGATTATTTATTGCCCTTCCTTGGGCTTCTATGAATAGTGACATTCCAGAACGAGATGCTGAAAAATCAAGAACTGGAATCCCCTGAAATGCTAGATTTTCTGTAATATCAAAGTTTGTATCGGGTTCTGTAGTCAAATTCATTGACCCGGGAACATTAGTCAAAAACATAGTAGCTGGCCACCATAATTCATCCAGCCACTGCATTTGTTGAATCATTATTGAGCCTACGCCGAAACCGTCTTTCCTATGATTTTCAGGAACTGTCATGTCTATTGACAATGCTTCACCGAGACTTGCTTGTATTTCTACCTCTTTTGGGATTTCTTTTACCATCATCTCAGTCCTACTTCCGGAATTACGATCTGTAAGAGTAGCATGGAACCAATCAAGTTCATTAGACATAGAATATAGCGACGAGGTTGAAATCTCAGTTATTCCACCTACTGTTCTAATATTGAATTCAGAATTCAAAGAGAGTGATGTCGCAGTATTTCTTTTTAGACCCTGTATCGTTACGAAAACATCTTGACCATTGACTCCATTAGAAAGTAACATTAGTTCTGAATGGCTGGGTTTCCATCCATCAATTTCCACCTCTAGAGACCATCTTTCGCCATCATTAATTTCTGCTCTCCTGACGTTAATATCCGCTAATGGAGGAAGATTTGGCATCCAAGACTTGATATGAAAACCGTCCGAAATTCCAGATTCTGATGAAGTCAATGAAATTCCATGAACCCATTCTGGAGTTGAAATTAAATTATCTCCCATTGACGACTCCAATACGAAATCAAATTCTGTATCTGCATCTAACTGAATTCCAAATTCAAATTCTCCAGAATCAGAAGTAGTTCCCGTGGATAGATTTGTGGTAAAATCTGATAATAACCTATTAACTGATCTTCCTAAATCAGAAAATCCACTAATGAAAAATGCAATCCCTGTCATCCCAGTAGAAGAATTCAATTGCGGGAGTTCCAATGATGGCGTTTCAGTTAATCCGGTAGGTACATTGAGGGAGAATGTAGATGGTAAAGGATCTATCTCAGATAATACAGTTAATGGTTTTTTATTCATGGTTGGAGCATTACCGACATTAATTTTGAAGGGATTTAAACCATCAAAACTACCAAAGGAAGTCCCCATTCCTGCCGATCCTGAAGCTCCTAATTCAATAGGGGGTATCCAACCGACTTCCCTGATATCAGAAATTCTAGAAGATAAAGAAGAGGTATCATTTTCTGGATCGTGATAGAACAGGAAGTGATTTCCACTCATTGATACAGGTGTGTTTGAATCACTAAGTTGTGATTGAATTGATCCTATGGATTTTTCAGAGGACCAAGAAAATGAGTCGCCAAAAGTCGATGAAAATGAATCTGGGAAATCCGTAATTACTGCAGCTTGTCTAAGTTCTGAATCTTGACCCGAATATGATATAGATTCTATATCTGATGAAGCTGAATAATCTACACCACTAGGTGAAACAACTAATGTAATATTATTTGGAAAATTAGAGTAAGATACAGATTGGTGGGATATATTGGTAAAATTAGAAGAGGAATGTTCTATGAAAGAAAGTGAAATTTCATTGTTATTTACCGTATCAATACTAATGTGCTGAAGTTCACTAGAGGTATAATCCAAAAATGAAAATGCTTGAAAGCCATCGAATTTAATACTCGCAGCGACAGGTGTGAGTGGTTGCATAAGTCCATTTTCTGTCTGCTTCATTTTCAAATCTCTATCTAAACCTAAAACTAAATGATTTCCTTCTATTTTCGGATGATCTGAGGATCCGATTTGTAATTCTATAGATTCTAAAGGAAATGGATTACGATTCTCCCGCCAGTTATCGGTTAGCAGTACAGTTAATGACTGACCTGATATGCTACCAGTACCTACTCCTCCACTAATTAAATCTACAACAGTGGAAGGTACAGAGTTTAGAATATTTCCAACATCTAAGAATAGATCTACAATATTAAGAATTACTGAATCCATTATTCTCGAAAAGAAGTCTAA
>LULO01001544.1_pt1 | contig 10071 bp, 6 predicted proteins | sample 728121 | NCBI WGS metagenome assembly LULO01 (sample SAMN03860287, study PRJNA289734) | marine metagenome | biome: seawater column; feature: ocean; material: water; isolation source: Red Sea water column Station 149 - depth 50m | place: Saudi Arabia: Red Sea | collected 2011-10-15 | depth 50 m | reverse complement strand
GAATATGTGCCCGCACGCGTGTCGCAGCCCGGCGAGGCCGATCCGATGCGCTTTCGGGCGCCCGCCGTTGCGGATGTACCGCTTGCAGGACCGATTCGCGATAGCGCCGCTAGGGAGCCGAATAATCAGCGCGCCATTCACAGCCTGCGGATATATCGCGACGTGCGCTGGGGGGCGCTGCTTCATCTGCTGCTCACCGACACACGGTCCTTCCGGACGCAGCCGGTCTATGAAGCCGATTTCGCCGCTCCATTCCGCCGCGGGATGCCTCCCTATTTCGCCCCGCAGAAGGTGGTCGAGATTCTTGACGCCGGGAAGAGTTTCGCGGGCGGGAATCCGCCCGCCGAGATTGTTCATGGTGGCATGGCGATCCCGAATCCTGCTGCCAGGATGGAAGCGGGCACCATGCTGGGCGAAGAGCAGAAGCGCTGGTTTCTCGATCGTCTTCGCGGATCGACCGCGCGATGGAAATTTTGGGGTAACTCGGTCGCGATGACCGACATTCGCGCCGACGTAGGCAATTTGCCGGCATCTATGGCGACCTCGGCCAAGCTCGACGGTTTCGCCATTACCAACACCCACGACTGGGGCGGCTATCCGACCGAACGCGCAGAGATATTAGGCGCGGCGCGAGCGGCGGGGGTGAGCAATTTCGTGTCGCTGGCGGGTGATCGACATGCCTTTTGCGCAGGGACGGTCTCGGCGTCGCTGTGCCCCGGAGAATTTGCGCCCGTCGCCGCTGAATTTGTCGTGGGATCGATCGGAACGCCGACGCTCGCCGAAGCCGCGGCGCATGCAGTTCCCGATGATCACCCGCTACGCCCGCTCTATCTGCAAGGCGACGATGCTGCGCCCGCGATCAATATGACGGATTTGCCACTGTTCGGGTCACCGCATCTGCGATCGACGTCGAATTCATCTGCGTCCCGGCGCCGATTACCGATGCCGACCCGGATCCCCTCTATCGCGTGACGCATCGGGTGGCCGCCTGGGCGCCGGGCGAGCGGCCTGGGGTCGAGCGTCTGGTTGCAGACGGTCCCGCGCTCGCGGCACGCTTTCTCGATCTTGACCCGACAGGCCGCGAACAATCGACCTCCAACTGACAGGAATGAAGATGATGACGAAAATCGAACTGCGGCCGCTTCGAGCGGCCCTGATGCTCTGCGCGGCCATCCCCGGTGCCGTGCAGCCTGCCGCCGCGGATACGGCCTCGCCAAGCGAGCCCGCCGCGGCGGCGGATGCGGCACTTGATGCCCTGATGCTCGAAGTGTTCCGCGCGACGGTCAAGGAGCAGCCGCAATCGATGACGCTGCTTGGGCTGGACAGCGGCAAGAACAGCTGGGCGAGGTCGGCGCTCGACGATCTTTCGGCTGAGGCGCGGGCCGCCTCGCGTCTGCGCAGTGCAGCATTGCTTGCGCGTCTGAATGCCGTCGTCCGTACGGCGCTCTCACCGCTTCAGAGGCGCAATTATGACGCCGTCATCTTTCAGCTTCGCGTTGCGGGCGAGGGCGAGCAGCGGTTCGATTATGGTGCCGCCGCTTATCCTGCGCCCTATAGCGTCTCGCAGCTCGACGGCGCCTATCGCGACATACCTGACCTTCTCTCCGAGCAGCACCCGCTCGAGACCGAAGCCGATGCCGAGGCCTATCTTGCGCGCCTCGGTGCCTTTGCCACATCACTTGACCAGCAGAGCGCGCAGGTGCGCCGCGAAGCTGCGGAGGGCGCTGCGCCCCCGGACTTCATACTTGCGCGCACGCTTGAGCAGCTGGGCGCACTGCGAGCGGCTGATCCGGCGGCTTCGATCCTCGTGACGGCCTTCGCCAAGCGTTTGGCTGCCGCCAATCTCGACGCGGCGCATGTCGGCCGTGCGGTCGAGATCATGCAGACTTCGGTAACGCCTGCTCTCGATCGTCAGATCGCACTTATTCGGTCGCTGCAACCTGCCGCGACGCACGATGCGGGTGTCTGGCGCTTGCCCGACGGGGACGCCTATTATGACTTTGCGCTCCGCTATTTTACCACCACTGACCTGTCGGCCGAGGAAATTCATCGGATAGGTCTGCGGCAGGTTGCCGAAATTAGCTCGGAAATCGATCGGATTCTCCAATCGCAGGGTATGACGGAAGGCAGCGCACGCAGCTGCCATGCGGACGCAATTACCTCCATATTTCGGTGTTCTGGCAAAGGCCCCGCTCGAAATTCGCCGTGTTCCGGAAGCGATCGAGGCGGGCGCGCCGGGCGGCTATTATTATCCGCCGGCACTCGATGGCTCGCGCGGCGGGATCTATTATATCAATTTGCGCGATACGGCCGAATGGCCACGCTGGCGTCTGCCCACGCTCAGCGTGCACGAAGGCGTTCCGGGCCATCACTGGCAGCTGGCGATCGCCGCTGAAACGCCGAAGATGCCGCCGCTGCGCCAGATCATGAGCTATTCGGCCTATTCGGAGGGTTGGGGGCTTTATGCCGAGCAACTCGCCGACGAGATGGGAGCCTATCGCGACGATCCGCTCGGACGTGTCGGCTATTTGCAGAGCCAGCTATTCCGGGCGGCACGGCTCGTTGTCGATACCGGTATCCACCGGATTCGTTGGTCGCGCGAGAAGGCGATACGATATTTCATGGATACGCTGGGCGAGGCCGAGAGCAAAGCAACGACCGAGGTCGAACGTTATGCGGTTCATCCCGGCCAGGCGACTAGCTACAAGGTCGGGCATAACCGGCTAGTCGAGCTTCGGTCGAAGGCCGAGCGCGCGCTCGGCGAACGTTTCGACCTCAAGGCCTTCCACGACACCATATTGCTCGCCGGTGCGATGCCGCTGGCGGCACTGGAAACCGTTGTCGACGAATGGATCGCCGATTGCCTTAAGGGAAAGAACGCATGAAGCGGTCGATGCCCCCCCTTGCCGCGTTGTGCCTCGCTCTCTGCTCCACGCTGCCGGCATGCGCATCTCAAGCAGCAAATGCACCGTCCGATCTTTCCGAGGCCGTTCGCAAGCTGCGTTATCCCACCGCCATTTACGTCTTGCGCGACGATGGCGACAGCGCAGCGGCGACAGGCATGGCCGACGCCGATGCAGGCCGTCCGCTTGGGGTCGACACCCCTTTGCGGATCGCATCCAACACCAAGACGTTCACCGCAGCCACCGTCCTGCGTCTTTGGGAGCAGGGACGAATTGACCTCGACGCGCCGATTGTCGAGCTGATAGCGCCCGAATTCGACAGGCTTCTGCGTTCCGACGGCTACGATCCCGGGCGGATCACGGTTCGACAGTTGCTCAGTCATAGCGCAGGGCTTTTCGACCACGGCAGCGACCCGCGCTTTGCCCAGCGCTTTCTTGCCGATCCGGCGCGGGTGTGGAAACCGATCGAACTGGTCGCGTTGATGACTGAATTTGCCGACCCCCAAAGCGCACCCGGCGCCGAATTTCGCTATTCCGACGATGGTTATATTTTGCTTGGCCATATCGTCGAGCGCATTACCGGACAAACGCTTGCAGCGGCGGTGCGCGAGCAACTCGGCTTCCCTCGCCTCGGGCTCACTGATAGCTGGTGGGAAATCATGGAAGTACCGCCGGTGGACGCTCGTCCGCGCGCGCGACAATGGCTTGGCGACCATGACGTAACGGACGTCAACGCTTCGATCGACCTTTACGGTGGCGGCGGACTGCTCATGTCCGCGCGCGACATGGCGCGTTTCTTCAAGGCGCTTTTCGAAGGGAGGGTGTTCGCGCGGGCAGAAACCCTGCGGGAGATGCTGCGTCCGGGGCCGCACAAGGGCAGCGATCAATACCGACTGGGGATATTTGTCGACCATATCGGAGGGCGCGATGTCTATTGGCACAGCGGCTTTTGGGGAACCTACGCTCTCTATGACCCGGCGACGAGAGCCGCTGCTGCGGGTGTGACGACGAACCAAGCGGGGTACGGCGACTTGGTGTCCATCGTGCGCGCGAAAGTGCCCATGCGGTGATTCTCCGCGAATATGCTGCTGCGCTGATCGGCTAGTATTCCGACCATCCGCACCTGACTATTCGTTGTTCCCGTTAGATGCTCGCGAAGGTCAGCTGTCTCAAGCTGACGCCCGGAAGCCGCATGTCTGGAATCGGCCAGTCAAGGCCGAGCGGGCGAGTGCCAGCGACATGCGGATCGAACCGCGCGATCAGCGACAATATGCCGCTAGCTTCCCGAGCTTCGCCACAGGTGGGGGGCGCATTGCTTCATCAGGAGAGGGGCGTCACAAGGGTGTCGAGCCGCTATCCAGACAGGGGATGGGTAGCGCGATACAGGACGTGGCGTCCCGATGGCCGAACGCCTATAGCGGTACGTAGATGCTTTGCGGCACCATATATTCGAGCATGCCGTCCATACCATTCTCGACCCCGATTCCGCTTTGCTTATGGCCCGCGAACGGCGTGTCGGGCCGTAGCACCAGGTTCTGGTTGATCCAGACCGTGCCGGTTTCGAGTCGTCGGGCGACCGCGACGGCCTGATCGATATCCTTCGACCACACCGCACCGGCGAGACCATATTCGCTGGCGTTGGCGCGATCGATGACTTCGTCGAGATCGTGAAAGCGCATCATCGGGAGGACGGGGCCGAAGGCTTCCTCCTGCACTACGGCTGAATCCTCGGGCGGGTTGTCGATGATCGTGACGGGGATGAAATAGCCCCCCGTATCAGGTCCGGTGGGCCCCTCCACAAGCGTCAGCCCGGCGTCCCTCGCGTCTTCGATCAGTGCCGATACCCGCTCGAACTGGCGTCGGTTCTGCATGGGTCCTAGATTGGTACCCTGTTCACTTCCGTCACCCAGTTTCACGGTCTGCGCGATCGCCGCTAGCCGGTCGCGCAGTCCGTCATAAATGCTGTCGTGGACGTAGAGGCGCTTGGTCGCGACGCAGATCTGGGCGCTGTTGAAAAAAGCGCCGAAGAATATTTTCTGTGCCACGTCGTCGAGATCGACGTCTGGCATGACGATCGCCGCATCGTTGCCGCCAAGCTCGAGCGTCAAGCGCTTCAGATCCTTCGCCGCGCTTTCCATCACGCGCCTGCCCGTCGCAGTCGACCCGGTAAAAGAAATCTTCGCAAAGCCCGGATGCGCGGTCATCAGCGGGCCGAGCGCGTCGCCGCCCGAAATGATATTGAGGACGCCTGCGGGGAAGACGTCTTTCAGCAGTTCGCCGATCTTGAGCATGCAGAGCGGGGTGAAGGGCGAAGGCTTGAGCACGATCGTATTGCCGGCGGCGAGGGCGGGGGCGATTTTCCAGATCGAGAGATTGACCGGAAAATTCCATGGCGAGATCGCACAGACGGCGCCGAGCGGCACATAACTCGTCTCGACCCGCTGGCCATCGCCATTGTCGATGACATGCGTGGGCGGTATCATCGCCGCATAGGCGCGGAGCCACGCCACTGCGATACCGATTTCCGACAGCGCACCATCGGTTGGACGGCCCTGTTCGCGCGTGAAAAGCCGCGCGAGCTGTTCCGCATTGGCCTCGAGAATGTCCCCAGCTTTCCGCAGGCAGGCGTGTCGCTCGCCGATCGGCACCGCACGCCATGTCCTGAACGCCCGCCGTGCGGCCGCCACCGCGATATCGAGCTGTTCCGGCGAGCAATCGGGAGCAGTCGCGAATATCTGCCCGTTCGCGGGATTGATCACCTCGATCTGTGCGTCGCCGGTCGCCAGCGCGCCGTCGATGAGCATCGAATATCCGGTCTCGAAATTCATGATGGCCTCTCCTGCGATCCGATTGACTCGGGTTAAATGCGTATTTAAATGTTGATTAAATGAACATTTAAACTGCGTCAAGGAGAGGCGCCGCGATGGCCATCGATCCGCAAACCCCCATAATGGTCGGCGTCGGCCAGATCGTTCGCCATTGGGACGGTCAGAGTATCGAAGACGCACCGGGCCCGCTCGGGCTTCAACTCGCGGCGGCCAATCGGGCGCTCGCGGATAGCGGCGCGGGCGATGCGCTGCGCCGGATGATCGATGGCGTTGTTGTGGTGCGTGCCAATCATGACTCGATCGAGGGCGCCCGCCATCCGTTCGGGCGCTGCACCAACCCGCCTGCTACACTGGCGGCGAAACTGGGGGTCAAGGGCGCGCGCTGCATCTATTCGGTCGTCGGGGGCGATCAGCCACAGGCGCTTGTGAACGAGGCGGCAGAGGCGATCTTTGCGGGGGATGCCGAAGCGGTCCTGCTGGCAGGGGCCGAGGCGACGGCGGCGATGAAGCAGGCGCTGAAAGCGCGACTGACGCTCGACTGGTCGTACAGTGTCGAGGGTCCACGGGAGGACCGCGGTCTGGGGCCGTCGCTCCTGACCGATTATGAGCGCGTGAACGGCTTGGGCATGCCCACGCAGACCTATCCGGCGTTCGAGCAGGCGCTGCGCGCACGGTTGGGCCTTGACCGGTCCGCCTATGTCGCGCTGATGTCCGAGCTGTGGGAGGGCTTCTCGCAGGTTGCAGCGGAGAACCCCCATTCGCAATTCCCGCAGAGCCGCTCGCGCGATTTCCTCGCGACGCCGAGCGATGCCAATTATCCGATCGCCGAGCCCTATCTCAAATGGCATGTCGCGCAGGACGCGGTGAATCAGGGAGCGGCGGTCATCCTGACCTCGGTCGGCGCGGCGCGGCGGGCCGGAATCGATCCCGCCAAATGGGTCTATCTGCATGGTTATGCCGCAGTGAAGGACCGGCCGGTCATGGAACGACCCGATCTGTCGCGCTCGCGCGCGATCGAGGCGGCGCTGCAGGGCGCGCTCGATATGGCGGGGAAGACGGTGCCCGGCATCGACCTGTTCGATCTTTACAGCTGCTTTCCCTGCGCGGTGCTGCTCGCGGCCGAGGCGCTGGGGGTGGACTGGCGGCATACCCGCTGCACCGTCACCTATTCGACCGAGCCGATCGAACGCTGGCAACCGCGCCGCGACGATGGCGGGCAGCGTGACATCGAGGACGCGCCTGCGCCAGCCTTGCTCGCCGAGACGACCGACGCGGTGATCGACAGCTATACGGTGACATGGAAAAAGGGGCGGCCTTCGCGCGGCTATGTCATCGCGTCGAACGAACAGGGACGTGTGCTGGCCCGGGTTCGTACAGGGCATCGCGCTACGCTGGCGAGCCTTGCCGAACAGGATGCGATCGGCCGGTCGGTTCGCATCGTTCACGAGCAGGGTGTGAACTTCGTCGAACCCGCAAGTCGGCTTTGCGAGCCAGCTCCGGCGATCGGGTTGGCGGCGCGGCGGTTCGGGCATGTGCTGGTCGAACGCCGCGGGCACGTCCTGGAGGTCACGCTCAACCGCCCCGAGGCCATGAACGCGCTTTTCAGCGAGGTGCACTTCGAACTGCACGAGATCTGGGATGATTTCGACCGCGACCCCGACCTGTGGGTCGCGATCGTCACGGGGGCGGGCGACCGGGCCTTTTGCAGCGGCAACGACCTCAAAGTCACGGCGAAGGGCGGGGACATGTCGATCCCGCCATCCGGCTTTGCGGGACTCTGCTCGCGCTTCGACCGGACCAAGCCGGTCATCGCCGCGGTGAACGGCGTGGCCATGGGCGGAGGCTTTGAGATCGTCCTTGCCTGCGACCTTGCCGTGGCCGCGGCGAGCGCACGCTTCGCGCTGCCGGAAGTGAAAGTCGGTCTTTATGCGGCGGCGGGCGGCGTCCAGCGGCTGACGCGTCAGATCGGGCGCAAGGCGGCGATGGAACTCATTCTGACGGGACGGCATTTCGACGCTGCCGAAGCGCGGGAACTTGGCGTCATCAACGATGTCGTCGATAGCGATGCGATGGGCGCCGCGCGGGCGCTCGCCGAACGGCTGCTCGAAAATTCGCCGTCGGCGATCCGCGCCTCGAAAGAGGCGCTCAACAAGCTCGAAAATCTGGAATCGCTCGAGGAGGCGATGGCGGCCAACGGACGCATCTTCGGACGGCTGATGCGCACGCGCGATTTCCGCGAGGGCGTCAGCGCCTTTGCCGATAAGCGCAAACCCGAATGGAGCGGATCGTGACGATTGCAATGGACGGCAGGCCGATGCTGGAGGGGATCCGGGTCGTCGATCTGACGAGCGTCGTCTTCGGACCCTATTGCACGCATATCCTCGCCGAACTCGGTGCCGAGGTGATCAAGGTCGAGGCGCCGGGTGCGGGGGATGCATTCCGCTGGTCAGGCAAAGCCGCGGCGACGCCTGGGATGAGTCCCGGCTTTATGGCGATCAACCGCGGCAAGCAGTCGGTTACGCTCGACCTCAAGACCTCTGACGACCTCGCGTGCATGAAGGCGCTGCTCGACGACGCCGACGTGTTCGTGCTCAACGTGCGTGGCAAGGCGGTCGAGCGGCTAGGGCTCGACTATGCCGCGGTGCGGGCGATCAATCCCGACATCATCTATGCGCATTGCGTCGGTTTCGGGCAAGATGGCCCCTATGCTGACCTGCAGGCTTATGACGATGTGATCCAGGCGGCGACGGGGACGGCAACATTGTTGCCGCGTGTCGACGGCAATCCGCGTGCGCGCTATCTGCCGTCGCTGATCGCCGACAAGGTCGCGGGCCTTCACGCCGCCTATGCGGTGCTCGCCGCGATCATCCACAAGCTGAGGACCGGCGAGGGACAGAAGATCGAAATCCCGATGTTCGAGGCGTTCAGCCATTTCATGCTCCTCGAGCATCTTGCCGGACAGAGCTTCGATCCCCCGAACGCGCCTGTCGGCTATTTTCGCCAGATCGACCCCGACCGACAGCCTTTCCCAACGCGCGACGGCTTCGTCAGTATCGTGCCCTATACCGATGAAGCCTGGCCGAAGATGTTCGGGGTGCTCGGCAATCCGGAGTTTCTGAACGACGAGCGGTTCGCGACCCGCAAGGCGCGGACGGTCAATCTGGCGCTGCTCTACCGCGAAATGGCCCGGCTGACCCCGGCTTTCACCACGGCAGAACTGATCGCGAAATGCCATGCGGCGCAGATTCCTGCGCAGCCGGTGCGCGATATCGCCGATATCATGAACGATCCGCATCTGGCTGCGACGGGTTTTTTCTCGCGGCAGGAGCATCCGAGCGAAGGGGGCTATTTCGCGATGGAGCATCCGGTGCGCTTTGCAAAACCACTCGAATCGGCCAAGCGTCATGCGCCGCGGCTGGGCGAACAGTCCGACCGGATCCGCGCGAGGCTGAAGGGGCAATGACGGGGGCAGCATGGCCGAGGATATGACCGACCAGCCGGCAACGGCGCAGCGTATCGTCGAGGCGGCGCGAAGCCTGATGATCGAGCGCGGGCTGCTCGAGGTGTCGATCGCCGATATTTCGGAACGCGCGGGGACCAATGTCGCGCTCGTTAGCTATTATTTCGGCAACCGCGAAGGGTTGATGATCGCGATCATCGAGGGCGATGCGCGCCGCGCCTCGGGCAATCTCGAACGCCTTCTTGCCGCCGACATTTCGCCAAGGGCGAAGATGGAGGCGCACATCAATGGGCTGATCGAGGCCTATTTCGAGCGACCCTATCTCAACCGCCTGCTCCAGAAACTGCTGCGCGAGGCCTCGCCCGAGGCATCGGCGAAGGTCGGCGATACCTTCGTCCGGCCGGTGGTCGAGGCGCGTCGCGCGATCATCGCCGACGGAATTGCGCGTGGCGAGTTTCGGGCGGTCGATGCCAATCTGGTCAGCTTCGCCATCGACGGCGCCTGCGCGCATCTCTTTTCGTCGGTGCAGTCGCGGCGCACGATCCTTGGCGACGGCTCGCTCGCTCACGACCTCGTCGAACGCTATGCTGCGACGGTAACCGAACTGATTGTCGGCGGATTGCTCGCACGTTAGTCGGCCAGCGCAGCCTGCGGGTTAAAGCCGAGCGTCGCCGAATAGCCGCCATCGACCCCGATCGACTGGCCGCATACGAACGACGCAGCGTCGGACAGCAACCAGACGATCGCGGCGGCGCTCTCTTCGGGCGTACCGAACCGGCCGATCGGGTGCATCTTCGCAGCGCCGCGCATCGCCTCTTCATTGCCCTGCAGCACGCGATGAAGCATTGGAGTTTCGGTGCCCGCGGGCGCGATCATGTTG
>LULO01000867.1_pt1 | contig 10071 bp, 8 predicted proteins | sample 728121 | NCBI WGS metagenome assembly LULO01 (sample SAMN03860287, study PRJNA289734) | marine metagenome | biome: seawater column; feature: ocean; material: water; isolation source: Red Sea water column Station 149 - depth 50m | place: Saudi Arabia: Red Sea | collected 2011-10-15 | depth 50 m | reverse complement strand
CCCCAATCCCGTCTTGGTGGCACCGGCGGGGCGTCGGCCGCCGATGTCGAGCGTGGCTATGATCGTGCGGTCGGCACGCCCGATAATGGCAATGGCGGACCCACCGGCGGCGTCGGCCTTAATTCTGCGGGCGACGGCAATTTGGGGGCCAGTGCCGGTCTGCTGAATTCGGTGGCGGGGCTGGGGGGCAACAGCAACGGCGGCAGCGGCGGCAACTCGGCGCAGGGCGGCACCAATTCGGGCAGCACCGGGATCGAGGGCGCGCTCAACTCCTTCGGCGGCGCAAGCGGCGGTCGGTCCGAAAACGCCAATGGCAACGGCAACCGGCGCTCGAACGGCGGTCCCGCCGAAAACGGAAATGTAGGCGGCGGCCGCGACACCACCGGCGGGTCGGCGAGGAATCTTCCCCCGCGGGGCAATTCGGCGGGCTCGGGATCGGACAGGTCGGTCGATCGAAACCAGAATGAGACGCCCGCAAACAACTCGGGACGCGAAGCCCCGAACAGCCAGAAGGACAAGTCGGGCGCCGATGGCGAAGATCGCTCGGCCAGCAACGACAGCAATGCCAACGACAATGGCGGATCGGATCGGAGCAATCGCGACGCGCCGCCGGAAGGCAATTCGGATGGCGCGGCCAAGGCGGGCGCCCCCGATCGCCCCGAAGAAGAAGGCTGGTCGGCAGGCAGCGACCCGGTGGGTCAGGCGGCGGCGCGGCGGCGCTTCGGCGATCTGGGCGCGGCTGCGGCGGGGCGTGATTTGCTGGGTGAGAAACGCGACGCGGAAGCGGTCGATGCGGAGGAAGGCCTGCGCCGGATCGGCGACCGGGTCGACCCGCTGACCGGCGCCGTGGGCATCGAGGCGCCCGTCGCCGGCGGCGTTTCGCCGCTGCTGCGCGCGGTCGTCGAAACCGCAAAGAAAAGGAAGCAGAAGAAATGAAATATCTTGGAGCAATGATTTTCGCGCTCGCGCTTGCCGCGCCCGCTGCGGCGCAGACCGGTCCCGCGACCGACCTGTTCGCCTTTTCGCAAGGGGCGCGGCTGGTGCAGGTTCCGGACGACGCCGAATTTACGGCGATGGACAGCAGCCCGCTCAACCTGATCGACGGATCGGCGACGACCGACTGGACGGGCGAAGCGGGGCGGCCCGCCGTGTTCGTGCTCGAACTGGCGGAGCGAACCGAATTGTCGCGCATCGCCTTTGACACCGCCTTCCTCAATCGCGACGAAAAGTCGCCGCACGCGATCCGCGTCGAACTGTCCGACACATCGGCGCGCAGCGGCTTCGTGCCGATCCTGGCGGCCGATCTGAAGATGAAGAAGGATGGTCAGAGCTTCGGCTTCGACCCCGAACATCGCCCCGTCGGCCGCTGGGTGCGGCTGACGATCGCGAGCAATTATGGGGACGATTATACCGATTTCACCGGCTTTCACGGCTATGGTCGCCAGCTCACCGCCACCGCGGCGCTGCCCGATGTCACCGGACGCTATGAAGGATGGAGCGGCTGGGGCACGCTCAACCTGACGCAGAGCGGCGATACGGTAACCGGCTGTTACGAATATCAGGGGGGGCGCGTCACCGGCCGGGTCGACGGCCGGGTGTTGACGCTCGACATGGTGGAGACGGGCCCCGACGGCGCGCCGCGGCGCCTGCGCGGTTATTTCGGGCTGACCCCCGACGGTGGCAAGCTGATCGGCTTTGCACGCGGCCTCACCGAGTCCGACCGCCTTGGCTATGCGACCTATATGAGCGCGGACCGGCGGGCGAACCGCCCCGGCGCATGCCGCTGACATCATTTGCGAACGAAAGGATTTTGGGGATGAGCAGATCGATCATGCTGGTTGCCGTCGCGGCGTCGCTGACGCTTGCAGGATGTGGCGGCGAAGCGGCGGACAAGGGCGATGGCGCGGGTACGGCTTCGTCGGCTGCGGCGAAGAGCGGGACGGCGCCGCCGCACGACTGGAATGCCGCCGACGCCTGCACCGTAGTCGACAAGGCGGCGATGTCGGCGATCCTTGGACAGGCGGTCACCGAAACCCGGCTCGGCAATGTCAGCCAAAGCGACGGCGCGACCGCGGTCACCTCCGAATGCAGCTATCAGCTTGCCGATGGCGGTTCGGCCACCCTGATGCTGCGCTGGTCGCCCATCGGCGACAATAGCGAAGGATCGATCAACCTGACCCGTAATGGCCTGGAGCAGACGCTCAAGGGTTTTGGCGGTCATGTCGAGACGATCGACGGGCTCGGCAAGGCGGCCTTTTGGGCTGGGATGATCAAATCGCTCAATGTCTTCATCGGCGAGGATAAATTCGCGATCATCACGGTGCCGGCAAGCGAGGCGTCCAGGGAACAGGCCGTGGCGCTCGCACGCAAACTTGGTGCTTGACGACCGCCGCGCGGCGGTGCTGCTTCGTACCGAAGCGTGATGATGCGTCGGGGGAGGGGCGATATGGTACGGCAGCCGAGCCGGTCCGAATGGAGCCATATTCAGGCGCTGTTCGCCGAATTGATCGATCTCGACCCCGCGGCGCAGGAGCACCGGCTGGCGGCGGAGGACGACTTCATTAGCGGACAGTTGCGGGCGTTGCTCGCCGCGTCGCGCCATTCGGGGATATTGGACGGCGCGGCGCCGTCGTCGTTCGAAACCGCCCCGCGCCGCGCGTACAGCTCGCTTTCCGAAGGCGCCGTCATCGGCGGCTTCACCATCGACCGCCTGATCGGGCGCGGCGGGATGGGCGAGGTCTATGCCGCGCATCGCAGCGACAGGATGTTCGACCAGCAGGTGGCGATCAAGCTGCTACGTCCCGAATCGGTTGCGCACAGCGAGTTGTTCGACCGCGAACGCCGCCTGCTCGCCGGACTCGAGCATCCGGGGATTGCGCGGCTGATCGACGGCGGTGTCGCCCCCGACGGGCGGCCCTATATGGCGATGGAATATGTGACCGGCGAGCCGATCGACGCGTGGTGCCGGACCCATGACGCCGATCTGGCGACGCGATTGCGGCTGTTCTGCGATGTCTGCGAGGCGGTGGCCTATGCGCACAGCCACCTGATCGTCCACCGCGACCTCAAGCCGTCGAACATATTGGTCGATAGCGACGGCCGCGCGCGGCTGCTCGATTTCGGCATTGCGCGCCTTGTGGAGATCGAAGGCGAGAGCGAGGCACTAACCACGATCGCGCTGATGACCCCCGATTATGCGGCGCCCGAACAACTCGGAAATGCCGCCCCGACCGTTGCCACCGACGTCTATGCGCTGGGCGTATTGTTGTTCGAACTGCTTACCGGTCGCAGCCCGTGGCGCGAGCCGGGGTCGGCGCTGCCGTCGGTGATCCGGCGTATCCTGAACGACGATCCGCCCTTGCCCAGCGCGCTCGTGCCGCCCGGCTATCCGTTTGGTCGGCGCGAGGTCGCGGGCGATCTTGACGCGATCGTGCTCAAGGCGATGCGCCGCGCGCCGCAGGACCGTTATCGCGGCGTTGGCGAGCTGGTCGACGATGTCCGCAGTCATATGGCCCTGCGCCCCGTTGCGGCGCGTTCGGGTTCGGCGGGCTATACGATCGGGCGCTACCTGCGCCGGCACCGCGTCGCGACGGCAGCGGCAGGCGCCGCGCTGCTCGCCATCGTGGCGGGGGGCGGTGCGGCGGCGTGGCAGGCGCGTCAGACGGCGATCGAGCGCGACGTCGCCTTGGCCGAAGCGCGGCGATCGGAATCGATCAACCGCATGCTGACCGTCATGTTCCGCGACACTGCCAGCAGCGCAGTCGGCGAAGAGGCCACGGTCAAGCAGATGCTCGATCAGACGGCGGCGCAACTCGTCGCATCGGTCGACAGGAGCGCCAAATCGGCAACGCTGATTACGACGCTCGCCGATCTGTACGTCAATCTGGAGGACGCGGCGGGCGCCGACGCGCTGCTCAGTCAGGCGCTTGCGCGCGGGATCGGCGCGGGCGATCCGGTTGCGACCGCAGAGATCAAGCTTCGCCTCGCCTCGACCGCCGCGGCGATGGGACGGACCGATGACATGGCGCCGTTGCTCGATTCGGCCGATGCCGTCTTTGCTGCCGACCCGGCGCGTTTCCGCAAGGAACGGCTCGAAAGCATGAGCGGCCGGGCGCAGCTCGCCCGGCGCAAGGGCGATTACGACACGGCGATCCGGTTGCTGCAATCGAGCCTGCCCGACGCCGACCGCGTCTATGCCGAGGATCATCGTGAACTGCTGACCCGATACAACAACCTGCTCGTCTATATGGTCGAGGCGAACCGGCTCGATGCGATGCCCGCGGTCTTTGCCGCCGCCGACGCGGCGCTCGCACGGACGGGGCAACAGGGCAGCGCACAGGGGCTGGCGATCGAGCAATTGAAGGGCGTGCGGCTGATGAAGCTCGACCGGCTGGCCGAGGCCGAGCGCCTGTTCCGCGGCGTCGCCGACCGGCGCCGCGCGGTGTTCGGCAAATCGGCGGCGCTGGCGGTCGATCTGCTGCAACTGGGGCGCGCCGAACTGGCGCTGGGGAAATTTGCCGCAGCGCGCGATGTTCTTGGCGAAGCGCGGCCGATGGCGATCGATAATCTTGGCCCCGATGCGGTGCCGACGCTCGTCATCACGCTGGGCCTTGCCGAAGCCTTGGCCGAGGCGGACGACACCGGGCGGGCCGAAGCGCTGCTTGCCGAAGCCGCGCCGCGGATCGCCGCGATGGGACCGGTCGGCCTGCCGCAGGGGATTGCGGCGCGGACGCGGGCGATCATCCGTCTGAAACAGGGGCGGACAGCCGAGGCGCGGCGCGAGGCCGACCGGTCGGAGCAGATATTCAGGACGCTCGGCGCGCCGGGCGAATCCTATCTCAAATCCTTCGCGGCATTGCGCCGGCGTCTGGCAGCCTAGCCCGCGTCCATTTCCTTGTGCACCCAGGCCCGCGCCTGGAGCCACCAGCGGCGCACCGTCCGGTCGCTGACGCCCAGGACCTTTGCGGTCTCCTCTTCGGTCATCCCGGCGAAGAAGCGGCAGTCGATCAGTTGCGCGAGATTGGGGTCGAGGCGCGCCAGCCGTTGCAACGCCTCACCCAGCCGCACGACCTCCTCGTCCTCGGGCGCCGCCGCGGCGAGCGAATCGAGGCTTTCGGTAAAGGCATAGTCGCCCGCGCCACGCTTCGCCGTCATGCGGGCGCGCGCGGCGTCGATCAAGATGTGGCGGATGGCGGTCGCCGCGCAGCCGAGGAAGTGGCGTTCGCTTTCCCAGTCGTTGCGTTTGCTCAGTTTCAGATAGGCTTCCGAAACCAGCGCCGTCGTTTGCAGTGTCTGTCCGCCGCCCGCGCGATAATGTTCGCGGCGCGCGATGATCTTGAGTTCGTCATACAGCGTGGCGATGAGCGCGTCGGCGTCGCCGTCGATGCTGCCCGCACGACCCGGTTCCTCGTTGATCGCCCATCTCCCCGCATGACGCGCCATGTGGCACGCACCCTAGATGCCTGATTTATTTGCGGTCGGCGAGATAATTTCCGCTTTTTCGGAGGCGAAGCCTGTCCGGATCGGGCGACCATTCCCGTCTTTCCAAATGCTGCACCCGCGGCGCCGCGTTCGGCGGCGTCGACGAGGTGACCGCAAACAAGGCGCCACCAAAGGTCGTCGCGAGGGGTCGCCCGGAAACCGATCGGCATTGCGCCGATCCATAAGGAAAGATCGATATGAAACGCATGATCACCCTCATTGGCGCGACCGCGCCCCTTGCGATCCTTGCTGCCGTCGGCGCCGCGCCGAACGCCTATGCACAGGCGACCGTCCCGTGCGTTCAGAACGCTGGCGCCGATGGCATTCTCGGCACGCCCGACGACCCCGAAAATACGCTGGAGTGCGGGCTTGGCGCCGAAGCTTCGGCGCCGGGCGCCACCGCTTATGGAAGCGGGGCCAAGGCGACGGCCAACGAAGCCATGGCGGTCGGCTTCATCGCCGCTGCCGAAGAAACGCGCTCGACCGCTATCGGCACGGGCAGCAGCGCGACCGCGGACCAATCGGTTGCGCTGGGCTGGGGATCGGTCGCGGACCGCGGCGCGACCGTATCGGTCGGTAACGCCGGCCTCCAGCGCCAGATCACCAATGTCGCGGCAGGGACGCTGGTGTCCGACGCCGTCAATGTGGGGCAATTGAATACCGCCATGGGTGCCGCGGCGCTGACCGCGATCGCCAACTCGGCGGTGCGCAGAGGCACCAGCGGCGATAGCAGCCTGCAAAGCGACGGCAGCACCGCAAGCGGCAATGGCGCCGTCGCGCTGGGACAGGGACAGACTGCCACCGGCAACGGCGCCGTCGCGATCGGCGATCCGAACGTTGCGACCGGGACGGGCGCTGTAGCGATCGGCGCCGACAATCAGGCGATCGGCGACGGCGCTGTCGCCTTGGGCAACGCCTCCAACGCCTTTGGCTTGTCGGCCATCGCCATCGGCAACAATGCGAATGCGCTGGCCGATGGCAGCATCGCCATTGGTCGTGACACGATCGCGTCGCCGGCATCGGTGGCGATCGGCGCCAACGCCGCGGCAGGCGGGCAAAATGCGACCGCAGTCGGTCGCGACAGCCTTGCCAGCGGCCTTGCAAGCGCCGCTTTCGGCCAGGGCGCGGCTGCCGGGGGCGATTTCTCGACTGCCACCGGCTATGGCGCGCGCGCGATCAAGGAGGGTGACACGGCGACGGGGTCCGGGGCCTTCGCCAATGGCGGCTATTCGGTCGCCTTGGGCGTGAACAGTCAGACCACGGCCCTCGGGGCGACGGCACTGGGTGTGAACGCGAAAGCCTCGGGTGCAGACTCGGTTGCGATCGGCTCCAGCTCGGTTGCCGATGAAGCGAATACCGTGTCGGTCGGCTCGGCGGGCTTTCAGCGGCGTATCGTGAACGTCGCCGCGGGCACCGCGGCGACCGATGCGGCAAATGTCGGTCAGGTCCAGACGGTCGCGACCGCCGCTGCCGCAGCACAGAGCACCGCCGATGCTGCCGTGTCGCGAAATGTGGTCCAGGATACGCAAATCGCTGCGATCCAGACGGTGAACAGCATGCAGGACAATCGGCTGATGTCGCTGGAAAGCATGGCCGGAACCGCGCTTCCCGCGCTCCAGTCGCTCGCCGCGACGCACAGTGCGCAGATCAGCGATCTTTATGCGATCCTTCCGCGGCGAACAGGCGGTGGGCGCGTCGATCGCGCACCGGTTCGGTACCGACAACCCCTTCGCCTTCACGGCAGGCGTGTCCTATGCAGGCAGCCGCAATACGGCGGCGCGTGTCGGCATCGCCGGCGAATTCTAGCTTGGCACGGGCGGGAGGGGGCGGTCCCAAGCGCGCACCCTCCTGCCGCCTCGTCTGCGCTGGGCCCCGACCCTAAAAGGCGATGCCCTGGCGGGACAGCGTTGCCAGCTTTTGCTTCACGAAGGCGGGGTTGGGCGACGCGACGATCGTGCCGTCGGCGAACAGCGCCGTCGGTTTCGATCCCCCGAACATGCCGCTCAACGTCTCGAAATAGCGACGGTCGTAGCGACAGCTTCGCGATGCCCGCGGCGGGAGGGCGCCGGTGCTGATGGCGCGCCGCCACGTCGCGGCACGATCGGGGCTGCACCAGATGTCGGGCAGGAAGGGCTTGTTCGCGGTACCGATCGTGCTGGGTATGATGGCATAGCGCGTCCCGGCGGCGGCAAGGGCGGCCTCCAGCTTCTTCGAAAAGGGACAGTCATAGGCGGATAGCAGCAGCATGCGGAGCGGGCCGTTTCCGCCCCGCTGGATCAGATCCGAATAGCGGATCTGGTCGCGCCAGCGCAGCACCAGTGCGCCCCATTCGGACCCCGAAAGCGGCGCCCCCGTGTCGCCGTGCTGCGCGCCGAGCTTGCCGTTGTTGAAGCTGTATTCGCCATCGCGCGTCACCAGTATCGGCGCGGTTTCGCGCGGCGAATAGGGGATGGGGCGATCGATCTGATATAATCCCGCAAAGGGTGTCGCGACAAAGCGTTCATTATACAGACGCTGCAGCGTTTCGATGTCGGCGCGCTGCGTCGCGGCGGGCGATGCAGTTTCCGCGGCCGCCGGCGCGGTCGCGGTCAGCATGGCGCAAAGGCCGGCGAGGGTCAGGACGGCAATTTGGCGCATAAGGATCATCCCTGCGAATAGCGGAAATGGGGAGGGCAGGCGGGATATTGGCGCTTGCTGTTGCGCACGGGCTGGAAGCCGGGGATGCAGCGGCTCATGTTCGGCATGAGAGCGGCGTTGTAGCGGCCGTCCGACTGGAACACCCAGAAGTTGAGGAAATGATCGCTCGGCGGATTGAAAAACAGATAGTTACGGATCGTCTTTGCGTCGCCATAGGACTGCCCCGGCGCCAGCGTGATACTGCCGTGATCGCTGACGCGCCCCGCATAACCATCGGTCTGGCTGACCAGCACGACGCTGACTTCGCGTCCGCATTTGTTGACGAACCGGAAGTAGACGAGTTTCTGGTCGGGGCTCTTGTGCCCCGGCTTGGCGATCGTCTGGTGACTCCATTCGACACAGCCACTCGTCTGGCCGCCGCTTTCGAGCGTCGCCGCAACGCCCGATTGCTGCGCCGATGCCGGTTCCGCAACCATAAGCAGCAGCGCGCCGAAGGCGATGCAAAGGCCGCGGCTCATGGCTGCACCGTCACGGTTTCGCGGGCGATCCGGCTATATTCGGAAGGCTCCAGATCGAACCCGACAACCTCGGCCTCGATCGTGCCGCCGTTGCCGCTGGGTCGCGAAGCGACGAGGCGGGCCCGGATGACGAGGCCGAGATTGCCGAGCCAGCTGTCGGCCTTGAGCGCCGCAGCCTTGTCGGCGGACATTTTCCATACGCGCGCCTTGTCCGCGTTGCGGAACTTGAGCGCGATCTGCATCGCGCCGTCGCGGAAGGGATAGAAGGCGTCGGGCGCGAAGGCACCTAGCGGGATGCCGCCGAGGCCGGGGTCATAGTCTTTCGGATCGGCGCGGGTGCGCAGGGTGACGCAGCGGACGTCCTTGATCGCATTCCACTGCGTATCGACCTGCGCGTTCGCGCGCTTCCATGCTTCCTCGGCACCGAGGCCCCGGTCGAGGCCGGACAATGCCTCGTCCGCCCATTTTTCGCGCGGCGGGGCAAGGCCGGTCATCGCATAATAGATGATCGCCCAGTCACGATCGGTGAGGTCGTCGGTGTAGCTGTCGCATTTTGCCGGCGGTGCGGCGGCAGGTTGGGCGGGCTGGGCAGCAGTGGTCACCGGCTGGCTGGAAGCCGAAGTCGCGGTGCCTGCGTCCGTGCCGCCCGCGGCCTGCTTGTCGCCGCACCCGCTTGTGGTGAGCGTGATGCAAAGCGCCGCGGCCGATGTCAGAAATATCCGGCGCATCAGAATTTGCCTCCCTGGTTGGCGCCGGCATCGGCGGCTTGCGACGCGCGATAGGCATCGCGCTCTTGCGGGAAGCGGTTGACCTCATAATCATAATAGGCGGCGGCATCGATCATCGCGACACGAACACCCTGCGCCAGTTGCGGATTGCCATAGGCCGGCTCGATCATCGCGACGATGGTCAGCCCGCAGTCGGGGCGCCAGTTCATCTGCGTCCCGTAGATCGATATGCCGGCACTGCATTCGCGCAGCTTTTCGCGGTCGAATTCGGGTAGCGGCTTGCCATCGGGGCCGCGCAGCCAGAACATCTCGCCGCGATCGCCGGTGAGCGATGGTTTGCCATATTTCTGTTCAAGCGCCGCCTGCTGCGAAGCGATCGTCGGCTCGCCGCCCTTTTGGAAGGGCTGGGTCAGCCACAATGCATAAAGCTTCTCCTGCCCCGGCATACCGTCGGCATAGAGGCTCCATTCGGCATCGACCTGTTCCAGCCGGTTGCGTGGGTCATAGTTCAGCACGTCGGTCGAGTTCCACCGCGCCTTGTGCTGGCCCGTGGCGACGCGCACGAAGCTGCGGATCTTGAGGCCGGCCTGATCGCGCGACAGTTGCGGACCGTCCCCTTCGAGGAGGATGCTGTCCGCTTCCTTGCCGTCCGGGCATTGGACGAAGCGCACTGCGGTATCGAGTGGGACCCCGAGCCGGAGGCCGCG
>LULO01001479.1_pt1 | contig 10072 bp, 5 predicted proteins | sample 728121 | NCBI WGS metagenome assembly LULO01 (sample SAMN03860287, study PRJNA289734) | marine metagenome | biome: seawater column; feature: ocean; material: water; isolation source: Red Sea water column Station 149 - depth 50m | place: Saudi Arabia: Red Sea | collected 2011-10-15 | depth 50 m | reverse complement strand
TTTCATCGCTTTCAATTTTATTCTATATATATTCATGAAAGGTTCAGTAATTTGGAATTTACAACGCTACAGTTCATTAATTGTTCTTTCATACGTTGTTTATGTAATGATATTTATTTTATCTTTTGAAGGGGAGATAGGTTTTTTTGATTGGACTAAGTTTTTTTTATCTTTTCAGATGAGATTTTTAACATCAATAGTATGTGTTTTTATTCTTATTCATGCTTTTATTGGTTTGTGGACAGTTGGAACTGATTATTTAACAAAGAGAACACTGGGTTTTTTAAGCAATCCTCTGTCTGCCATGGCTGATTTGCTCAGAAAGGCATATCTTTTTCTATTTGTGGTGTTAGGTTTAATGTACTTAACTGTAATTTTATATATAATATGGACATAAGTAATAATTATAAGCAATTATAAATATTATCAATAATGAACAATATATTTACTGACAATATTAAAACAATAGAATTTGACTCACTTATAGTTGGTGGGGGTGGCTCAGGTATGAGAGCATCTCTCGAGCTTGCAAAATCCGGTCTTAAAACTGCAGTTGTGTCAAAAGTATTTCCAACCAGATCTCATACTGTTTCTGCTCAAGGAGGAATTACATGTGCAATTGCCAGTGCTGATCCAAATGACGATTGGAGATGGCATATGTACGATACTGTAAAAGGAGCTGATTTTATAGGAGATCAAGACGCTATTGAATATTTGTGTTCAGAGGGTCCAAAAGCCGTTTTTGAGCTTGAACATATGGGATTGCCATTTTCTAGGTTTGAAAATGGAAGAATATACCAGAGACCTTTTGGTGGCCAATCAAAAGATTTTGGTAAAGGTGGTCAAGCAGCAAGAACATGTGCCGCTGCTGACAGAACCGGTCATGCGCTTTTACATACTCTCTATCAAAATAATGTGAAAGAAGGTACGAATTTTTTAAATGAATGGTTCGCTGTTGATTTAGTTAAAAATTCAAAGGATGAGGTCACTGGTGTAATAGCATTTTCAATTGAAAATGGTGAAGTTGCATATCTTAAAGCTCAAGCGACTGTGCTTGCTACTGGAGGTGCTGGGAGAATTTATGCATCCACAACAAATGCTCTCATAAACACTGGTGATGGATTAGGGATGGCATTAAGAGCTGGATTTCCAGCACAAGATATGGAAATGTGGCAGTTTCACCCCACTGGAATATATGGTGCAGGATCACTTGTAACTGAGGGTTGCAGAGGTGAGGGAGGATATCTTATAAATAAGGATGGTGAGAGATTCATGGAAAGATATGCACCAAATGTGAAAGATCTTGCAGGCAGAGATGTTGTTGCTAGATCTATGGTACTAGAAATACTCGAAGGTAGAGGATGTGGTGAAAAAAATGACCACATTTTCTTGAAATTAGACCATCTCGGTGCTGACGTATTAAATTCAAAATTACCAGGAATTTGTGAACTTTCAAGGACTTTTGCACATGTTGATCCTATATACGAACCAATTCCAGTTGTGCCTACTTGTCACTACATGATGGGCGGCACTCCTACAAATGTTAATGGTCAAGCATTTACTAGAATTAATGATGAAGATAAATTAATTCCAGGTTTATTTTCAGCTGGTGAAGCAGCATGTGTATCAGTTCATGGAGCAAATAGATTGGGAGGTAATTCTCTTCTAGATCTAGTTGTTTTTGGAAGAGCAACAGGCATGCATATACAAAACGAATTAAAATCTGGAGGCGGAGTTGATTCTGCTACTAGAAGTGATATTAAACAATCTTTAGAAAGATTAAATATATTAAATGAGTCTAAAGATGGTTTTGACCCCGCTGAGGTAAAAAGGGAACTACAAGAGTGTATGCAAAATTATTTTGGAGTTTTTAGAAGAGGCGAGTTTATGAAGAAGGGTCTCGATCAACTCAATGAGATTAGGGAAAAGGTTGATAACCTCCATCTTAAAGATAAGAGTGACGCATTTAATACAAGTAGAGTAGAAGCAATAGAATTACAAAATCTCTTCGAAGTCGCAGAAGCAACAGCAGTTTCGGCATACATGAGAAATGAAAGCAGAGGTGCACATGCACGTGATGACTTTCCTGAAAGAGATGATGAAAATTGGTTGTGTCACACTATTTTTGATCCTAAAAATAAAGAAGTTTCGAAACGTGACGTTAATTTTCAACCATCTAAGGTTGAAGCCTTTCCACCTAAAGTGAGGACATATTAATGTTTGGTAATAAATTGCATGTAAGCTTGTATAGATACAATCCCGAAGAGGATCAGTTCCCTTATATGAAAAAATATACTATTGATAAACCTGATAGAGATATTATGGTGCTTGATTTATTACATCTATTAAAAGAAGAAGATCAATCTATATCTTACAGAAGATCATGTAGAGAAGGTGTGTGCGGTTCTGATGGAATGAACATAAATGGTAAGAATGGTTTGGCTTGCATCACACCAATTTCTTCAGTTTTGAAGAAAAATAAAATCGAATTAAGACCTTTACCAGGACTTCCTGTAATTAGAGATCTCGTTGTGGATATGACTGAGTTTTATGCTCAGTACGAAAAGATAAAACCGTTTTTACAAAATGAAACAACAGCTCCTGAGCAAGAAAGGCTTCAGTCTCCTGAGGAAAGAGATAAGCTTGATGGTTTGTATGAGTGCATTCTATGTGCATGCTGTTCTACAAGTTGTCCATCTTTTTGGTGGAATCCTGATAAATTTGTAGGTCCTGCGGCATTACTTCAAGCCTATAGATTTTTAGCAGACTCTAGAGATCTCAAAACTGAGGAAAGGTTGAATGATTTATCCGACCCATTTAGTGTTTATAGATGTCATGGCATCATGAACTGTGTAAATGTTTGTCCTAAAGGCCTTAATCCAAATAAGGCAATTGGTGAAATAAAATCTATGTTACATAAAAATAAAAAGGATATAATTGCTTCTGATAGAATATAAATTTTAAACAGAAAATGACCATATCTATGAAAGAGCTTTGGGGGAGCTCGCACATTTCAGCTGGGCATGCAGCCTACTTAGAATCTCTTTACGAAACTTATATCACAGATCCAAACTCTCTCTCTAAAGAGTGGATAAATTTCTTTGAGAATTTGCCTCATCATGCTACTTCAAATGGTGAGATATCACACCAAAATATTGTTAGGGAGTTTAAAAATGTTTCTAGAAAAAACTCTGTCACTAAGTCATCAGTTGATGAAAGGCAGGGTAAAGTAATTCGACTTATCCAATCATATCGAAATAGAGGTCATCAGCAAGCCAACTTAGATCCATTGGGTCTTATGATCAGGGAAAAAATTGAAGATCTCAATATTGAATTTCATGGCCTGAGCAGTAGCGATCTTGAGGAGGAGTTTTATACAGATACATTTATGCCGGGTTCAGAAAAAATGAAGTTAAAAGAGATCTTAGCAAGTCTCGAAGAAATTTATTGTGGGAACATTGGCATAGAGTGTAATCATATTATGGAATCAAATGAGAGAAGGTGGTTTCAAAGAAAATTTGAATCAAAACTTAAAGAATATTCTTTTTCAGAAGAAGAAAAACTCAATATTTATGAAAGATTAAATTCAGCTGAAGGTCTCGCAAAATATCTATCGGCAAAATATCCAGGAATGAAACGTTTTGGCATTGATGGAGCTGAATCTTTAGTTCCTCTTATAGAAAATGTTATCCAAAACTTTGGTTCAATGGGTGCAAATCAAATATGTTTCGGGATGGCCCATAGAGGAAGATTAAATTTACTTGTAAACGTATTAGGAAAATTGCCATCAGAATTATTTTCCGCTTTCGATGAAAATTTTGAATTAGAGGGAGCAAGCACTGGCGATGTTAAATACCATTTAGGTTTTTCTTCAAACTTTAATACTCCCGGTGGAGAGGTTCATGTTTCTTTATTTAATAATCCATCTCATTTAGAAATTGTAGATCCTGTTGTAATAGGCTCTGTAAGAGCTCGACAAGATAGGCTTAAAGATAAGGATAGATCAAAAGTTATCCCAATATTGCTTCACGGAGACGCGTCCTTCTCTGGACAAGGTGTTGTTATGGAATCTCTTCAAATGTCTCAAACTAGAGGTTTTAGCGTTGGTGGAACAGTTCATATCATTGTTAACAATCAGATAGGCTTTACTACGAGTAATAAAAACGATTCTAGATCGACTGACTATTCGTCCGATGTTGCAAAAATGATTCAAGCACCAATAATCCACGTTAATGGAGATGATCCTGAAATGGTAATTAATGCTGCAAAAATAGCTTGCAAGTATCGTAATAAATTTAAAAAAGACATTGTTATTGATCTATTTTGTTATAGGAGAAGAGGTCACAATGAAGCTGATGATCCTTCAGCAACTCAACCAATTATGTATAACAAAATCTCTAAACATCCTTCTGTTTTAAGTCAATATGAAGAGAAGTTAATTCATGAAGGACTAATTGATAAAGTTAAAGCTAAAAAAATTAAATCAGATTATAGAAAATCGCTTGAGGGCGGTAAATCGGTTGCAAAAAATCTTGCTGAAAAACCGAATGATTCTTTATGGTTTGATTGGCAACCATACATGGATGTAAAGTGGTGGCCAAAAGTTAATACCAAATTTCCAAAACAAAAATTTAAAAAACTAGGCAGTGAAATATGCAAAATACCAGATTCTTTTAATCTAGGTTCGCAAGCGAAAAAAATATTTTCTGACAGGTTGGAAATGACCAATTCTAAATTGATGACGAATTGGGGGTATGCCGAAATTATGGCCTATGCATCATTACTGAGTGAAGGTTACCCTATAAGAATTACTGGACAAGATGTAAGAAGGGGTACTTTCTCTCACAGACATGCATGTATTTTTGATTCCAAAACAGGTAATGGTCATATTCCTCTTGCAAAAATTGCAGCTGAAAATAAAACAAAGTTTGATATTTATGATTCATTATTATCTGAAGAGGCAGTGTATGGTTATTCTGCGACGTGGCCATCAGGATTAACAATTTGGGAAGCGCAATTTGGTGATTTTGCTAACGGCGCTCAAGTTGTTATTGATCAATTTATTGTTTCAGCTCAACATAAATGGGAGAGATTATCTGGTTTGGTTATGCTTTTACCTCATGGTTATGAGGGACAAGGTCCAGAACATAGCAGCGCAAGGATAGAAAGATTTTTACAGCTATGTGCATCTGAGAATATACAAGTTTGTGTTCCAAGCACTCCATCTCAAATATTTCATTTGCTCCGAAGGCAAGCTATCAGGAAAATGAGAACACCTCTTGTTGTAATATCACCTAAAAGTTTGTTGAGAAACCCAGAAGCAGTTTCTAGTCTTGAGGATTTATATAATGGCAGTTTTTCCTGTGTAATTGATGACGACTCTGATAAGAAAAAAGTTAATAAAGTAATTATGTGCTCTGGAAAAGTTTTCTATGATTTATATAAAAAGAAGAAAGAAAATAATATAAAAGACATTGCTTTAATAAGAATTGAACAACTTTATCCTTTTCCTTACGATGACCTTGAAGAAATACTCACAAAGTACGAAAATGTACAAGAATTTGTATGGTGTCAGGAAGAACCGTTAAATCAGGGTGCATGGTTTAGTCATAGACATAGAATACAAAGAGTTATTGATAGAATAGATACTTCCAAAGAAGTAAGTCTTGTTAGTAGACCCGCTGCAGCAGCACCTGCAGTTGGACTAATGAAACTACATCTTCAACAACAGGAAGAGCTTGTAAATAAGGCATTAATTAAATGAGTATAGAAATTAAATCACCAACTTTTCCAGAATCAGTTGCTGATGGCACAATTGCAAATTGGTTAAAAAAAGAAGGTGAAAGTGTTGCACAAGATGAAGTTATTGCCGAAATAGAAACCGATAAAGTTGTTTTAGAAGTTTTAGCTCAATCAGACGGTGTTATATCTAAAATTCTCAAATCTGAGGGTGAAACTGTAATTAGTTCAGAGGTCATTGGTGAATATGAGGAAGGGGATGTTCCTGTTGATGAAAAACAAGAAGAGCCACAAGAAAAAGATTCAGTGAAATCAGAATCTATTGCAAGTCCTAAAGAAGAGAAAAAGAAAAGCGGCCCTGCAGTTAAGAAAATACTAGCAGAAAAAAATCTTGATCCTTCAGAAGTGAAACCGTCAGGTAAAGGTAATAGATTAACAAAGGCTGATGTCATAAATCATATCGCTGCAAAAGATAATGAATCAGTAGTTGAAAAAGTTTCTGATCATCAAGTAGGTGATAGGCCACAAAAAAGAGTTCCAATGTCTAGATTAAGATCTACCATTGCAAACAGACTTGTATCTGTTAAACAAAATACCGCAATGCTTACTACTTTTAATGAAGTAGATATGCTACCAATTAAAGAACTAAGATCAAAATATGGAGCAGAATTTGAAAAAGAGCATGAAGTGAAGCTTGGTTTTATGGGCTTTTTTGTTATAGCTGCAGTTCAGGCGCTTAAGAAATTTCCAGTCGTTAACGCTTCAATTGATGGAAGTGATATCGTCTATCATGGTTTTCAGGATATCGGTGTAGCTGTTTCTACCGAAAGAGGGCTTGTGGTTCCAGTCATTAAAGATGCAGATACAAAATCGTTACCTGAGATTGAAAAATCAATTTTGGAGTATTCTGAAAAGGCAAGAAATGGAAAGCTATCAATTGATGAAATGCAAGGTGGTACATTTACTATATCAAATGGAGGAGTATTTGGATCTCTACTTTCGACTCCAATATTAAATGCTCCTCAAACTGCAATATTAGGAATGCATTCAATACAAGATAGACCTGTTGCTATTAATGGTGAAGTTTGTGTGCGACCGATGATGTATCTAGCAATGAGTTATGATCACAGACTGCTCGATGGTAGGGAAGCGGTAACATTTCTTGTGTCCATAAAAGAACAACTAGAATCACCAGAAAGACTTTTATTAAATTTATAAGATAAGGAAATAACATGTATGACGTTGTAGTTATTGGAAGCGGTCCAGCAGGATACGTTGCTGCAATTCGGGCTGCTCAACTTGGACTAAAAACAGTTTGTATTGAACAGTCATCCAATGATGATGGAAAACCAAATTTTGGAGGGACTTGTTTGAATGTTGGATGTATTCCTTCAAAAGCTCTTCTTGATTCATCCCATAGATTCTATGAAGCGAATAAAAATTTATCTGATCATGGAATAGATATTAAAGATATGAAACTTGACCTGTCTGCAATGATGAAAAGAAAAGATGATATTGTTTCAAAACTTACGGGAGGCATATCGGGATTATTTGCTGCTAATAAAGTTGATTCTATTTCTGGATCTGGAAAGGTAGTAGGTAGTAATCTTGTAGAGGTCACCAAAAGTGACGGTTCAACTGAGGAATTGGAAGGAAAAAATATAATAATTGCTACTGGTTCGTTACCCATTGAAATTCCGGCTGGTAAGTTTGGAGATAAAATTGTTGATAGTACTGGCGCACTAGCATTTAATAAAGTTCCTAAATCTTTAGGGATTGTAGGCGCTGGAATAATAGGTCTCGAGCTTGGAAGCGTATGGTCCAGACTTGGCTCTAAAGTGACTGTAATTGAAGCGCTAGATACTTTTTTGCCAATGACTGATCCTGATATTTCAAAAGAAACATTTAAAGAATTTAAAAAACAAGGCTTAGATATCAAATTAAATTCTAAGTTAGTTGCCTCAAAGGAGCTTAAAAATACTGTAAAAGTAACCTTTAATGAAAATGGAACTGACGTTGAGGAAGAGTTTGATAAGTTAATTGTTGCAGTGGGAAGAAAGCCAAACTCATCAAATATAATTGATGAAAGTTTAAATATTGCAATCGAAGAAGGCTTCATAAAAGTAGACGAACATTGTCAAACGTCAGTTAAAAATATATGGGCAATTGGAGATGTTGTAAGAGGTCCAATGTTAGCTCATAAGGGAAGTGAAGAAGGAATAATGGTTGCTGAAAGAATTGCCGATAAGCATGCTGAAGTAAATTATGATCTTGTTCCCTCGGTTATCTATTCGCATCCTGAAATAGCTTGGGTTGGTAAAAATGAGACTGAGCTTAAGGATAAAAAAATTAGTTATAAGGTAGGCAAATTCCCATTTGCTGCTAGTGGAAGAGCTCTTGCTGTCGATCAGTCGGTAGGTTTCGTAAAAGTTCTTTCTGATTCTAAAACGGATACCATATTAGGTGTTCATGTTTTTGGACCTGCTGCTGCTGAAATTGTTCAACAAGCACTTATTTCTATGGAGTTTGGTGCGAGCGCAGAAGATATCGCCTTAACGATGTTTAGTCATCCAACTGTATCTGAAGCATTTCATGAGGCCGCATTAGCAGCCAATAATCAAGCTATACATATTGGTAATAAAACAAGATGAACTTACATGAATATCAAGGCAAATTATTATTTGCTGAATATAATTTACCAGTTTCTAAAGGAAAAGTTATATTTGATGCAAAGGATGCTATTGACGCTTGTGATGAAATTGGAGGCGATAAATGGGTTGTTAAGGCACAAGTGCATGCTGGCGGAAGAGGTAAATCTGGAGGTGTCAAACTTATTGATAATGCAGAGCAAGCAATTGAATTCGCACAAAAGTGGTTAGGAAATAGGCTTATAACATATCAAACAGATGCAGTTGGACAAATTGTTAATTCTATACTTATAGAAGAATGCACTGACATTGCTCAAGAGCTATACTTAAGTGCGGTCATAGATAGGGATACACAAAAGATAGTTTTTATTGGTTCAAGTGAGGGTGGAGTAAATATTGAGGAAGTTGCAAAAAATTCTCCAGAAAAAATAATTTATCAAGGAGTAGATCTTGATGATAAAGATTTTAGTCAACATGCCGAAAATATTGGCAAAGTATTGAAGTTAAATCCTGATCAACAAAGTCAATTTTCACCAATGCTAGACAACCTTGTAAGGCTTTTTGTTGAAAAGGATCTTAGTCTTCTTGAAATTAATCCTTTAGTGATCACAAAAAACGGAGACCTGCATTGTTTAGATGCAAAAATTAATATTGATTCAAATGCTCTATTTAGGCAACCAGAATTAATGGAAATGCATGATGAATCTCAGGAAGATCCTCAAGAAGCAGAAGCTGCGAAGCATGACTTAAGTTATGTATCTTTAGATGGGAACATTGGATGTATGGTCAACGGTGCTGGTCTTGCAATGGGGACCATGGACACAATTAAATTTTTTGGAGGCAATCCCGCAAATTTTCTTGATGTTGGTGGAACGGCAACTCAAGAAAGGGTAGCTAAAGCTTTCAAAATTATACTCAAAGATCCTGAAGTAAAAGTTGTGTTGGTAAATATTTTTGGTGGAATTGTCAGATGCGATCTTATTGCTGAGGGTATAGTTGCTGCAATTAAAGAAGTAGGTATTGAAGTCCCAGTAGTTGTGAGACTTGAAGGAAATAATGCTGAAATTGGAGCCAAGATTCTTGAAGAATCTGATATTAAAGTTGAAAGCATAAATGATCTTGGATCTGCTGCAAAGAAATCTGTTGAGCTTGCAAAATGAGCATCTTAGTAAATAAAGATACAAGATTAATTGTTCAAGGATTTACTGGATCTCAAGGTACTTTGCACTCGGAGCAATCTATAGAGTATGGAACGAATATTGTTGGAGGAGTAACTCCAGGAAAAGGTGGAAAAATTCATCTTAACAAACCAGTATATAATTCAGTTGAAGAAGCAGTTAAAGAAGTTAGTCCAAATGCGTCAATTATTTTTGTACCTGCTAAATTTTGCAAGGCATCTATTCTTGAGGCAGCTGAAGCAGGAATTAAATTAATAATTTGTATTACTGAAGGAGTTCCAACATTAGATATGCTTGAAGTAAAGAAAAAAGTAGACGAACTTGGCGTAAGACTAATTGGACCAAATTGTCCAGGAGTTATTACTCCTGGAGAGGCAAAACTTGGAATAATGCCAGGTAGTATTCATTTACCAGGTTCGATCGGAATAATATCTCGATCAGGAACGTTAACTTATGAGGCTGTACAACAAACAACTGAATTAGGTTTTGGACAGAGCAGTTGTGTAG
>LULO01001672.1_pt1 | contig 10100 bp, 10 predicted proteins | sample 728121 | NCBI WGS metagenome assembly LULO01 (sample SAMN03860287, study PRJNA289734) | marine metagenome | biome: seawater column; feature: ocean; material: water; isolation source: Red Sea water column Station 149 - depth 50m | place: Saudi Arabia: Red Sea | collected 2011-10-15 | depth 50 m | reverse complement strand
GATACAACTAGAGGTGACTTTGAGGCTACACCAAGTGGAACATCAGCTGAATCAGACGCTGGTATACCAGAAATCGACATAGCATTAAGAAGTATCGCTATCGTAGCGAAAACTCGTAAGTTAAAAGCAGTTTGGACTCCTGAACTAGCTCAAGACTTAAACGCATACCATTCAGTAGATGCTGAAGCAGAATTAACATCATTATTAAGTGAGTATATTTCAATGGAAATTGATTTAGAAATTCTTGATATGTTGCTATCAGGTGCTACAGCTAAAACAGAATATTACTCAGCGTTTGTAGGTCGTGAGTATGAAAGTTCAAGTTCATCATTTAAGAACACTGCAACTCAAGCAAGTGCTTACACAAAAGGTGAGTGGTTCCAGACACTTGGAAACAAGATACAATCAGTATCTAATGCAATTCACCAAAAAACCCTAAGAGGTGGAGCTAACTTTATTGTTATATCACCTGAAACAGCAACAATCCTAGAATCTATTCCTGGATATGCTACAACTTCAGATGGTGCAGTAGATAGTTCTTACGCAATGGGTGTTCAAAAAGTTGGTCTATTAAACAATAGATTCAATGTATACAAGAACCCTTACATGCAAGAAAATCAAATCCTTGTTGGATTTAGAGGTTCAAACTTCTTAGAAACAGGTGCTGTGTATTCACCATATGTGCCGTTAATTATGACACCACTTGTTTACGACCCAACTAACTTCACACCTAGAAAAGGCGTGATGACCAGATACGCTAAGAAGATGGTCAGAAGCGAATTCTATGGTAAAGTTATTGTTGCAGATGTAGACAAAGTGTAATAAATAACATTACATAGTCGAGTAGTAATACTTATCACGAAAAACCCCCAGTTCGCTGGGGGTTTTTTGGTTTTCGTTATATTTATTACTAGAACAAATTAAGGAGAATTAAATATGGCTCAAGAACCAATATGGCCTGGTTCAGGTTCAGCAGTTAGTGGTAATACACCATTTGGATTTTATGATACAGATTCGGAGTTTCAATCAGAAGCTCCAAAGTTTGCAACTTGGTGTGCACAAAGATTAGGATATCCACTAATGAATGTAGAATTACAAGACAAACAATTTTATGCTTGTTTAGAGGAAAGTGTATCTGAATATAGTGCTCAAATAAATCAATTTAACATTAAAGACAATTTATTATCACTACAAGGACAATCTACTTCTTCAAATCTAACACATAAAAGAGTAACCCCGAATTTAGGTAGAAGTGTATTCTTATCACAAGCTTACGGAACAGAAGCTGGAGTCGGTGGTTTAGTTGAAGTAAAATCAGGTTCAGTAGACATAGTAAGTGGTTCTCAAAGTTATGACTTAAATGCACTATGGGCAGATATGAAGAAACACCAGCAGTTCAAAGATATTTTGACCCTTATGCAGGAACTGGTGCTGGAACAATGAATTTACTTGACCAATTTGGATTTGGTAACTACTCACCAGCAGTTACATTTTTAATGATGCCAGTTTACGCGGATATGTTGAGATTACAAGCTATTGAGTTAAATGACCAAATAAGAAAATCAGCATATTCATTTCAATTAAGAAATAACAAACTAAGAATATTCCCAAGACCAGACTCATCTTATAAATTACATTTTGAATATGTGGTTCGTTCAGATAGAGATAATGCGTTAATAACGGAACATTCAGGAAGTTCAGATGTAATTTCCGACTTTTCTAATGTTCCTTACGATAATATGAAATTTACAAATATTAATGATGTAGGGAAACAATGGATTAGAAAATATGGATTAGCACTAACAAAGGAATTATTAGGTATAGTAAGGAGTAAATATGGAGCTATCCCGATACCAGGTGCTGAAACAAACTTGGACGGAGACACTTTGAGGTCAGAAGCGTCAGCCGAAAAAGAAGCTCTTGTTACACAACTCAGAGAAATACTTGAACAATCTTCTCGTAAAGCACTTATGGAAGCAGACAAAGATGAATCCGAGTTCCTACAAGAAAAACTAAAAAAAGTCCCTTATCCAATCTACATAGGTTAGGAGTGAGAGATGGCAAACCCACGATTTTTCGGAAAAAAAGATTTAGATACATTTGATAGAGTTAATAAAGAACTTATCGGTGATTTAAATAACGCAAATAGTGGAATCATTGACCAGACTGTGATTGTTTATAAAATATCCGCAAGTAATACAGAAACTAATATGTATGGTGAAACATCAGACGGAAAAGTATTTAAACCTGGTGTTGAAATAGCTTGTTTAGTTGAAGCCGAAGATATGGCATTTAATACAGATGAATTTGGACCAGATTTAAGACAAAATGCAACATTTTCATTTGTAAGACAATCTCTAAGAGATTTAAGTTTAGTATTGGAAATAGGAGATGTAGTTGAGTGGTTTACCGCTTATTGGGAAATCACTAATATAAACGAAAACCAATTAGTTGGTGGACAATATAAACAACTTGACGGACAACATATTCACTCAGTCATTTGTAGTGCTAACTTGTTAAGACGAAGTAATCTTAACATTGAAGAAGTGAGAAGTATTTAATGGAACGAAGTAAAACTTTACCAAGAACAGAAGAAATCCTAACAACACAAACCAATTTCAATAGAGGGTTTGATACATCTAGAACAGATGACAAAACAAAAAACTATTCGGTTGGATTGTTAGATATTGATGCCGCTGTTATGAAAGAACATCAGTATCAAGAGAATCAAACAATGCTTTCTTAACACCTTCTTTACAACCAGCAACAGAAGGTTCTAATTACACATTCAAAAAGAAATTTTCTAAAGAAAACAGATTTACACAAACCACTACATTGTTTGAAAATGATGAACCATTGGAAGAAGTTTACAATGTAACTATTCCAAGTTATGTTACTATAAATTATAATTGTATTGTATTTACACCATACATAGACCAAATGAATAAAATTATAGAAAAAATAAGTTGGTCAAAAAATTCTTATTGGGGAGAACCTGATAAATTTAAATTTAAAGCTGGTATATCATCATTTACAGATGCTTCAGAATTTGAAGGAGAAAGAATTATCAAAACAACATTTGATTTAAGTATGAAAGGATACTTATTACCAGAATCATTTAATAGTATTGTTAATACACAGAAAGAATATTCAAAAAGAATTGGATTGGAATTAGGAGTTGAATAATGGCCGATAGAACAAAACCATTACCAAGAACACAAAGAAGACTTGAAGGTAGAGAACTCAATAGAGGACTACAACGAGGTAGAGGTTCTGAAACAAACCAAAGAAAAGATAATGTAAAAAACATTTCTATTGGTTTAATGGATGTTGATGCGGCTATAATGTATTATTTTAACGAAGTTATCAAACCAACAACAACAATCAACGGACAAGAAGTTAAAGTTCCTGTTTACTACGCTAACGCAGAAAGGTGGAACTCAATACAAAAACAAGGTTATGTTCGTGATGTTAAGGGTTCTTTAATTACACCATTAATTGTATTTCGTAGAGTTTCAATGGAAGCTAATGAAACAATGCCAGTTGACAAATTAGACGCCAATGACCCAAAACAATTTTATACATTTGAGAAAAAATATTCACAAAATCAACGATATGATAGATTTTCAGTAGTTCAAGGATTATTAAATTCAAAAGAATACTATACCACTGCTGTTCCTGATTATATGAACTTAAATTATGAAGCAATAGTTTGGACACCTTATATTGAAGAAATGAATAAAATTATAGAAAGAATTAATTTTTCAGAAGGTGCATATTGGGGTGAACCAAATAAATTTAAATTCTTATCATCAATAGATTCATTTGAAGATGCAACAGAAATGGGTGATAATGAAAGAATTATCAAAACAAACTTTAATATGAGTTTTAAAGGATATTTAATTCCTGAAGCGTTTAATGAGTTTATGAACACACAAAGATTTTTTACACCAAAACAAGTTGTTGTAAATGATGAAAGTGGTTTATCAATATCATCAGTATTTTCACCTGATAGTAGAGCACAAAGTGTAACTATTTTTTCATCAAAACAATCATCATTACCAAGTGGGTTAGGAAGTGCAACAGATTTTATTAGAGGTGTATCAAGTGGGACTGGTAATCAAGCACAAGATTTAGAATTTACAAATACTTTTGGTGGTAGAACTTTTTATGTAATGAGAGGTGGTGGTGAACCAACTTCTTCAAGAGACGACAAAGCATTAATATCGGTTTCTAATGCAAATTCAACTTATAATTTAAAATCATTTAGAGTATCAGGTAGTCAATCATCATCTTTATCAGCAAGTCAAGGACAAGTTTATCAACCAACTTTAGAAACTGATAGAAGAATAATGAGCCAATCAGTTCAAGTAAAATTAAACGGATTAGAATTAACATCAGCAGATAATCAAATAGGATTTACAAGTGGATTTGATTACTTTGTTTCAAGTTCTTTAAAAGAAGTAGTGATTAGAAAAAGACAATCAGATAATACAGGATTTACGATAAAAAATACAGATTTTGTAACAATTATATTTCAAAGTGAGATAACATAATGACACAAAGAGAAATAGATAAAAGAGTAGGTTTAAAAGGAAGAACAAGACAATTTACATTTCCAGTAAGTGAATCATCTTTTTCAGGTGATAGAGTTATGTTCAATGATACCGGAAGTGTAACACTAGGTTATTCTTTTGATAATAAAAATGGTATTCCAACCGTGGACACAGACTTAATTCATCTATCAAGTGCAAATGAAAGATATTATCAACAAAGACAACATTTTACATTTTCAGATATAAGTAATTCAACAACTAAATATAATGAATTTACACCAACAATAGCTGACAATTATCGTATTAGAAATGGGTCATTACGAATATTTATTAATGGTATAGAACAATTGTCTAATGTTGACCAAACTCAGTCAGCATCAGCAGATTTTTTCATAGATACTACACAAACAAAATTTAGAGTTCATAAATTAACATTTGATAATTTTGGTATGGAGTTAAAAAGTGGTTCGGTAATATTAGAAAATGATAGTAGTTTTTTACCACCAACTACAACAGGAGACGGAAGTGAATCTTCTATACAAATTAGTTTTCAAAGAGAGGCGTCAGTATGACATTAATTGATTTAACAACACAAGCACAAGCACCACAAACTGGTGGTTTAGCACTACAAAGTTCAGCAACAACAAGTTCTTTAACAGGATTACACACATTAGAATTTGATACTCTTAATTTGGATAATCTTGGAACCGGTAGTTTAAACATTGGAGAAACCAACACACTAACAGCTGGTAAAATAAAGATAGCTCACCCAACTGACCCAGTAATTCAAGATGCCAATGACAACACCGTAATAGAAGTATTGACTACTGGATTTCCAAGTGGTAGTGTAAAAGTATATGGAGATTTAATTGTTCAAGGTTCATCATCATTTAATAATGTTGAAAGATTTGCAGTAGAAGACCCAATCATAGATTTAAATTTTACCGGTTCAACAGCTTTATCATCAACAGATGCGGGTTTAAGAGTTGGTAGAGCAGGTTCAACAAATGCACAATTAGTATTTGACCATAGTGAAACTAGATGGGCTATAGACAATGCCGCTGGGAGTAATGTAAATATTGTTGGAACATCAACAACCGATACATTAACTAACAAAACAATCACTAGTTTAGCAACTTCAACAATGGCTTCAGCCGCTAACTTAACATTTAGTGGAGACGGAGAAGTATTAGGACTACCAGCTAATCCATCAACTCAAGGTTCAGCAGTTTCAAAAGCGTATGTAAACGCTCAATTAACCGGAAGTGTAAGTTCATCAGGAACAGATTATTTAAGAAAGAATTTTGTAAAAGTAGCCGCAGGAATAAGTGGTTCATCAACAGCAAGTTTTGAAGCAGTTACAGCTTCAGCACCAATCGGTATGACAGCAACATCAGAAAATGATTTCATATTCTTTATGAACGGACAATATATGGAACATAATGCTATAGAAGTGGAACAAAAAGGAACATCATTTTTATTAAAAGTTGATGTTAGTGGTATTGGATATAATTTAGAATCAGATGATGAAATCATCGCACACGGAAAGTTTGACTCATAATGGCCGATTTAAAAAGAAAGCAGTTAAGACAATTTTTATCAGGTTCGTTCAATATAACGGGTTCACTAAATGTAACTGGTTCAGTTGAGTTTGATAAAAACATTAGTGGTTCAATCACTTCAACTGGTTCATTTAGTAGATTACAAAGTGATACAATATCAGTAACTCACTCACCATTTGCTAGTGGTTCTGGTGTTCAAGCACTTATGGACGCAACTGGTTCTTATGCATCAGCTTCAACACAATATGTAAAAGAATCTCAAACAGGTTCATTTGGTAGTGGTTCTGATGTTCAAGGTCTTTTAGATACTTATGTTAGACAATCAGAATCAAGTTCGTTTGCTTCAGGTTCTGATTTACAACCTATCCTTGCAGAAAGTTCAAGTTATGTAGTAGAGTCAGAAACCGGTAGTTTTGCATCAGGTTCTGATTTTCATCAAATACTTGCAGAAAGTTCTTCTTATATTGTAGAATCAGAAACCGGTAGTTTTGCAAGTGGTTCAGACTTACATCAAATATTAGCAGAAAGTTCTTCATATGTAACACAAGCGAATACTGGTTCATATTTACAACAATCAGATACGGCATCTTTTCAAAGTTTGGGTATACATAATACCCTTTTTGTGAGTGGAAACATTATAACATCAGGTTCAGTTGTTGCAGAACAATACATAGTAAACTCATCAGTAACGAATTTAACACAAAGTTTTTCAAGTGGTTCAACTATATTTGGTGATACAACGGACGATAAACACAGATTTACCGGGTCAATTGAAATAACTAGTTCTCTATTAACAATAGATAGTGTTGGTGGTGTAAGTGGTTCGTTAACTTCTACAGCATCATTTGGAACATTAGAATTAGTTGATGTAACAGGATTACCATTTGCAACCGGTTCTGATTTACACCAAATACTTGCTGAGAGTTCAAGTTATGTATTGGAACAAGAAACTGGTTCATTTGCAAGTGGTAGTGATTTACAAGTTATATTAGCAGAAAGTTCAAGTTATGTGACATTAGATGAAACTGGTAGTTTTGGATATAACAAGTTCTATTACTTCAACAGGTTCTTTTGGTAGAGTTGATGTAGCAGAAAATACATTTATACTTGGTAATTTAGGAATTGGAACCAGCACACAAGGAAATAGACTTCAAGTAGCCGGTGATGCAACTATCGTTGGAGCGTTAGACACTCTTGGTTCGGTAAGTGGTGGATTAACTTCAACTGGTTCATTTGCAAGAATAGAAGAACTAGGAGTTAAAGTTGTAAATTCAAACCAAACTGCTTCTTTCGCAAGTGGTAGTGATTTACACGCAATACTTGCTGAAAGTTCTTCATATATGATATCAGACCAAACAGGTTCTATGGGAACAACTTCTATATCTTCAACATTAACGGTAGTTGGAGATATTTCAACATCTGGTTCAGTTATTGCTAGAGAATTTAAAACGGAGTTTGTTTCATCATCTATTATATTTGCATCAGGTTCTCAAATATTTGGTAATTCTGAAGACGACACACACGCATTTAGTGGGTCGGTAAATATCGGTGATATGGTGTTTTCCGGTAGTAGAGTCGGAGTATCTAGTGACTTAGACCTTTTAACTCTTTCTGATGACACTCTAACGATAAACGGGGGTATTGTCATTGATGACGGAGCTAATATCGGTATAGATTCAGACACAGATTTGTTAGATTTGAACGACCAAAATCTTATCATAAATGGACAATTAGATGCAACAGGTAGAATTGATGCACAAGCAGGACTTCAAGTATCAGGTTCATCATTACAAGTAGGAAATGATTTAACTTTAAATTATACTTCACCAGTAAGTCATAGTTTAGTTTTTGTAAATCATACAAACAAAACCGTTGATTTAGTTCCAGCCGCTTCAGCAAGTGGACAATTAGTTCAATACGACGGAAGTGGTTGGGTAATTTCTGACGAAATTGATGGTGGAAGTTATTAAATAAAATACCAAACTTTTCAACTTTCTTATATTTATTACTGACTATAAATATAGTCAATTTTATATATAAAATAAGTAAAACCAAATGGCTCAAGTAATAAAATTAAAACGAAGTGCCGTCGCTGGTAAAACACCGCAAACATCATCTTTACAATTAGGTGAATTAGCAGTCAATACTAATGACGGTAAAATCTATTTACATCGCTCAAGTTCGAGTGATGACTCCATTCAAAGCGTATTAACAACAGACGCAACAATAACCGGTTCTTTAAAATTATCCGGTTCCCAACATATATCAGGTTCTACTAATGTAATGGACGATTTAAGTTATGGTGGTAATTTATCAGCATCACTAGGTTCAACATCATCATTTGATAGATTTACATCAGTAGGAACTTCATCTATTGGTTTCTTGATAGCAACAGGTAGTAATCTTTTAAACTTAACAGAAGCTGAAACTGGTTCATTTGCATCAGGTTCTGATATTCAACAAATATTAGATGAAAGTGGTTCTTATTTAGTAGACGCCGATACCGGTTCATTAGGAAACATTAGTGGTTCAATCAATTCAACAGCCTCATTTGGAGCGTATATTGGAGATGGTTCTCAATTATCCGGAGTTACAGCCGGTGTTGATGCTACAAGTGTTAGTGGTTCTTTTTTAGGATTATTTTCCGGAAGTGATGACTTAACTCTTGGTGGTGGTATTAGTGGTTCAATTGTATCCACTGCATCATTTGGTTTTTATAAAGGTGATGGTTCTGGATTATCAAATGTAACAACAGATACAACTGCGTTTGCTAGTGGTTCTGACTTACATCAAATACTTGCAGAAAGTTCAAGTTATGTAGTTGAAAGTGAAACCGGAAGTTTTGCAAGTGGGTCAGACTTACATCAAATATTAGCAGAAAGTTCTTCTTATGTATTAGAACAAGAAACTGGTTCATTTGCATCAGGTTCAGATTTACAAATAATTAAAGCAGAAAGTGCATCTTATTTAAACAACGATACTACTTCATCATTTGGTGCAGTAAGTATGGACTCGACATTATTTGTTCAAGGTGATATATCAACATCAGGTTCAGTTATTGCAAGAGAATTTAAAACAGAATTTGTTTCTTCGTCAATACTTTTCTCATCAGGTTCATCTCAATTTGGTGATACAAATGATGATATTCATAGATTTAGTGGTTCAATAGAAGTAACGGGAAGTAATGTAATATTTTCATCAGGTAGTAAACTCGGTATAGGAAAAACACCAACAACCGTATTTGAAATAGAAAGTCCAGACCCTAAAATTAAATTAGGACATAGTGAAGAAAATAGTAATTTAAATATATTTGTTAATGATAACACCGGTACCGTTTTACAAAACACCCAAGAAGGTGCAAGAGGAAGAATTGATTTAAGAGGATTTGGTAGTGGTAGTGGAGCTATAACTTATCTTACAGCAAAAGAAGCAGGTTTAGCAATCAGTAGTAGTGGTAATGTAGATGTTGTATCTATTTCCGGTAGTAAATTAACCACAATTAAAGGAGATAATTTAACTTCAATTAGTGGTTCAATAACTTCAACTGCATCTTTTGGTAAAATATTTGGAGACGGAAGTAGTTTATCTAATGTAGCAGACCCGGATGCAATTAGTGGTTCATTTCAAGGTGGTGGTTCAAATAATATTAGTGGTTCTTTAATATCAACAGCATCATTTGGAACATTAGAATTAGTAAATTCACACGGATTTGTTCGTTCAACCGAAACCGGTAGTTTCGCAAGTGGAAGTAATTTACACCAAATACTTGCAGAAAGTTCAAGTTATATTGTTGAGTCAGAAACCGGTAGTTTCGCAAGCGGAAGTGATGTTCAAACAATTTCAGACACTTATGCAAGTGGAAGTGATGTTTCACAAATTCAAGCTCTAACTTCATCATTTTTACAAAATGCAGATACTGCATCTTTTCAAAGCACAATCATTACAAGTTCATTAGAAATAACCGGTTCTATCACAATAGACG
>LULO01000718.1_pt1 | contig 10122 bp, 11 predicted proteins | sample 728121 | NCBI WGS metagenome assembly LULO01 (sample SAMN03860287, study PRJNA289734) | marine metagenome | biome: seawater column; feature: ocean; material: water; isolation source: Red Sea water column Station 149 - depth 50m | place: Saudi Arabia: Red Sea | collected 2011-10-15 | depth 50 m | reverse complement strand
CTGTTAATGTATCGCCAAGTAGATACATGCTGGTTACTAGGCACAGGGATATGCCTGGTATTATTGGCAAGGTTGGTTCTTTATTAGGCAGCAACAATGTAAATATTGCCTCGATGCAAGTTGGGCGCAAAATTGTTAGAGGAGAAGCTGTTATGGTTCTAAGTATTGATGATCCAATTCCTAATAAGTTGCTTGACACCATTATTGAAGTAGAGGGAATTACCAACGCTAATCCAGTTACTCTATAAAAAGGCCAGCTCTATTAATGGCAATTAAAGATTGGTATAAACTAACTTTTCTGATAGAAAGTGATTCAGAAGAAATGATTATTTGGAAATTAAATGAGCTGGGAATATTTAGTTTTTCATTTGAATATTTAATTAAAAATGAAAATAAAAAAGAGGTGAATATATGGCTTCCAGTCGATGATTGGGGGGAGAGTTCTAGGTGTGATTTTGAAAAAATAATTAGCAAACTTCTAAATATTAATGCCCCTAAGAATCAATTTTTTGATTGGAGTATTATTAAAGAGGAGGATTGGTTGACAAGCTGGAAGAAATATTGGGCACCTGAATTAGTAGGAAATCATCTTTTAATATTGCCTTGTTGGATGAATCTAAATGAAAAGTTTAAAGATAAAAAAATCATAAAAATTGATCCTGGAGCAGCCTTTGGTACAGGAAGTCACCCTTCGACTTATCTTTGCTTGGAAAAAATGGAGAATATTTTCTTTTCTGATAAAAAGATATTAGATATTGGGAGTGGTAGCGGGATTTTGAGTGTCGCCGCAAGATTGCTTGGCGCTAAAGAGGTTTATGCAGTGGATAATGATTATTTAGCTATAAATTCAACAAAATCTAATTTCCAACTAAATTTCGGTGATTTAAACAATTTAAATACATATTTGGGATCTTTTAATGAGGTAATTTTAAAAAATCAACTCACACAATTTGATTTTGTTTTATGCAATATTCTTGCCGAAGTAATAAAAGGAATGATTCCAAATATTTATAAGTGCTTGAGAAACAATGGGGAAGTCATTTTCAGTGGAATTCTGAATTCACAAAAGGATGAAATTATAAAAATATTAATTCAGAATGACTTGAAATTATTGGATGTATCAACTAGAAAAGATTGGGCATGCATTTCTGCGCAAAAAGCCAGCAATCCAACCTAAGTATAAGTTTTTCTTATAGATACTCTTTCATACATTTTATTGTGTCATTTTTTACTTCAAAATCTCACATATCGACCTAATCGATGTTAAAAATGTATTTGATAGGTATTAATTACCAACAATTTTTTATTTAAATGGCTTCTTACAAAGTTACTCTCATCAGCGAAGGTGAAGGTCTCAATTCAACTATTGAAGTACCTGATGACCAATACATCCTCGATGCGGCTGAAGAACAAGGTATCGACCTTCCTTATTCCTGCAGAGCTGGTGCATGTTCAACATGTGCTGGAAAAGTTACTTCAGGTAGTGTTGATCAGTCTGATCAAAGTTTCTTGGATGACGACCAACTAGAAGCTGGTTTTGTTCTTACTTGTGTTGCTTATCCAACATCTGACGTAACAATTACAACTCATGCTGAGGAAGAATTGTACTAATTATAAAAATTTAACTTTTCTAAGTTGATTATTGATTATTTCTCTGCCACCCTCTATGAAGGTGGCTTTTTTTTGTAAATGGATAAATTTGAATTTTTCAAGACTGGCAGTGTTCAATCAAGTTATGGAGGTCAGTACAGTTATAAGGTAATTGGCCCATGTTGCAGACTTTATGATAGGGAAGAGTTACCTTGGCCCTGCTCAAGGCTTGCTTGGAGAAGTAAGGAGCCTAGTTGGAGAAGAATAGGGTCTAGGTTCGTTGCTGATATGGCTTCAAGAAAATGCCCATCTTACTCAGTACAGATTTTGGAGCCTGGATCAAAACCTGGCATGTAACCTTTTAAGCCAGTGCATTCAAGACTATCAATTGTATTAACTCCAGTTTGTGAGTTAGTTCCACTAGCTCTTTCACATAATGATTTTCTCTGAGAAAGATCAAGATTTGCATCAGTAAAGTCTGCTCCATCAATAATTGCTCCATCAAAAACACTTTTCATTAGCTCACCATTGGTAAGATTTGCATCTGTAAAATCAGCATTATCAAAGCGTGTTGCATATGCAATGAGGTCTGTCATATTGGCTCCTTTAAAACTAGAGTTTTTTGCTGTAGTTACACTCATATATGCGCCTTGAAGATTAGCTTCTCCTAAATCTTGATTAGATAAATCATATTTAACATATTCAGTATTATGAAGGTCGGCACCGTGAAGATCATCTTTTAGTACATCAACTGATGAAGGATCACTAGGATATAGTGCATTTGCTGATATTGGATTAATAAGTAAACCAATAATTAGTGGAAGAAAAATGAATAGTCTTTTACAAGACTTATGTAGTGATGAAAAAATAGAAACCATTTCGATCGACATCAAATAGAAAAACCTAAGACTATTATTTCATGGGTTGGTCATTTACAACGCTCCTGCTAACGAACTGTTGCAGTTTATTTAATTTCTGCAGTTAGAAAATCTTTGGCGAGGTGAGTATTTGGGAAAACTTTTTGCGCTTCTTTAAGTAAATCACTTGGTGTGATTGAATTTTTATTAGTGTACCTTGGACTTAAATGAGTAATAATTAATTTTTTTGTATTAGATAATAATGCTGTTTTCGCAGCCATAATTGTTGTGGAATGTAATTTTTCATGTGCCATACTTTCATCATTATCTGAAAATGTGGATTCATGTACAAGTAAATCGGCATTTTTTGATAATGACACAGCCGATTCGCTGAATACAGTATCTGTGCAATAAACAAAACTCTCACCCTTCCTAGGAGGTCCGCAGAAATCTTTTCCATCAACGACCCTCCCATCTTTTAAAAATACTTTTTTACCTTGTTGCAGTTCTGAATAAATTGGTCCAGGTGCTATTTTCAAAGACTGGGCTTTTTTGATATCAAATATGCCTGGCTTGTCTTTTTCGCTTACTCGATAACCATAAGCAGGTATTTTATGTTTAAGACAAGCGCAATTTACTTTTAATTTGTCGTTTTCAAATAGAAATTTGTTTTCTGAAGCAAAATTTTCAACTTTCACGAAATGCAATGGAAATGATAATTTGCAAAAACTACTGTCAAGTGCAGAATTTATGAAACTTTCCAGCTCTGAAGGACCGTAAATTTCAATACCTTTGCTATTACCTGATAAACCTAAGGTCGCCAAAAGACCTGGTAAACCATAAATATGGTCTCCATGCATATGCGTGATAAATATTTTTTTTATTTGAGAAGATTTAATTTTGCTTTTAATTATTTGATGCTGAGTTCCCTCGCCACAGTCAAAAAGCCAAACTTCTGAAGATTGTGATAATTTAAGAGCTATTGAAGAAACATTTCTCGTTAAGGTAGGAACCCCAGAGCTTGTTCCTAGGAATGTGATGTTCACTTATACTAATATAGTTGTTTTTTTATCTGGATTAAATCTAGACTTTTAACGAAACTAAGGCAATTTCAAAATTTGTTTTTAAAACAAAGTGATATTTAAAATCATAAGAACAACTAACAGATTTTGTTTAATTAGCATAGCGGCTTTTTGCCTTTTTCAGAACCGAACTGTTTTTGCTAAAACAGAACCTATAATAAAAGTTCTTATTTTAAATGATAAAAATATTAGGATTAGGTCAGATAAAATAATTCCATTAACTATTAAAGGTCAAAGATTTTCTAGTAAAAAAATTAGAGGCTTAACTTTAAAAAAACAAAACAATAAAACAACTCTATTTTTTGATAAGAATAAGCAGAAAGTCTATGATCTAAAAAATCAAGAAAAATTTGAAGTCAAATCTTCAGATAGAAGAGGTATATGGGTTGGTCAGAAAAGATATGCAGGTAAATTGAATATTTACATTCGTGATAATGGCATATTGGTAGTAAATGTTCTTGGAATTGAAAATTATCTTAGTAGTGTTGTTGGTTCGGAAATGCCTGCTAAATGGCCTTTGGAAGCATTAAAAGCTCAAGCCATCGCATCAAGAACTTATGCTTTGAAGCAAAAAGGAAATCCCCTATTTGATGTTGATTCGACAAATAAGAATCAAGTCTATATTGGACTTGAGGCCAGGACATATAAGACTAAAAAGGCAGTAGAAAGCACAAGATCATTAGTTTTGACGTATAAAAATAAATTAATTAATTCTTTATTTCATAGTAGTTCGGCTGGTATGACTGAAAATAGCCAAGATGTATGGAAAAATAAATATCCATATTTATCAAGTGTTAGAGACTTTGATAAAAACAATCCAAAACTACGATGGAATAAAAAGTTTTCAAAATCACAATTGCAAAAACTATTTCCAAAGATTGGAGGAATACAACAAATCGAAATTTTAAATGTAACAAGTACGGGCCGAGTAAAAAATGTAAGAATTCAGGGTGATTATGCAACTGATGAAATTTCAGGAGTTGATATTCGTAAAAGAATGAATCTTAAAAGTACTTTAGTAAGATTTAAATTTATTGATGATAATGAGACTAAATCTAATAATGATAGCCCTAAATTATTATCAACAAATGCATTAGAAAATAAGCCTCTTTCCCATATTGTTCGAGTTGGAGATACCTTGATAGTCATTGCTGATCAATATCAAGTAAGCGTTGAGTCAATAGTTGCCTTAAATAAAATTCAAGATTCATCATTAATAAAAATAGGTCAAAGATTATTAGTTCCAAGAAATTCTCTTAATTCATCATCATCATCCGAAAAGATTCTAATAGTTTCAGGATTTGGATCCGGTCATGGTGTAGGGATGAGTCAATGGGGTGCAAGATATATGGCTGATAAGGGAGAAAAAGCAAAAGCAATATTAAGACATTTTTATAAGGGAGTTGAAATTAAACCGTTTAAAAAATATTTTTTATAGATAATTATTTTGCATTAAGGACTAATTTGGGATTTATAGTAGTTTGTTCTTTATTTAAAAAACCTATGCCAAGAAGAGTTTTTCTTTTATCTACAACTTTTATGGGTTTTTTATAAGCGAAAGTTTTGCTTTCATTGAAGTAATTAAAATCAACTGTAATTGCTCTCCCAGTTTGCCAAAAATTGATCTCCTCTTCATTATTTAGGACTAATGTTGAAATGTGATTAAGAGCATAAATTGTTGGAATAATAAGATTTTTAGAATTATTTTTGTCCTTTTCCATATCCGATATTTTTATGGAATTTTGTTCATGAAATCCACAAGCTGAAATCCTTTTTAGTTTTAAAAGGCAGCCCTCGGAATTGAGGATTTTACCCAAATCTCTCGCAATTGCCCTTATATATGTACCAGCAGAGCATTTGATTTTTATTTCTATAATTCCGTTAATTTGGTCCCATTTGATTAAAACAAGTTCATCTATATTTACTTTTCTTGGCTCTAATTCAAAATTTTCATTTTTAAAAGATTTTTTATAAGCTCTCTCTCCATTTACATGAATACTTGATACTTTCGGCGGAATTTGTTTAATTATTCCTCTAAATTTATTTAAATATTGATCTAATTCCTCATAACTGATTTTAGGCCAATCTTTTTGATTAATTATTTCTCCCTGAATATCATCAGTGTCAGTTCTTATTCCTAACTTAATTTTTCCAATGTAAGTTTTACCCTGAGGAAGATATTGAATAAATCTTGTTGCGCTTCCAATCGCAATAGGTAATGTTCCTGTGACCTCTGGATCAAGAGTTCCTGTGTGTCCAACTTTTTTGGTATTAAATAACTTCCTTATTTGTTTAACACAATCATGAGAAGTACAACCTTTAACTTTATTAATTATTAAGAATCCATCATTATTTTTCATTTTTATTATTAAGAATACTTTGAGAAAGATTGAGTTCCATCCAATGATTTTTTTGGTTGGGAATTTAAATTAAGAGATTGAAAAACAACAATTTTATATTAGAAGAATTTTTAGATAATGCTTTTAATTTAAAGTCACATTTAATGGAATTCTTATCTATTAAAGAATGTGATTTAGATTGTTTTCTTAAAAATGCCAAGATGAACTTGGCTAATTGTCACCCTGGAGATGGTCTTAGTAATTTATCAGATTTTTATACAGATATCGTTGGAGATAAACACCTAGCAGATTTAGCAGCTTGGCATATTACCAGTAAGGATTACATCGCAGATACTTTAAAATTGCAGCAGAAATTTTCTAGAAATGTAGTTTTAGATTTTGGAGGAGGGATTGGAACACATGCTTTAGCAAATGCGATGTCTTCAAAAGTTGAGCATGTTTTTTTTGTAGATATTAATGAAACAAATAGAAACTTTGTTGAATTCAGGGCTAAAGAGTTAAGAGTTAAAGAAAAGATAACTTTTTGCAAGACAATTTCAGACTCTCAAATATCGAAATTTGACACAATAGTTTGTCTTGATGTTTTGGAACATCTTGCTGATCCAGCTTCGCAAATTGAGATTTTTAATGAAATTATGGATCGTAATTCTATTGCTTTATTTAATTGGTATTTTTATAAAGGAGAACAAAATGAATATCCATTTCACATTGATGATAATCAAGTTGTAGAAAAGTTTTTTAAAACACTTCAATCAAAATTTTTAGAAGTTTTTCATCCTATCCTTATAACTACAAGAGCTTATAAGAAAATTAGATAACTATATTTACTCTTTTTCTATTTCTCAAGTTTCTTTTGATGCTTTCGAAACTTACGGTTCCTTCTTTGAGTGCAAAAAGAGTGTCATCTTTACCTTTGCCAACATTTATTCCCGGCAAAAAAGAGGTACCTCTTTGACGAATTAAAATTGATCCAGCAGTAACTTTTTCTCCACCATAAGCTTTTACACCAAGTCTTTTGGAATTTGAATCTCTACCGTTTCTTGTAGAACCTGTTCCTTTTTTATGTGCCATTAGAAATTTTAATTAGTAGATTTTACAGATTTTGGTTTAGTTTCCTTTTTAATAGTTTCTTTTTTTGGAGAAGACTTTGGAGAACTTTTTCCTAACGTAATAGATTTTACCATAACTCTCGTAAGATCCTGTCTGTGACCCATTTTTCTTCTTGTCTTTTTCTTGGGACGCATCTTGTAAACAATTATTTTCTTATCTCTTTTATGCGAAACTACTTCTAATTCAATTTTTGCATCCTTAACATAGGGTTTGCCAATAGTTATCGAGTTTTTATCCTTTAAAAGTAAAACTTTTTCAAGTGTTATTTTTTCTTTCTCTTTTGCATTTAACCTGTCAATGTCATAGTATCTGTTCACTTCGAACCAAAATTGTTGACCTGAGGTCTCTGCGATTGCATACAATTCACTACTGTTATTTGAATTGTTTAAAGATTTCTTAGAATTTGTCATATCTTGTAGACGCTATAAGGTTCAAATTTTTAATTTGATTTAACCAAATAAGCAATCATAATGGTTTGTCTATTTTCTTATTTTGTAGTGTAATAAGTCAAGGGTTGTTTTAAATCTTTTATATCAAATTGAGGAACCATAACAATGGCAGCTAGAAAAACATATATTTTAAAACTTTATGTTGCTGGAAATACTCCCAATTCGATGAGGGCTTTGAATACTTTAAGGGAAATTTTAGAAAATGAATTTAAAGGAGTTTACGCTTTAAAAGTTATTGATGTACTTAAGCAACCACAACTCGCAGAGGAAGATAAAATTTTAGCTACACCAACCTTAGCTAAAATTTTGCCTCCACCAGTTAGAAGAATAATTGGTGATCTTTCTGATAGAGAGAAAGTTTTAATTGGTTTGGACCTACTTTTTGATGAATTAGCTGAATCTGAATATAGTGGAGATAAATAACTAATAGAAAACTTTTATAATTAAGATAAATTTAGTATTTATTTTTATTTGAGTTTCTTAAATACAAAACTATGAAAGATAAGAAATTTGGCAAATCAAATAAAATGCAAGTACAAAAATTACCTACCGGTATAGAAGGGTTTGATGATGTCTGTAGAGGTGGTTTGCCTGTATCCCGAAGTACACTCGTCAGTGGTACATCTGGAACTGGTAAAACTGTTTTTTCGCTTCAATACTTGCACCATGGTATTTGCAATTTTGATGAGCCTGGAATCTTTGTTACATTTGAAGAATCACCTTTAGACATAATAAGAAACGCTGCTAGTTTCGGCTGGGATTTACAAGAATTAATTGATCAAAATAAGTTATTTATATTGGATGCCTCTCCCGATCCAGACGGTCAAGATGTCGCAGGTAACTTTGACTTGTCTGGGCTTATCGAGAGAATAAGTTATGCAATAAGAAAATATAAAGCTAAGAGAGTTGCAATAGACTCAATAACTGCGGTTTTTCAGCAATATGACGCTATTTACATCGTAAGAAGAGAAATATTCAGATTAATAGCAAGATTAAAAGAAATAGGAGTAACAACTGTTATGACTACAGAAAGGGTTGATGATTACGGTCCTATTGCGAGATATGGAGTAGAAGAATTTGTTTCTGATAATGTTGTCTTATTAAGAAATGTTCTAGAGTCAGAGAAAAGAAGAAGAACTTTAGAAGTTTTAAAGTTAAGAGGTACTGTGCATATGAAAGGAGAATATCCATTTACTATGGGTATAGATGGTATAAGTGTATTTGCCCTTGGAGCAATGAGACTTACGCAAAGATCTTCAAATATTAGGATAAGTTCTGGAGTTAAAGATTTAGACGAAATGTGTGGTGGAGGATATTTCCAAGATTCTATTATCCTCGCTACAGGAGCTACTGGTACAGGTAAGACAATGCTGGTATCAAAATTCGTAGAAGATGCTTACAACAATAGTGAAAGAGCAATACTTTTTGCATATGAAGAGTCTAGGGCTCAATTGCTTAGGAATGCGACTAGTTGGGGAATAGATTTCGAAAAGATGGAAAGTGATGGGCTATTAAAAATTATTTGTGCATATCCTGAGTCCACTGGTTTGGAAGATCACTTACAAATAATAAAAACGCAAATTAATCAATTTAAACCAAAGAGGATGGCAATAGATTCGCTCTCGGCATTAGCTAGAGGTGTAAGTTTGAATGCATTCAGACAGTTTGTAATTGCAGTTACTGGTTATACAAAACAAGAAGAGATTGCTGGCTTCTTTACTAATACTGCAGAAGAATTCATGGGCAGCCATTCTATTACTGATTCTCATATATCAACAATTACGGATACTATATTATTACTCCAATATGTTGAAATAAAGGGTGAAATGGCTAGAGCATTAAATGTTTTTAAAATGCGAGGATCATGGCACGATAAACGTATAAGAGAATTTATTATCACGAATAGAGGACCAGAAATAAAAGATTCTTTCTCAAACTTCGAACAGATATTTAGTGGTGCTCCTCATAGAATTGTTCCTGATCAAAATGTTCAAAATGTTTTTAAAGGATTAGAAGATAATTAGTTAATTTCGCTGATCTCACCTATCGGAAAGGTATCTGTATTATTAATACTTTGAGTCAATAATTCATCTTTATCAGAATGTGCCAATGATAAATCAAACCAGAAGGTTGTTCCAACTCCTAATTCACTAGCCATGCGAATTTTTCCACCGTGTTTTTCAATTATTCCTCGTACTATAGACAAACCTAAACCAGTACCTTGCTCAGTATGAACTGAATTCTCTACTCTATAAAAACGGTCAAAGATCTTCTCCTGATCTGATTGAGAAATACCTGAACCTGTGTCAGCTATCTCAATCCTCACTTTTGGTAATGGCGAAACTAACTCGCATTGAGGCGCACCATCCTCAATATTACTTGGAGGAAGTGCAGGACAAGTATCTGGCCAAGTATAAGCTCTTATCATTAAGTTGCTGTTTTTTGGACTGAATTTCAATCCATTGCCCAACAAATTATCAAAAACTTGCAGAAGTAAATCAAAATTCCCAAGAATTGATGGGATAGTTTCTTCTATATCATGTGCTAATGAAACATTTTTTTCTGTAGCATTAAGTCTATAATTGCGGAGAGTCTGTTCTATCGCTGGTTTTATATCCATTTCCTCTAGTTGAATTATTTTCCCTGACTCCAATCTTGATAAATCTAATACATC
>LULO01002384.1_pt1 | contig 10124 bp, 12 predicted proteins | sample 728121 | NCBI WGS metagenome assembly LULO01 (sample SAMN03860287, study PRJNA289734) | marine metagenome | biome: seawater column; feature: ocean; material: water; isolation source: Red Sea water column Station 149 - depth 50m | place: Saudi Arabia: Red Sea | collected 2011-10-15 | depth 50 m | reverse complement strand
CACCCCACACTTAGAACAGTCCTTGTACAAAGACTTCGCCAAGATGGTCACTTAGCTGCCGCGGTTGGATCGGCTGCCGAAGCAGTGGACCTTTGCAGAGAACAATCACCTGACCTTTTGGTCAGTGCAGAAATCCTTGAGCAAAATACAGCAATGAGACTTGCTCAGCAACTAGGTTCTTCCGTTATCATTCTCACAGCAAGATCAGGAGTTGAAGCTTTAGTAAATCTCTTAGATGAAGGTGCTGATGATGTTCTGAGAAAGCCATTTGGACTAGAGGAGCTCGCAGCTAGATGTAGAACTTTACTAAAAAGACGGAGAATAGGATTACAAGAAAAAGTCGAAGTTGGGCCTTTAGAAGTTCATCTTCTTTTAAGGCAGGTAACACTTAGCGAGAAGCCTGTAGAACTTAGCCCAAGAGAGTTTGCTCTTCTGTGTGCCTTACTTATGCCTCCCGGCATGGTTAGGAGTCGTCAAGAGCTTTTAAGGATGGCTTGGCCTCCATTTAGCGGAGGGCCTAGATCTGTTGATACTCAAGTTTTAACTTTGAGAAGAAAACTAGAGCAGGCAGGACTGGGTGAAGGCGGCGGAATTACAACAGTACGACAACAAGGTTATAGATTTAGTATTGATAACATTTGAGATCTAAAAGCAAAAATTTCTCCGATAATCATAAATCCCGACAAGAACGTTAAGACTTTATAGGTCCAAAGAGGTGATAAATAAGATATATTATTAACATCAATTTTGGTTTTATTAGAAATAATTACCAAAAACTTCTTAAAATCTTCAATCCTCTGTGGGATAAGGTAATTATCACCTTTAACTGTACTGAAGTAATAGACTTTACTACCTTGACTGGTTGGTAAAGATTTGATTGTTTTAATATCTTTCCAAAAAATCTCCCAATTTTGTTTGCCAAAGTATCTGGAAATTAAGCTTGTATTATATGAAATTTTGCTATCGCATGTTTCTACATAGTCACTTGTGATATTAATAATCAAATAGAGCCCTAGAACAAATGCAAAAATGGAGAAGAATTTTAATTTTTCTATTGAGATAAAAGGTATTGGAATAGTAAGTGCTAAATATAAAGAAATTAAAGAACTTTTTACAAAAAAAAGAGTTTTGAACTTTTCTATCATCTACAAAGAACCTCTTAATCTGGCAAGTTGAAACTATTTATATTTAATTTTGAGCCTATTTTATGAGCACAAGCGTATCCACTAAAAGCCACTGCATTTAGTCCTTGTCCTGGAAAGCATGAATCCCCTACGCAATAAAAGTTTTTTATTTTTGTAGTATTAAAAGGCATAGGTAAAAGTCCAAGTAACTTCTTACTAGGGATTGGTCCATAACTACCTTCATATCTTCCTAGAAACTTTTTATGAGTTTTTGGAGTTCCAATTTCTTTGTGATCTATATTATTTTCAAGATTAGGTAAAAGAGTTGAAATTTTTTTAATAAGAAATGAAAAGTATTCTTCTTTCTTTTGCAGATATTCTTTCCTCGATAGGCCTTCCCATTCACTCATTGATGAAGGTGTAAATGCATGGATGATATGCTTATCTTCTGGAGCTAATGAAGAGTCAAGCAAAGTAGGTATAGAAATAAAAATGACTCCTTTTTCACTCTCTAATTCATCCCAATTCTCAACAATTATATGATGACAATTAAAGTTATTACTTATCAGATTTTTTTCGACCCCAAGGTGAATTGAGACAAAAGAAGGAGAAGGTTTATAGTTCTCTGACCACTTATATTCACTTTTTGGCACGTTTCTAGTTGCAATTAATCCCTTCTTTTTATCTTTGAGTCCAAATGTATCCCATCTAGTAGAGTTGGATACTATAATTTCTGAGTAAAGTTCCTCACCATTTGAGAGTTTAACTCCTACTGCCATCTCGTCCTTCAAAAGTATTTCAGTAACATTGGCTTTGTAGCGAATTTTGCTACCAAATTTTTCCATCCCAGAAACTAACTTCTCCGCTATGGTTCCCACTCCACCTTTTGGATAATTTATACCACCAACATGTCTATCTGTAACCATCTAGCTAAACCTAAGCAAGATAATGGAGATTTAAAGAAAACTTTAAAAAGATAACTTAGATCCTCTATTGATAGAAGAGGCATTGAATCTAGACATTTAAATACACTTGCACAGGTATCGTAAAATTTTTTGATACCTTTTTTTTCCTTGGGGAAAGCTGCTGATAATTTTTTTATAAAATGATCATAATTTTTATCTACACAAATACTAAAGTTATTTGGAAGGTGATATTCCAATTGCACCGGATCAGGAATAGTTTCGCATTTTTCATTAACATCTTTTAAGGCGCGCGTTAATAAATTGGTATACCCTTTATCTCCAAATCCAAATATCATGGAAGCTCCAACATCAAAGGTATATCCATTTCTCTTAAAAGATCCCCCACTTCCACCTGGAATAATATATTTCTCAAGTTGTGATGCTGTGACAAGTCCCCCTATCCCAGAACCTACAATAATTGCATCAAATTTTTCTTTATTAGATTTCATTTTTGAGCCTTTACATAATTTATTTTAGTTAATTCTGATAAGTAATTGATCTTTTTCAAAACGAGAATCTAATATTTTTTTAAACCCTTTCAAAGCTTCTGTGGATCTTTCTTGATAAGCTTGGTACCTTAATTTTTTATCTTTTATTTTTTTTGTAAGTTCTGGGACTAACCCAAATGAAGCAGGCATTGGCTGGAATTTATTTTTTTTCTGATTAGATAATATTTGATTTCTATTACTGATGAAATTAATTAAAGAACCAATCATTGATTCATCAGGGAAAGTCACTGGTTTTTTACTCATAGCTAATAAAGATGCATTTATTCCTGCGAGCAATCCCCCCGCAGCTGCAGCAGCATAACCTTCAGTACCTGTTATCTGCCCAGCAGCAAGAAGAGTTTCTCTTTTAATAAATTGCAGCGTTGGCAAAAGTAATTTAGGAGATTCTAAAAAAGTATTTCTATGCATTACTCCAAAACGTACAAATTCAGCTTTTTCTAAGCCAGGAATCATTCTGAAAATTCTTTTTTGTTCTGACCATTTTAGATTAGTTTGAAAACCCACCATATTAAGTAATTTTCCTTCGAGATCTTCCATTCTTAATTGAACGATTGCATGAGGCCGATTTTTCAATCTATTTTCCCTATCAAATAAATCTCCCCACTTTGGATTCCATAAACCAATAGATTTGAGAGGTCCGTACCTCATTGTTTCAATTCCTCTTCTAGCAATTTCTTCTATTGGCAAACAAGCTTCAAAGAAATTAGCAGATTCTTTTTCAAAGTCTTTTAAATTAGCCTGTTCTCCTGCTATTAGTTCGTCCCTGAAATGAATATAATCATTTTTATTCATAGGGCAATTAAGGTATGCCGGATCTCCTTTGTCGTATCTACTAGCTTGAAATACAATCTCTTTATCAATAGTATTCCCATAAATTATTGGACTAGCTGCATCAAAAAAGTGACAGGCACCGATACCTGTAAATAATTGAATTTTATTAGCCAATTTATCTGCAGTTAATGGACCAGTTGCAAGGATAGTTATATTTTCTTTGCTTGGGAGATCAAGTTGTTCAAGTCTTTTAATTTCGATTAAGGGGTGATTAGATAAAGATTCAGTCAAGGCATTACTGAATTTAGATCTATCTACAGCCAAGGCTCCTCCTGCTGGAACAGCAAATTTATCTGCTGTTTGAACTATCAATGAATTAAAAAATCTTAGTTCTTTTTGCAATAAACCAGCTGCTCTATCTGAACTTAAAGCCCCAAAACTATTACTACAAACCAGTTCTCCACATTCACTTGTATGATGAGCTGGAGTTGATTTGAAAGGTCTCATTTCAACTAATTTAACTGGCACTCCAGAATTTGCGACCTGCCAAGCAGCTTCAGAACCTGCTAGACCTGCTCCAATTACTATTACTTCTTTTTCTATCAAATTAGATTAATCCTTTCCCAAAAAATCTCTATTGAACTGCTCTCTTGCTGGTTTTTGTATATTAAATATAACCCAAGCTAAAGCTGCGATAATAGGTGCGAAAACTACAATTGTTCTTAGCATTTTAGAAATTCTGTTATTTATTTCATATCCTACCTTTTAACTGTAAATTTAGAGAGAATTTTTAATTTTTTATTTCATAAGTTAAGAATTGTATTTCTATTGTTCAACTTGAGATAATAAGTTGTTTTTTTTGCCTTAAAAAGGGATAATTTCATATGTACTCAATTTTACAAAATGGGTCGCTAGCTCAGCGGTAGAGCATCCGGCTTTTAACCGGCTGGTCCTGAGTTCGAATCTCAGGCGACCCACATTTTATTAAGTTGAGTTCATTATTTTTATTTTTCCCAAAAATAAGCTATATCTTCTTAATTTTTATAACTCCACGATATAAGATCTATAATTTACAAATTTGTATTTTTAGAATAACTTGAGAATTTTTACACAAGAATATTGCAAAAAATAGTATTTAAAAATTAAATTAAAGTTGTATGGCTTTCCAATTAAAGTTCATGATAAATCAAGTCGTACTCATCAAGATTGGCTTAGGACCATAATTCACATAGTCCAAAATACTTGATTACTTTTTAATCTTTTTTAAAAAAAGAAATCATAAAACTAGATTAAAATGCATATACTTTTAAATTTTCAATAATTTAAAAAGTATTAATTGATATTTAACTTTAAAAAATTTTAAAAAAAAAATTTTTAATATTTGTAACAGTGCATCATTTTTGTAACATTTCTGACGTATGAAAAAAAATAAAAAACTTTTTTCCGCATAAAATCTATAAATACTTTACAAACCTTCATATTACCTGTTACACTACTTAATATATTCATTTTATTTATTATGACTCCTGAAGCAGAACGTTTTAATGGTTGGGCAGCAATGCTAGGTTTCGTTGCAGCTGTTGGTGCTTACGTAACAACAGGACAAATCATTCCTGGTTGGTTCTAAGTCATTAAGACAATTTTAGATTGGTGGCAAATAAAATACTTCAAGTATTGAAATCCACCACAAAATATTGAATCTTTTCTATTTATTTAGTCAATTTTCAAATAAAAGCCATTGGTTCTCCAATGGCTTTTGTATTATCATTAGTTATACATAAAATAACTTAAAATACTATATATTTTACTCTTAAAAAATTTATTAGTTTATTACCGAATTATTTAATGGTGTATAAGCAATAATTCATTTTTCAGCTGAAATACAACTATTTACTATTTGTTTTCATTAATAATTGTATACACTAATCTTATCCCATATTTAGCAGTGCTTTTCCTATTTGAAATTTACTACTAAAATCTTTAAGAAATATCTCTACTTTTTAAATAACTTTTATCAATATTGTCTAAACATGTAGAACACAATAAATGACCTTTCTTTGTCCAAAATGCTTTTGTCGATCTCTCTATATCCCTGCGACAAACGAGACATTTAAAAATTGGTGACATATTAAATTACGGGTAATTAACAATATTTATTAGAATAATATCAAGGATTCATATTTTGTAATTCCAAAAATATGAAATTAGTAAATAAATATTTGAATAAATAAAAAAGACCTGCTAATTGCAGGTCTTTTTGTGTGTGTAAGATTTTCTAAATTAGATTTAGAAGCTGAATGATGTTTTAACCATGATTCCAGTTTGATCTGGAGTTCCAGCTGTTGCTTGTTCCTTGACGTATACAAGTGGAGTTATTGTCATACCATCATTAAGTGGGTATGAGTAATAAGCTTCATACATTAGCTCTTCTGTTACGCCTTCTGTTTGACCACCAGACGTACCGAAAGCACCACCTATTTCACCAGGACCAGCTGGTGCACTGATTCCAACGAAGTAGTTAATTACTCCATCTGAAGTATCAGCTACGCCACCTAGGTCACCAAATTCATAACCACCACTTAATGAAAGGCCATTATCAAAAGAGTAATAAGCATTAAAGGCTGTGTATGTGTCAACTTCTCCATCAGGTACAGGTGTATCAGCACCATTATGAGAATCAAGCATACCGTAAGTAACTGAAAGACCGTAGTTGTCATCAGTGTAGGCTGCGTTAAATCCATAAGCATCTGCAGATGCATCAATCGCTATGCCTGTTTCAGGACCAGCAAAACCTGTAGCAACGGTAAAGCCGTTATCGAAGTCATAAACTGCTCCAACCATAAATCCACCATTAGTGAATCCAGCATTTACATTACCGCAATCATCAAGAGTATTAGATGGACCACCATAAGCACATGCAGTTGTGAACATAGCACTACCATCAGTGTTATCGCCAACGATAGCTGTAATACTGTCGCCTACTGGGAATGTGTATGAAACACCATCAACAGTTAATGATTCATCTGGACCATTAAGGTCAAATTCAGAAAGTGTGCCATTAGCGTTACCAGCATCTAAAGAAACATCAAGTGAATCTTCTCCAGTGAAACTAGTATTTAGGTCAATCTGGAAAGTTCCTTCTGTTACACCAGTACTGATACCAGAACCATCAACAGCACCAATTGCGAAATCAACTGAAAATGATGCAGTTGTTGTTTCTGAGAAGCTACCAGCTTCAATATTATTTAGTCTTGCTTCTAAACCATCTACACGACTGTTAGTAATAGCAAGTTGTTCTGCAGGAGTAAAGTCACTAATAGTAACTTCGTTTGCTGTAGCAGACATAGGAGCTAAAAGACCTAATGTTGCAGGAGCTACAAGCAAGCTTTTAAAAAGCTTCATAAATTTCCTCACACGAAATTTAAAGTACACCTTAAGATAAGGTATAAACAATCAAAAAATCAAGTATTAAGTAATACATTCTCTTCAAATGGTGACACTTTTTTATCTGAACATCTCAGAATCAATATATAAATTTGATCAAAAATAAAGGTTTTCTATTTTTTCGGCTTTTTGGAAATAGTAAATGCAACCTCTTTGGTTTTATATTTTTTTTTCTTATTTCCTAAAGTATTAACGTACCAACCAGAAGCTAATCTTGTATCTATTTCTTCATAACTTTCTTTGCTATTTAATTTATTAAGTGATTTTTTTTTATAATCCAATTTTTTTAGAAAACATTATTTTTTTAATATAGCATTCGAAAAAGTCATAAAACATATTTTTAATAAACGATTGATTAGAGAAAGAAAACAGAAGCAGGAAATAAAAAAATAAAATAAATTTCTTGAATTCTTTAGAAAAAAGAAAAAAATTAAGAAAATTGCCTCAACTTAAATTTTTCTGAGTTAGATTTTCATGAAATTAAAAACCTGAGGAGCACAAGGTCAAATGACTCAACTTAAAATTATTGTTAATTCTTTACCCAGAGATTTAGCTGAATTCTCTTTTTTTCTCATTATTGGATTTGCAGTAGGTTCAATGGGATTGATTTAAAAAGTTCTTATTATGATTTTAATTAACAACCTAGATGCGGATAACATATAGTTAGACCTTCTTGCTTCAATTTTAAATCAATAAAATAATTTTTAAAATTTTTTATATTATTAATGTTGAATTAACAGGAAAGTCAAATTTTGACCTCCCTTCCAAATTCTTTAATTCAACCACAACTGAGAGACCTACAACTTTTTTATTGTTGCTCTCTACAATCTTTGATACACAATTTACTGTCCCGCCTGTAGCCAATAAATCATCAACAATGGCATAAGAATCGTATTTATATAGTGCTTTTTTTTGAATTGAAAGTGAATTCTTTCCATACTCTAGATCATAGTTCCTTTCAAAAAGTTCACCTGGAAGCTTGCCAGGTTTTCTTGCTACAATCATTGGTTTAGATGCTTGCAAAGATATTGCAGATCCAAAAATGAAGCCTCTTGCATCTATGGAAATGATGGCATCTGCATTTTTGATAATTTGACTTGATGACATCTTTAAAATTAGTTCCTTGAATATCTTTGGTTCCTGAATAATTCCTAAAAGATCTTTAAAATAGATCCCTTTTTTTGGATAATCTTTGTATGTATCGATAAGATGTTCAAGACTTTTCATTCTATTAATTTATAGTTTTTAAGCGGTCAATATTTATTTTATTAACTCTAGCTAGAAGTAATTCTTTTTTCTAAATTCCCTCTAAGAGAATTTAATTACGTCCCCCAGATAACATTTTAACGAAAAGATCTTTTTAGAACATACATAAAATATCAATTAAATATTAATTGAAAGACAAACTTGTTTTTTGGTTATTCATTAACTTTTAATGTTAGTAAAAAAGAAATATAAAAAAGCATATTTTTTTTGTCCTGAAAAGAAAGTTTTTTGTGAAAAAGAAAAACAATAATGACTTTTAAGCCTTGAAATATATTTTTTATAAAAAATTTACCATTTTGGTCTTTTATAGATGTCTGTTATGAACTAATATCTTATGAGCGGGGCGTGGCGCAGCTTGGTAGCGCGGGTGCTTTGGGAGCACTAGGTCGCAGGTTCGAATCCTGTCGCCCCGATCAGTAATAGCAGTAAGTCTCAGCTAATAATATACTTACCCTTAAAAGTAGAGTGCCCAAAAAGTGCCCAAGAGTAAAACAAAATATATTAAATAGTATCAAAGACTTCAAAATACATCAGATAATGCTTTAAGTTAATCTTCATCCAAAAGTCATTGAAAATACAAAATTATGGAAATTAAAGTAATAGGAGATGTACTTAAATTGCAATTATTTGAACTATCCGATGAAGTCTATGAAAAGTTTAAAAATGATGAAGAAATCAGAAAATCACTCTTAATTCCTCCCTTCATAAAAAACAATAAAAAATTTGAATTTAAAGAGGAAAGTATGAAATCATTCCCTGATTTTTCATATGAGGATAAAGAAGGATGTAAAGAAATCCTTAATATTCTGACTTGTGGTTGGCCTACAGTTTACCTAGATGGAAGTGGTGAACCTCCAGAACCTGATCAAGAGGAAGAGATAAAGCATACTATAGAAGGTAAGAAGTATTTAATGCTGGAACGTTCATGCATGTGTGGGTCTGAGGATGACTCATCATTCCCTGGGTATATTGGACTTATTGAAACTCCCGAAAAATATGACGAAAAAATGCAAGAAAACCCTCAACTTTGGGCAGAGTTAAGAGAAGAAAAGAGAAAAGAGTTATCGGTAAAGTTTACTAAACATGTAATTTCTTATCAAGAATTCGAACACTATCAAATTAGTTATAAAAATAAAAATTTTGAAGACTTTTGTTTTGCTTATGATCATGGTTGTAACGCATCTCTTTTTATTGAAGATTGGGAGGGGCGAATACGAGATGAATGGCATCCCGACTGGCGTCATTGATCTAATTTGGCAGATTTAGTGCCCCAAAAGTGCCCAAAACTGATATATTAGTCCGAATTAGTCCATACATATTTCCCCAAATGTCCTGATATAGCTATAAGTCTCAATTATAGCCTTATTCTTGCGGGTGCTTTGGGAGCACTAGGTCGCAGGTTCGAATCCTGTCGCCCCGATTGGAGTCTCAGCGATTAGATATTTTCTTTGTGTGTGATTTGTGTGTAATCACCTGTCTCACTAAATTATTTTTTACACACGACCTTATGTGTCGGCATTGAAATATAAGAGCACCTAAATTACTATTGGCTCAAGGGAGAACCCCCTACTATTACTGACGACTCATTTCTCGAAAGTTTTAGCCTAGCGAGTCGAAGATTTAAAAGTATCTTCAAGGCATAATCCGTTGACTCTGCGGAACTACCTCTCAACTTGTGATCGGTATTGAATTACAGAAAGAGACAAGGGTAAGGATTGGTAGTTGAGGTCTAGGAAAAATTTAAAACATTTTTCTATGGATACTCATGTCACAAACTTCAACTTGGCTAGAAATTAGGGAACTTGCCGAAGCTTTAGCGTGTAAAGTCAAATTTGATTTCATTTAATAATTTAAATCGCTTATCAGAGAGTGTTCCTTTTTTATAAGAATAATATTGTCTATCAACCCAATTTCTGAGAGATTTAAACTCATTGTAATTTGGTAATGAATTTCCATATTTTTTAAAATATATTTTTAGTTCTTCTAATTTCTCAATCCATTGAGTATCCTTATCAACAACCCAAACGAAATTAATACTGTTAAGT
>LULO01001448.1_pt1 | contig 10128 bp, 12 predicted proteins | sample 728121 | NCBI WGS metagenome assembly LULO01 (sample SAMN03860287, study PRJNA289734) | marine metagenome | biome: seawater column; feature: ocean; material: water; isolation source: Red Sea water column Station 149 - depth 50m | place: Saudi Arabia: Red Sea | collected 2011-10-15 | depth 50 m | reverse complement strand
ACAAAATGTAACCTGTAAAAAATCTAATTAATTTAATGAATAAATAATTTTAGTAAAAACCTAATCTATCATTAATATATTAAGTTTATTTATTAAAAACCTAGACAAATTATTTTAACGAATGTTATTATGAATTTGTAGCAACCGCTACCAAAACGTTCAACTTGCGTATAGCAAGCCGCAAATCGACTTAAGCCATGGAACGGGGACTTAAGCGAAACCGGAGCTAGAAAAAATGACTCTAATTTACAGAGGACAAAAGTACGTCCAGAACAAAGAAGCAGCTAAAAAGCAGCATAACGAACTAACTTACAGAGGTAAAACTTATACAAGCTAGTTCAGTTATCCAATAAACAAAAACGCCACTTTTAGTGGCTTTTTTATTGTCTCAATTTAATCTAAAAAAACACTCAATACTTCTAACAAGCATTAAACTAATATGATTTAATTGCATTTATAGATTTGAAAATTATGGCAGACCAAAAACCTTTATTTAAAGCACCTTATGACATAAAAGATGTGAGTGCTCTTTTCGCCATAGTTGCCTTCGTCTTAATAATTACTGCCATAGTTGGGAATAACTTATTTGGTTTATTTCAGGAGAACATTAATTTTGGATAACTACTATTGCAATTTTCGTAAAAATCTTCATTATTCCTAAATGTTTCAGGACCCTCCATAAAACCTAATTTTTTTTTAGTTATTTATTAGAGTTTTTTCTTAAAAACTGAAATAAATTAAATTTTTTTATTTTTAGGTAAGTTATTTTTTTTAAAATTTCTTTCTTACGGGGATCATTAATATTAGCTGCTTTCTTATATTCGGCTAATGACTCTTCATATCTTCCAAGAGCTTTATATGAATCGCCTTTTTGAACATAAGGATCTACGAAATTTTGATTCAATTTTATTGCCTTATCAAAATCATTTATGGCTTTTTCATATTTTTTGAGCATGTTATGACAAAGTCCCCTATTAAAGTGGAAATCTTCAATTTTTGGATCTATTTTTAATGCCTCATCAAAGTCTCTTATTCCTCTTTCATATTCATATAATTCCCCATAACAATAACCTCTAAAATTATATCCCCATGCATTTTTCTTATCTAAATTAATAACTTTATCAAAATTTTTTATTGCTTCTCTAAAATTTTGTGTGAGTTGGTAAGCAATTCCTCTATAAAAATAAGCATCTATGTATTGAGAATCTAATTTAATTACTCGATCATAGTTTTCAATCGCCTCTTCATATTTTTCAAAATTTGCAAGGCATTTTCCTCTATTAAGATAGGCATCTATGTATTTAGAATCTAATTTAATTACTTGATCAAAATTTTTAATCGCCTCTTTATATTTTTCAAAATTTGCAAGGCAAATCCCTCTATTGAAATATGCCGATTTAAGGGTGGGGTCTAATTTTATTGCCTCATCAAAATCTTTTTTAGCTTCTTCAAAATTTTCAAGGATTAAGTATGATTTTCCTCTATTAAGATAGGCATCTATGTATTTAGAATCTAATTTAATTACTTGATCATAGTTTTCAATCGCCTCTTTATATTTTTCAAAATTTGCAAGGCAAATCCCTCTATTGAAATATGCCATAAGATACTCATTATCTAATCTTATACTTTGATCATAATTTTCTAATGCATCTTCATATTCTCCCAAATTTTCATATGAAGTTCCCATGTTACAAAATGTCCACTTCCGCAAGGGATCTAATTTTTTTACCACTTCGAAATCTTTTACAGCTTCCTCATAATTCTCAAGATCCATATAAGATTCTCCTCTATTGTCATAGGCGTCAGTAAATTTAGAATCTAATTTAATTGCTTGACTAAAATTTTTAATCGCGTCTTCATGATATCCAAGTTTTGATTTTTCTAAACCTAAATTATAAAAACCTAATTTCTCTAAGGGATTAAATTTAATAACATTTTCAAAATCCTTAATAGCTTCCTTGTGCATATCAAGTTTTGCTCTTAAAGCACCTCTGTTCATGAAACACATTGAATAATTTTCATCTATTTCATTCGATTGTTCACAAACTTTTATGGCTTGATCATAGCTAGTTAACGCATCATTATAATTTTCCATTTCTTCGAAGCATAACCCCCTATTGTAATAGGCTAAAACCTCAGAAGGATCTTTTTTAATGACCATTCCAAAATCAACTATAGCTTCATCACATATTCCAAGATTTAGCTTCGCAAAACCCCTATTTAAAATTCCCTCCAAACAATTCTCATCTAATTCAAGAGCTTTATCAAAATCTTTTATTGCCTTTAAATAATTTTGAAGTTCACATTTTGCATTACCTCTATAAATATAAGCTTCAATATATTTAGGATCTAAAATAATTACCTCATCAAAATTGTCAATAGCCTCTTGATATAGACTTTCTTCATATTTTTGAAGACCCAGTAAATAAAATTGTTCTTTATTTTTTTCTTTAAAAGAAGACTTGTTTATTTTTTTTTCGTTTTTTATTTTTACTTCAATCTGACATAAATTATCATTCAAATTATATTTTTTAGGAGAAGGTCCATATGTATTAAAGTCACTTTTTTCTAGAGTAATAACTTCATCTTTTCGAATGGAATTTATTTTATTATCTGCATCTTTTCTAAATATTTCATCATTAGTAAATTTTTCAAAGCTTTCTTTTTCAATAATTGTATTTTCTGGAGAAAAAAGATAATTATATGGACTTAATTTTTCAATTTTTGCATTTATTGCAAAGACTCCTCTTAAAAGAGATTCAAAAAGAGATGTTTGCTCTAAATCTATTAAATTTTTATTAGTAAAATAACAAATAACATTACTTCCTTTCATTAAATAATCAAGAACACTATATGCATGGATAAGTTCATATATTTCCAAAAAAACAATCTTTGATTTTTTATTATTTATTCTTTTATCAAATTTATCTATTAATTCTTTTTTAGAAAAATTTTCATTAGAGGAATCATTTTTCTCTGCAGCAATCACAGATAATTTTTCACCAATAGTTATAATATCTAAAACCTTTTTTGTTGTTGATTTAGAGAGATTTAAATCTTCTTTATTTTTATAAATATCCTCTGCTATAAAAACTATTTCATTAAAACTAGAAACATATTCATGTAAATTTACCCAATTTGCAAGTAATTTCCTAATTGCAGAGGCTCTATCTGAAGTACCATAAAACCTCGCTAAATTTTCTAAATTATGTTTTTCTGGCTTATTTAAATGAACTTTAAGTTGAATATCTCTTTTGCCACCTTCAGGTATTAACTTTGGCATAAATTAAATTATGTTTAGAGTCCCTCCATAAAAATAATTTAAACTAAATAAATTATATAAGTCAAGTAAAAAAGAAGAAAAATTAATAAGTACATGTCTTAAAAAATATCTAATACATTGCAATTACTGGAATTTACATGAAAGAATGAGGGTGACAATTAAGACACTGTCCACTATAGAATGTTTTTCTTTGAAGTACCTCTATTGTCATTACAGCTTTAAAAGTACTTAAAGTCCTTTTAAAGGTTATTTATTTTATTTCAAATTATCATGACATCATTAAACCAATCCGACAATCAAATGTTTCCAAGTTTACCTGAAATCAAATTTCAAATGCTTGATGTAATAGGAGGAACCTTCTCAACTGGCACATTAGATAAAGATCAAGCTGAATTCTGGCAAGATAAGGCAGAAAAAGATGGAACAAATTCGATAGAGAGATACGTTATGAGCGAAGATAAAGATAAATATATTGAACTAAATAAGATTCCTGAAAGACAACAAAAAATAAGATCTAATGAGAATTTTGATTATGGTGGGATTCCCGAGTATTACTTACCAGACTATACAACTGACTTTAGTAATATTTCTCAGTTTTATGGGCCAATATTAGAGATTGGCAAAGTAATTTATATTATTGATGCTGATTCAGAAGAAAAATTAGGCTCATTTAAAATCAAGAGAGAAATGATTGAATCCTCAGTAGATAGTTTTAAGGGAATTAAATATCACTTCAAAAAACCTATTTTTGGATCTGAGACAAATAGATGCGAATATGTATCAGAAAGTTTTGAGATTGAGGAGAAATTTGATATCTCAAAGTTCACTATTAAAACAGCAATATGGAATGAATATGAAATCATTACTAGCATACTTTACAACTATGAAGCGAGAGGTTGGTGGTCTGAGAATGAAAAGTCTTTAGAACCAACCCTAGATATTGGATAAATCAAGGAACAAGACGTACCCAAAAATTTTATTAAATCAATTAACAAAACACTTACCTAAAAATGAACCACAATAATGAAACAAAAAATAGCTTTATAAAGCAAATTTTTTCTGCCGAAGGCTTTGAAAAATCATCTTTTCTTAAAGGGCTAAATTCATATGTTTATCTTTATTGTGAAATCACAGAAGATAACAAAAGGAAACCTATTTATATCGGCAAAGGGAAATCAGATAGATGCTTATCCCATCTTTCTGATTTAGATAATATCTCCTCAATAAAATCTAAAAAGATTAGATATCTTTTAAGTGAAAATAAATTAGGCATAGATATCCTAGCTCATGGTCTTGATGAAAAAACTGCCTTAGCAATTGAATCAGCATGCATAGACTTAGTGGGGATTGATAATTTAGAAAACTTAGTAAGGGGACATGGTGAGAATCATAAAAGATATTCCTTAAATGAACTATTTAATATCAAAACAAGGAAGGCTGTAAGGGTTCGACCAGAGCATCGTGGTGTTGCTATTTTGATTAATAAGGATTACAAACCAACATTTGGAGCATTAGAAACATTTGAAATAACAAGAGGTATTTGGCCTCAAAGTCAAAAAACAATTTCAAAAGACGCTAAATATGCCTTCGCTACATTTGGAAGAGTTGTAAAAGAGATTTATGAGATTCATAGTTGGGTTCCTGCTGGAACTCAGCAATATTTTACAGTTGAACATAGCAAAGAAAGACTTGAAAACTGTACCTGTGAATTTATAGGCAAAATTGCATCAGATGAGATTAGGAATCTTTACTTAGAAAAGATTCTTGTTAGAGAAAGAAGTTATGGAAATACTTTTATACCAGTTGGAAACTAAGTAAATGAAATATGGAGAATTTCTACCTTGTAAAATTTCATTCGGTAAGAGCGAAATAATTCATTCAAAAAAATGAACAAATTTTTACTTTTTAAGTATCTATTCGCAAAAGCTCAGGATTGTTATGACAGAAAAGAATTCATGATTGCTTTACAATACTTAGACGAAACTATTTTTTTGAGTTTCTCACTGCCAAAGAAATTTATAAGTGACACATATGAATTAAGAGGAATAATAAAAATGAATTTAAATCAATACATGGGAAGCGTAATAGATTTCAATAAAGCAATAATTCTTTCTCCTAGAAATGCATCATTGTATTTTTATCGTTATTTATCTCATTCGGTTTTATCTCAATATGATGAAGCCATTGCAGATTGTAAGAAATTAATCGAACTTGAGCCTCATGAAAGCATTCATCAGGAAAATCTAAAAAATATAGTTAAGTTAAAAAAATGATCTAAGTCTCAAGTTTTGAATCTTAGTTTCTGCTTTAAACATATTAATAATACAAAAAATATAGCTAGTCTTTAGGTTTTTTGTTTCCTTTGATTTTTTTGTTTTGTTAATTTGTTAAATAATTATTTTTAGTTATATTCTTGGCTCGATTTTTATTGTCGCAGCACCTGCGGCGGGAGTAATTTTACTTTTTATTTTATTTTGGATTAGAGGTCCTCGCCTCAAGAAGTATATAAAACAATATGAAGATACACCTGGAGTAGGAGATTCATAAAAAATTATTTTTATTTTAAAAACTCATAATATCTATCTAAAACGCTTCTGTTGAGTTGGCCTATGACTAACTTTCTATGCTAGGCTAAGCGAGTTCAAAAAACTGAATAACCCTCTGGAGGGGTGGTCGAGTGGTTTAAGGCTCTAGTCTTGAAAACTAGCGTGTCTGCAAGGGCACCGTGGGTTCGAATCCCACCCCCTCCGTTCAAATAAAAAGAACCGAATAATATAAATCGCCCTTTTGAAACGTTCTTGTTAGGATAAATTTTATTTAGATTATGAGTAAAGGATTTGCCACAGATAATTTAATATCCAAAAAATCGAAAAAAAAAGTTATTTCAAATGAACCGCAAGGAAGATTAATATCTTGGTCTCCTTGGCCACCTGCTAATTTTCAAACACGATATCCTGCTTTCCCTTTTGTTCTTACAATATTGATTATAGTAATTGGACAATGGTACCTTTCTCTACTGAAGTGACCCAAAACTGTTTTTTTAATTAAATTAAGATGAATTAAGTTTGAGAATTTATTTTGTTTTTTTTAATTTTATTATTTGCCCATTTTCAGGCGGCAATCATTCCAATATTATTAGGTATTAGATCGATCAATAAATTCAAACATATAAGCAAGAACAAATTGATACCTTTCGGTTTTATTTTTTTAGGATTGGCATCGATTTCTGAAATGATAGATCATACCCAAACATCTTGGATTTATGTAGATCATTCCTCTTTATTTAATTGGTTATTTTATTCTTTCCTATCTTTAGGTCTAACATGTTTATCAATATCAGTTATAAAAAATAAATTTATTCAAAAAACTAATATTTGTATTTCTTTATGTTCAATAATCTCATATTTTTTATTTGATAAAACTATTGCTCTCCTTTTTCAAGTAATAATAAGTATCCTTCTAATTATTAATTGGCAAAGAGTTTTTAAAGATTGGCTTTTTATCCTTTACCCAATATTTGGTATTTTTTTTACGACTTTCTTTGGAACAAGGCTCTCAATTAGTGGCGATCAATTTTGGCATGTTTTAATAGGCCCATCTGGAACAATTAGCGTTCTTACCTTTTATTTAGTATTAAAGAGATCGGACAAAAAATTTACTTAAGATTCTTATGAAAATATTTGTATTTGTAAGTTTTATAGTGTGCTTAGTCACAATAATCTCTCCAGTTGAAATCTTTGCTGATACGGCACTTGATGTTTACATGAATGATTTTTATTCTAAATCGAATGAAGCTAGCCAGATTCTTAAAGAAATCGAAAATAGTCTAAAAGAGGGATCAAGAAAAAAAGTATGCTCTAGGCAAAGAGAGGCAGCAAGATTAGGTCTATTAGCTAATAAATCATTAATTAAAGCCTTTGAAATAGAGGGGGCTAATCCGCCAATGCAAGCAATAAAGGCAAGTCAACAAAGATGGGAATCTATTCTGAATGAGTGCTGAAGAAAGTCAGTAAATCTATAAATCTTTTTAAATTTGCATTCTTACAGATTTACTAATTAAGGGAATTTCAGGTTCAACTCCATAAATACATTGAGAAATCGAATAAATAAAAATACATAGTGTAAATATAAAAATTATTGAGCCTAATTCAACTATGGGAAATATTCTCAAGAGATATGAAATTATTATCAAAGCAATATCAATAAGTAATGCTTGGCATGCGTTATATCTAACGAAATAGGGAACATTTGGATTTCTTACTAATCCAGCAAACAAAATTATAAATAATAAAAAACTACCAAAAGGCAAAGATTTTTCAATTATTGCTATCGGAAAAGTTAGTAATAATAGTATTTTTAAAAATGAATATTTATAGAACAAATAATATCCAAAAGGTATTGATGCCTTTAATGGCAAAGTATACAAAAATACTGATGAGAGTCTTTGGAATATCTGATTCAATATATTATTGAAATTTTGTATTAATATTTTAACCTAATTTTTTGAACTTAATAAAAAGACTTACTTTCGAAAAAATCAACTTTGGCAGATGGTTATTAAATATTAGATAATTGATTCAGGTTCATAATTCAAAATGCGTATCCTACATACAATGTTGAGGGTTGGAGATTTAGATAAATCCATTGATTTCTACGTCAATAGATTAGGAATGAATTTATTGCGAAAAAAGGATTACCCTCATGGAAAATTCACTTTGGCATTTGTTGGTTATGGCTCAGAAAAAGAAAACTCAGTAATTGAATTAACTTATAACTGGGACAAAAAGTCTGAAGACTATGAGCTTGGAGATAAATATGGTCATATAGCTATTGGAGTAAAAGATATTCATCTAATTTGCCAAGGATTAGAAAAAAATGGTTGTAAAATAACAACCACATTTTTGATAGATTCTACAGTTTTAATTGATATAAAAGATTATTTCTAAGATAAGGGATTAAAACACATATCCACGACAAACTTAAAACAATCTATATTAATTCTATTTAGAATACATAGACAATCTATATAGATTTATATATCATAGAATTATCTTATAAAGCTTATGCCTAGTAATTGGTCAAAAATAAGAGATGAATGGCTTGATAGAACCGCGGTTGCGAAAGATGATGCTAAATGGGCATTAGAAGCTTTAATTAATTCTGAAGAAGAGTTATTTGAAATAGAACAAAAAATAAAGAATAAAGAGGACGCTATAAGCCAAGTAAAATTTTTGAAGAAAAAGGTTAAAGAAACTATTTCCTCTAAAGAAATTAGTCTCGATGATATTGCATTAAATACTTCAAATTCAAACAAAGTACAGATCTCAGTACCATCAAATCTTACTTATCTTTTGAAAGTTTGGGCCGCAGCAGAAGGAAGAGATCTATCAAGTGTTGCTTTTCAATGTTTAGAAACTGGTATAAGGGAAATGAAAAGCAAAGGTTCAATACCTTCAATAGCAGTAAATAGATATGACTCGGCCTGTCAAAAGAGGATTGCACTAGCAGAAGTAAACAATCTATTGGAGAAATACGAATTAGCTCAGGATGAAATCAAATAATTATGAATAACAGAAAAATCATTAAAGGATACAAAACATTAATATCATCAAGATTTAATGTAGATACTTCTTTAGATAAATCTAAAGATGGAATAATTTATACTCTTTATTCTGAAAAAAGGCAAAAAGAAAGATCTATGTTTATTAATAACCACTCTAAATGAACTTGGCATCAAATATTCAGACAATTTTTATTTCAAATACTCAGGTTCTTTAATGAAACATTTATCTACTTTAGGTTGGCCTGTTGGAAGATCACTTTATAAACAAAGAAAGATTAAAAAAGAACTTGTATGTGCATAAATTTAAATGTAATCGCACTCTAAAGTTTCTCTGGTTTCTCTATTAGTGATTGGATTAGTTCCAGTGGCACTTTCACAAAATTTCCTAATAATATCTTTTGGCAAAAAAACATTTGTGAAGTCTGCTCCTTGTATTTTTACATTTTCAAACTGGGTACTATAAGCAAAAGAATCCTCCAAGTTAGTATTTGATAAATCTGTTCCATCTAAAACAGCTGAGTCTAAAGTTACTTCTCTTAAGTTGGAGTTACTTAAATTAGTATCTTTCAATTTTGCTCCATAAAGAGTCGCATTTTGGAGCTCACAACCTGATAAATTTGCGTCTTGTAAATCAGTCAAATAGAAAGTTGCTCCTTTTAAATCAGATCCAGAAAAATCAGCCCCTACCAAAGATTGTTTACCATAATCTAACGCAGCGAAGCTTCTAGAAGGGAGGGTTAAAACAACTATTAAAAAAGTTAAAATTATAAATCTCATTTGTTTGAGTAGTATTTCAATAAATTCTAACTTCTTAAGCTGAAATCTAAAAATTAATTATTTACTGAATGCTATATTTATTGAAATAGCAAATCACGAAATAGGTTTTGGATATAAGTCCTTATGATGCAATTGTTGTTGGTTCTGGAGCTACAGGAGGAATAGCAGCACTTACATTGGCAGAACAAGGGATCAAAGTTTTAGTAATAGAAGCAGGGCCTCAAGTTAAAAGGCATGAAGCTAGTAATCATGAGCCAAAAAGTACATTAAAAAGATTATCAGGAGTCATAACAAAAAAACATGCCAATCAGTGCCAACATCCTGGTTATTGGAAAAATAATCCTGACTTATATTCAAATGAATTGAAGCATCCTTATGACTTCCCAAAAAAAAAGCCATTTCTTTGGACACAAGGTAAACAATATGGGGGGAGATCATTAACTTGGGGAGGCATAACATTAAGACTTTCCTCAGAAGACTTTCATCCGGCTAAAAAAGACGGATT
>LULO01001498.1_pt1 | contig 10168 bp, 9 predicted proteins | sample 728121 | NCBI WGS metagenome assembly LULO01 (sample SAMN03860287, study PRJNA289734) | marine metagenome | biome: seawater column; feature: ocean; material: water; isolation source: Red Sea water column Station 149 - depth 50m | place: Saudi Arabia: Red Sea | collected 2011-10-15 | depth 50 m | reverse complement strand
ATACTGGATTAAAAGTATTAAATCCTATAAATAACAAAAAGGTACCTTTATGGGTTGCAGATTATGTATTAATTAATTATGGAACAGGTGCAATTATGGCAGTACCAGGTCATGATGAAAGAGACTATGAGTTTGCTAAAAAATATAATCTTGAAATTGTTCAAGTCATAATTGATAAAGATCACAGCATTGACATTAAGGAAAAACCATATGTTGATAATGGAGTATTGATTAATTCTGGTGATTATGATGGATTAAAATCTCATACTGATGGTTCAGAATCTATACTTAAATATTTATCTGAGCAAAATCTTGGAGAAAAAAAAGTAACTTATAGACTTCGAGATTGGCTTATAAGTCGTCAAAGATACTGGGGATGTCCAATTCCCTTAATTAATTGTTCTAAGTGTGGATTAGTTTGCGAAAGTATAGAAAATTTACCAGTCTTATTACCTGAAATTGATGATTATAAAAACTCAGAGGATTCACCTTTGGCAAAAAGTGAGGATTTTGTCATAACCAAATGTCCTAATTGTGATTCTGAAGGTAAAAGAGAAACTGACACAATGGACACTTTTGTTGATTCATCATGGTATTTTTTAAGATATTTAGACTCCCATAATGAAGAATCTCCATTTGATGAAAAGATAATAAACTCATGGTTACCAATTGATCAATATATCGGTGGAGTAGAGCATGCAATTTTGCATCTTTTATATTCAAGATTTTTTGTTAAAGCATTGAGAGATATAAATTTACTTAGTGTGGATGAACCATTTCATAGTTTATTTAGTCAGGGAATGATTAATTTTGGAGGTTCTAAAATGTCAAAGTCTAAAGGAAACATAGTTGATCCCGAAGCTTATTTTAAAACACACGGTGCTGATGCATTAAGATTATACATCCTATTTATGGCACCGCCAAGTGATGGAGTAGAGTGGAATGATGGTGGAATAGAAGGAACTAAACGATTCTTAAATAAATTTTGGGACAATATGGCAAGATTTTCGAATTTAGAAAACAACAAAACCAATGATGAAGACGGTTTAGTAAGATCAATGAATCAAACTATATTTAGCGTAACTAGACATCTTGAAAAATTTGAATTTAACACTGGTGTTTCAGATTTGATGAAGGCAAATAATGAAATTTCTTCTTATCTAAACAAAAATACAACCGTTTCTAAGGAGACTAAAGAACTAGTCTTTAGTTCAATGTGTAATCTTCTGTATCCTTTTTCTCCTCACATATCTTCGGAAATATATGATTTATATTTTAATAAAGATATCTCTACTTTAGATTGGCCAACCCATGAAGAATCAAACTTAATCAACCCTACGTATGAGCTTGTTGTACAAATAAATGGTAAGAAAAAATTTACAAAAGTTATAAATACTGGAACATCACAAGAAGATGCTGAAAAAATTTGTAAGGCTGAATTTAATTTAGATGCTTCAGATTTTAAAAGGGTAATTTTTGTTGAAGATAAGATCATAAATTTTATTGGCTGATGACGTATATAGTAGTTACAGATACTTTAATAGAAAATTTAGATAATCTAGATATTGATGAATTAAAATATGAAAAGATAAAATCAAACGAATTTAGTTCTAATACAAATGTGAGTTTATTTTCAGATGATTTGTATAAATTTGTAACTGATGAATTTTTTACTTTTAATAACTTAAAAAAAATAAATTATGACTTTAGTTCAAAATATATATTTCAAGTTAAAAAATCTAATTTAAGTAAATTCCAAGATATTAAATCATTACAAATCATTCATAATTCAAAAAATGTTGTTGAATTTTTTCCATGGGATCTTTCTAATACAATTTTTGATAATAGGAAAAAAATAGATAAAAGATTACTTTCGTTTTTCACAGAGACAGAGTCAAATTTTAGAATGTTTTTAAACTTTTTCTCTAAAGAGATTTTCAGATTAAAACTTCTGACATCAACTGATAAAAAAGGTGTTTTAGAGGTTTTAAAAGAGAAAGAAGATTATAAATATAAAAAAGCTCAAACTATTCTCAAGAAAACCAGTTCTGATAACATTGACGACTCAATTAAATATATTTATAAAATTGAAAAAAAATTGGTTGAATCAACTTATAATCAAGAAAATTCTAAAAGATTTATTATTGCTATGAAGCAAAAACTACAGACTTGAGATTCTAGATTTATTTCTATCTCACTTTTAAGTGATTTATTACGAACATTTCTTTTCGAATCTTGTCGAATTCTCTTTTTTTGTGAATTAATATTTGCCATGTAAAACCTTTCGGTATATAAGATATTAACTTAGTAAATATGTTACATAATAAAAATCTAAGAAATATTTCGATAATTGCTCATGTAGACCATGGTAAATCAACATTAGCAGATCGCTTAATTGAAATGTCAGGATTAATTAAACCAGGCGAACATGTAGATCAAATACTTGACAGTATGGATTTAGAAAGAGAAAAAGGGATAACAATAAAGTCTCAACCAATAAGATTACAATTTGAAGATTTGATTTTAAATCTTATTGACACACCGGGCCACGTAGATTTTTCTTATGAAGTCTCTAGAGCACTAATTGCCTGTGATGGAGCAATTCTATTGGTTGATGCAACTCAGGGGATCCAAGCGCAAACTTTTGCACACTCATATGCTGCAATTGAAGCAGGTCTAGAAATCATTCCTGTTTTAAACAAAATTGATTCTATTGATGCTGATATTGAAAATGCAAAAAAACAAATTTTTAATCTAATTGGATCTAAAGAAAATGAGATATTCCAAATTTCTGCAAAAACTGGAGAAGGGGTTGAAGATTTGTTATTTGAACTTCCGCATTTAATTAGTCCTCCGGAGAAGAAAATAGATGGAGTTAATGCATTAATTTTTGATTCTTTTTTTGATTCTTATAGAGGTGTTGTTGCGTCAGTGCGTGTTTTTGGTGATGAAATTAAGTCAAATCAAAAACTTAAACTTGTAAATTCGAATTATTCTTTTGAACCATCTGAGATGGGTTATTTTGATTTAGATTTTGTACCATCAAATAATTTAAAAACGGGAGAAGTGGGATATATCATTACAGGAGCAAAAGAGTTATCTCAGATAAGAGTTGGTGACACTTTAGTTTCTGACGAAGATGAAAGTCCAATAATTGTATCTGGTTACAAGGAACCACAACCAACGGTTTTTTCAAGCGTATTTCCTTCAGACTCAGATGACTATACGAAACTCAGGGATTCATTAGACAAATATGTACTAAATGACGCAAGTTTTTATTATGAACCTGAAACATCATCAGCTTTTGGTTTCGGATTTAGATGTGGATTTTTAGGTTTGTTACATTTGGAAATTGTAATTGAAAGACTTGAAAGAGAATTTGATCTGTCTTTAATTGTTACTCCTCCTTCTGTTGAATTTAAAATTGTTAGAAATAACGATTCGGAGATAACAATTCGTAATCCAAGTGAAATTGAAAAATATACTGACATTAAGCATTTAATGGAAAAATACTGTGAGGTTAATCTTCTGTTTCCAAAAGAATACTTAGGTTCAATTATGCAATTACTTAGTGAAAAAAGAGGTACTCAGGAAGATTTAAATTATTTGAGTACATCAATGGTCAAGGTTAGATACAAGCTTCCGTTACTTGAACTTGTTAGTGGATTTTATGATACTTTAAAATCTATTTCACAAGGGTTTGCATCATTAGACTATGAAATTTTAGATTTTGAAAAAGGGAATTTAGTCAAGCTTGATATATTAGTTAACGGACAAATAATTGATTCATTTAGTTCTATTCTTGCCAAAGAAAATGCAGAATTTGTAGGTAGAAATAGGGTTAAAAAATTATCCGAACTAATTCCTCGTCAACAATTTGATATTCCTATCCAGGCAGCTGTCGGATCTAGAATAATAGCTAGAGAAACAATTAAAGCTTTAAGAAAAGATGTTACAGCTAAATTATACGGTGGTGACGTAACAAGAAAGAGGAAGCTTCTTGAAAAGCAAAAAGAGGGAAAGAAAAAAATGAGACAAATTGGCAAAGTCAATGTACCAAAAGAAGCTTTTAGAGATTTTTTGAAACAATAATGTTTGTTCCGACTATTTACATTGAAAATTCAAACGACAATATGAGTGTTGAAGTTCCTGATAAAAAATTACATCATTTGAATCAAGTATTAAGACTTAGAGATGGAGATAAAGTTAATATTTCCGATGGAAAAGGACTTATCTCTTATGGAAATTTTATTAATAATTGTGTAGAAATAAAAAATTCAAGAATGTATCAACGACAAAATAGTTTAAAAATATTCGTACCTTATTTAAGAGAGAAAAATAGATTTAGATTTTTAATTGAAAAATTGACGGAATTAAACGTTAATGAGATTTATATTGGTATTACTAAAAATACTCAAAATACAAATTACAGCAAATCTAAGATTCAAGAGTGGGTAATTTCTGCTTTAGAACAGTCAGGCTCAGCATATTTACCTGAACTATTTTTTCCTAAAAATATAAATTTTTCTGTTTTTACTACATGTTTTGATATCAGCGGAGAAAGCTTTGATAAAAATACCGAAAAACCAAATAACTTTGCAATTGGCCCTGAAGGTGGTTGGACAGATGAAGAATTATCAAAATTTCAACACAAGATAAAGATATCAGAATTTAGTCTGAGAACTGAAACTGCTGCAATAACTGCAGTATCATTAATGTTGTAATACATATGGAACAAAAATCAGTATTTGAATTGATATTATCTGGAGAACTCGATTCAGAGATTATTTATGAAGATGACGAGATATTTGCTATAAATGATATAAATCCTGTTGCAAAAGTTCACATATTAATAATTCCAAAAAGAAAGATTGAGACTATAAATGATACTTCTTTAGAAGATCAAAATTTACTTGGAAAAATGATATTGGTAGCAAAAGATTTAGCAAAAAAACATAATATTAATGAATCTGGATATAGGTTATTATTTAACACTAATTCAGATGCAATGCAGACAGTATTCCATATACACCTTCATTTGATAGGTGGAGAAAAACTTAAAAACATTTAATGAGTATTGAAAAAATTATTCCAGTAGATAAAGAGCTTGTAAATATTTTTGGCGTTAATGACCAAAACTTAAAATATTTAAAAGATAATTTTAAAAAAATAAAAATTAATGTCAAAGGTAATGTTGTTTATATATCAGGAGACAATGGCCAAACAAAAGATATCATGAAAATTCTTGATGAAATGCTATCAATGGCTGAACGAGGTGAGATTATTGAGATTGAAGATTTAAAGTTAATGTCAAATATTGAATCAAAAGATATAAGTAACATTTCTTCATCAAACAATATATCAATCATTGGATCAAAAGCAATTAAGGTTAAGAATGTTACACAATTTAAATATATTGAAACAATCGAGAATTCAACTATAACTTTTGGAATTGGTCCAGCTGGTACTGGGAAAACTTTTTTAGCAGTTGCAAGCGCTGTCAAAATGTACACTGATGAAAAAATTAAAAAAATAGTTCTTACTAGACCAGCTGTAGAAGCAGGCGAGAGGCTCGGATATCTTCCAGGAGATTTGTCTCAAAAAATAGATCCTTATTTAGTTCCTCTATTTGATTCATTAGAGTATTTTTTTGGTAATGAAACTTTACAATACTTAATTGAAAAGAGAAATATTGAAATTGTTCCTTTGGCTTATATGAGGGGTAGAACACTAAACAATGCATGCATAATTTTAGACGAAGCACAAAATGCTACCGTAAGCCAAATTAAAATGTTTTTAACAAGATTAGGTGAAGACTCAAAAATGATAATTACTGGTGATGAAACCCAAATTGATCTTCATAATAGAGACTTTTCAGGCTTGAAAAAAACTAGAAAATCTATATCAAATATAGAGGAAATATCAGTAGTAGAATTTAAAAATTCTGATATCGTAAGAAATAAAATAGTATCAAAAATTTTAGAAGTATTTCCTGATAAATAATGAATATCTACATCACCCACTTTAGAAAGATATTTTATATTATTTTATTTTCTGCAGCTGTATGGTTTATTTCTTTTTCAATTTTTCCAGAAAATCAAGTAATAAAGATTGAAGTAGGAGATGAATCACCAGCATCTTTTTCTGCTCCTAGGTTTCTAACTGTTGTAGATGAGCAAAAAACAGAAGAGTTAAAAGAAGATGCAAGAAATGATGTTGCCCCCGTTTATTCCATTGATAGCAAAATAAATGTCTCGGTAATTGATGGAATTACTGAAATGTTTCTTACTGTCATAAAAGCTAGAACAGAAGAGGTACTTATTACTGACAATGAAAGTAATCCAGAAAATCCTCAATCTATAGTCGAAATAGTAGAATTGAGTAAAGTTGAGCAGATTGAGAAAGTACAGTCTTCATTATTATTTTCAACAATCTCAACTTCTGCTATTGAAGTCTTGATTGAGATCTCAAATCTAGATAATATAAATTCTTCAAATTTCTTGACCCAAATTGAATTTGAAGCAAAAAGTCAAGCAGATAAATTTTTATCAAATGGTATAAATAATGAAAATCTAAATCAAATTAGGCAAACAATTGTACAAACACCTCCTAATTTGAATTTACCAAGTGAATTATATGTCTTAGTTCCTGAAGCGAGAGTAAGATCAATGGTCGGAGAAATTATTGCAGAAAACCTTATAGCTAATCAAAAACTTGAAGAAGAACTATGGAATGAGCAAAAAAATAAAGCTGCTAATGCAGTTGAAGAGGTTTCTGTCCAGTTTTTTAAAGATGAAATTATCGTAAATGAAGGAGAAGTTATAGATGTGGTTTTATTTAAAGCCCTGGATGAATTTGGTTATCTTTCTGGTGAATCAAGAACAGTCCAAACCTCTGCAATTCCAATAATCTTTTCTGTATTTCTTGTTTTATATGTTCTTTTATGGAGATTAAGAGATTCAATTTGGAAAAATGATAACGAATTGCTTTTGATGCTTACTTTAATTCTTGTATCTTCAATATTTCTAAGAGGGGTTTCATATTATTCAAACTTGTTTGTCTAGTTCACTTCTAGCGCTTGCAGGTGGTGGAAACATTGGATTAGTAGCTTTAGGTGCTTTAGGTACAATTATCCCAGCAGTATTTTTATCAGAAGATACAGATAGGACATTACTTAGAGAAAGAATTATCTATATTTCTCTAACTCAACCATTACTTGCTTTTGGAGTTTATTTCTTTTTAAGAGAAGATGGTAACTTAACGCAAATTTTGGTTCTTTCTTTTTTAAGTGCATTGATTGCAAACCTAGCAGCTTTTTCGCTTACTTCTTACATAGAGAGTATGTTTAGGTTAACATCAAGCTTTAAATTATCAGAATTGGCTGATAGAAATCATCCAGCTTTACGCTATCTAGAGGATAATGCTATTGGTACTTTCAATCACTCATTGGTAGTAGGAACACTTGCAGATAGAGCAGCTAATAAAATTGGTGCTAATAGTCAATTAGCTAGAGCGATGGCTTATTACCATGATCTTGGAAAAACAGCTAATCCAACAATGTTCGTTGAAAATCAAATTGGATCTTCAAACCCACATGATGGACTTCTCCCTATGGAGTCTGCAAATATATTAAAAGCTCACGTTACAGAGGGAGTAAAGTTGGCCAAGAGATTTAAAATACCTGAAACTGTATATAAAGGAATTTTAGAGCACCATGGAGATGCAGTAATCAGATTCTTTTATGAAAAAGAAAAAATGGTAAACAAAAATGTTTCAAAAGATGAATTTAGACATTTGGGAAATAAACCTACATCTAAAGAGTCTGCAATATTAATGATGGCCGATTCTTTAGAGGCAGCTTGTAGAGCAATTTTTATGAACGAAGATGCTGATGAGGAAAAAATAAAAAATGTTATCAACGAAATATTTGAAGAAAAAATTGCAGATGGACAATTAAATAATGCACCAATTACATTTAAAGAATTAAATATAATTAAAAATTCTTTTCAGGAAAGCTTGGAGGGTCTTTATCACCAAAGAGTTTTATATCCCGAAATAACAGAAGAAGAATAGAAATATTGAAATTTCAATTTAACGGTTATTTTTTTAAAAATGAAAAAAAAGCTTTTGAAGATGTAAGGAAAGTATTTTTGAAAAAGTTTTCAATTTCTGAAAATTTTTTATTACATATTCACTCTGTTTCAGATCATTACTCAAAAGAGTTGAATAAACATTATTTTCAAAAAGATTATCCTACAGATGTACTGACAATCCCTCTTTATAAAGACTTGGCAAGTATCAATAAATTAGACAAAAACAATAATGAAATTCTTGGAGATTTATTCTTAAATAGAAAACTTATAAAAAAACATTCAAAAAAGTACACAAAAACATTAATTGAAGAATATCAACTAGTACTTGTTCATGGATTGCTACACTTAATTGGATATTCTCATGATGATCCAAAAAAGCTGAGTAGTATTGAAAATACAATTCTAAAAAAGGTTTGGAATGAAAAATAATAATCTTGACCATTTAGCAATCATTATGGACGGTAATGGTAGGTGGGCACTTGATAAAGGACTTGACAGAACTGCTGGACATGCTGCTGGTGAACATTCTTTATCAAGGACAATAGATTGGGCGATAAAAAATAATATTAAATGGCTCACGGTTTATGCTTTTTCTACTGAAAATTGGCTTCGTTCTGATGAAGAAGTCGATTATTTGATGTTTTTTAATAGAGATATTCTTATTAGGAGAAGAGATGAATTTAATCAAAAAGGTGTGCGGTTTAGATTTCTAGGAGACTTGACTAATGAAAAAATACCTAATGAGAATAAAGAATTAATGGGAGAGACAGAAAACTTAACTCAAAACAATACTCAATTAAATTTAAATTTTGCATTTAATTACGGGTCACACGATGAAATTCACAATGCAGTGTTAAATTTACATAATTTAAATCTCAATAAAAAACTTACTTTAAAAGATATAAAAGATAGCTTTATTAACTACTTTCAGTACCCAGAGGTTCCATTTCCTGATCTTCTATTAAGAACAGCAGGAGAGAACAGAATTAGTAATTTTTTACTATATCAACTTTCGTATACAGAACTGTTATTTATCGAAGACCTTTGGCCTGATATAAATGCAGACATATTAGATGATGTCTTACTAGAATTTAATTCAAGGAATAGAACTTATGGAAAAAATTGATAATTTATTCGATAAAATTGTAAAAATAGCAAATGCAAGAGGCTTTGTTTTCAATGCTTCATCAATATATGGCGGATTAAGGAGCTCTTATGACTATGGACCACTGGGTACTTTGCTTAAAAACAACATCTCTGGAAGCTGGTGGAAAGATATAAATCAAGATAGCAAAGTGTCTATATTTCCTATAGATACAGCTATTATTCAAAGTTCTGAAGTATGGAAAGCATCTGGCCATTTAGCTGAATTTACAGATCCTATGGTAGATCATAAACCTACAGGTGAAAGATTTAGAGCTGACCAAGTACCAGAAAATCTTAAAAAAGAAGATTTAACAGAGCCGCGTCAATTTAATCTTATGTTTGAAACAAACATAGGCCCAGTACAAAATGAAAACTCAGCAGTGTATCTACGACCAGAAACAGCGCAAGGTATATTTGTAAATTTTGAGAATGTTCAAAGAACAATGAGAGCAAAACTTCCATTTGGAATAGCTAATATTGGAAAATCATTCAGAAATGAAATTACTCCTGGTCAGTTTATATTCAGAACTAGAGAATTTGAACAAATGGAAATCGAATATTTTTGTAAAAAAGAAAATGAAAATGAATGGTTTGATTTCTGGGTAAATAAGAGACTTGACTGGTACAAGGGGATAGGCATACCAGAAGAGAAGCTCAGGTTGAGAGAACATGAAGAAAACGAATTAGCTCATTATGCATCTAAAACTGTAGATATCGAATTTGATTACCCTTGGGGATGGGGTGAGCTTGAAGGCATCGCAAATCGAGGAAGTTTTGATTTAAGTTCACATGAAAGCTCTAGCGGAAAAGATTTATCATATTTTGATTCAGAAACAAATGAGAAAATAGCACCAGTTGTAATTGAGCCTGCAGGGGGATTAACAAGAACACTCTTTGCTTTACTGTGTTCAACATATGATGAAGAAGTA
>LULO01000708.1_pt1 | contig 10175 bp, 10 predicted proteins | sample 728121 | NCBI WGS metagenome assembly LULO01 (sample SAMN03860287, study PRJNA289734) | marine metagenome | biome: seawater column; feature: ocean; material: water; isolation source: Red Sea water column Station 149 - depth 50m | place: Saudi Arabia: Red Sea | collected 2011-10-15 | depth 50 m | reverse complement strand
AGACATCTTAAAAAAGTAGATTTACCACAACCTGAAGGACCAATTAGTGCTGTAACCTGATTTTCTTCAATATCTAAGTTTATATTGAATAGAGCTTGTTTCTTTCCATAAAAAACATCTATATTTTTTGAATTTATCTTTATCATCTTAACTCCATTTTTTTTCAAATTTATGTCTAATTATTTGTGCAAACAAATTCATTATGATTAAAAATCCCAATAGGACCATAATACAAGCAGAAACTTTCTCGACAAATCCTCTTTCAGCACTCTCTGCCCATATATAAATTTGTACCGGCAAACTTGCAGCTGGATCTAAAGGTGATCCTGGAATTGTATTTACAAAAGCTACCATACCAATCAATATCAAAGGAGCGGTTTCACCTAAAGCTTGAGCCAAGCCAATAATTGTACCAGATAAAGTCCCTGGCATAGACAATGGCACTGTATGATGCATTGTAGTTTGCATTTTACTAGCGCCCATTGCAAGTGCAGCCTCTCTTATACTTGGGGGAACTGCTTTTAAAGATGCTCTACAGGCAATAATTATTGTTGGCAATGTCATCAACGATAAAGTTATTCCACCAACTAAAGGCGTTGATCTAGGTAACTGAAATACAGCCAGCAAAATACCTAGTCCCAAAAGACCAAAAACAATTGATGGGACTGCTGCTAAGTTATTTATATTTACCTCAATAAAATCAGTAAATCTATTTTTTGGTGCAAATTCCTCTAAATAAATAGCTGCTAGCACTGCAACAGGAAATGCAATAACTAAACAAACTAAAATAGAAAAAATCGATCCCATAAATGAGCTTGCTATACCAGCTAATTCAGCTTCTCTTGAATCAGGGTATGTAAAAAAACTTAAATTGAATTTACTTTCAACTCTTCCCTGTTCTACAAGTTGATCAAAAATCTTTAATTGATAATCTGTAACTCTTCTTTGATCTTCAGGTAAATCCCTTGGATAATTGCCTTTAAATACTTGATCTAAATCATCTGAAGCAGTTAAATAAACATCTTTAGTTTTTCCAATTAATGAAGGGTCATTTAAAAGCTCCCTTTTAATCTCTCTTTCAAAAAAGTAAGAGACCATTCGCTTCAGATCATTTTGTTGTTTTTCTGATGCACTTTTATCTAAATCAAACATTGTTTGCAAAGCTAGATCAAAATAATCTGCATCCTCTAAGTCTTCTTTAGAAGGATTTTCGTCAAGGTACATGGTTTCAGCATCAAAGGTGACTGGTACAATCAACCAAGTTTTCTGAAACGCTGTATAGCCAGTAGAAAAGATTTTAAAAATAAAAATTGTTAAAAACAAAAGAGCTAAAAAAATTGCGCTTTTCCCGTAAAATTGAAATCTTTTTTCGGCCCTATATCTAGAATTTAGGAGTTGTTCTTTATTTTTATTCATATTTTTCCCTATATTTTTTAACAACTCTTAATGCAAAAATATTTAAACTAAGTGTTACCAAAAACAATGTCATACCTAGTGCAAATGCTGCCTGGGTTTTAGGATCTCCAAAGGCCTGATCTCCAATTAATATTACGACAATTTGAGCAGTGATAGTTGAAGTAGATTCTAAAGGGTTAAATGTTAAGTTGGCTGCAAGGCCAGAAGCCATAACTACAATCATTGTTTCTCCAACAGCTCTAGAAACACCTAACAAGATAGAACCAACAATTCCTGGTAATGCTGCTGGAAAAATAACTTTTTTTATTGTTTCTGATTTAGTAGCCCCCATTGCATAACTACCATCTCTTAAACCTTGAGGAACACTAGTAATAACGTCATCACTCAAACTAGATATAAACGGAATAATCATTATCCCCATTACACCCCCTGCAGCTAGAGCACTCTCTGCAGAAACTTCTAATCCCATTGCCGTTCCTATATCTTTAAGGAATGGTCCAACTGTTAAAGCTGCAAAAAAACCATAAACTACAGTTGGTATGCCTGCTAAAATTTCAATTAAAGGTTTTGCATATTGTCTTACTTTAGTTGAAGCGTATTCAGCTAAATAAATTCCACTCATCAATCCAATTGGTATAGCAACACACATTGCAATTAATGCTATAAAAAATGTTCCGGCAAAAATTGGTACAGCCCCAAATGTGTCAGAATACATTGATGGATCCAAAGGCTCAGAAGCATCTCTCACAAATGCTTTAGCTGGATACCAATGAGTTCCAAAAATAAAATCAAACAAGGGAATTACTTTAAAAAAATCGATAGTTTGAAATATTAATGAAAAAACAATTCCAATAGTTGTTAATATAGCTGCCAAAGAAGCTGTAAATAAAACAGCATTTAAAAATTTTTCAACCGGTTCTCTTGTTCTATTGTTTGAAGAAATTCTTTTATAACCATAAACTATAGAAGCTATAATTATTGCCAAAATTAAAACAACTTTAGAGTTTTGGGCTATAGATCGAAGATTTAAATATTTTTCTGCAGATGTTTCAAGATAAGGAGTAATTTCTCCACTAAACTGGCCACGAGATAATGATTTAGTTTTTTCATAAATTAGATTTAACTCATCATCAAGATATCCTTGATTGCTATAATCACTTAAAATTATTAACTTAACTATACTCGGCTCAAATATTGCCCATAAAGAATAAATAATAAAAGCAGGTATTGCACACCATATTGCTAAATAATATCCATAAAATTGTGGAAGTGCTGTTAATCTAGTATTTGTTGCTTGAATTGAATAGGCTTTTTTTCTTCCAAAATAGTAACTAGTAAAACCAAGAAGGACTATAAAGATGAATATGACTAAGTTCAAAGAATCTCCTAATGTTTTACTTTACACCTTCTTAAAAAAAAGGGGTCTAAAAAGACCCCTTAATTTTTACTTATTAACCAATCTTATTAGTCAGCCATTGCCACAAGGTCTTTTGCATTAGTTCTAGTTGTCTTATACAACTTCTTATCTAATGGTACTAAACCAATGTCAGCCAAATAGCCGTTTTTACCTATAGCTTTAGTTGTAGTGAATTCTTTTACAAATTCATGTAATCCAGGGATCACACCAACGTGAGCTTTTTTCACATAGAAATATAATGGTCTTGCAACTGCATAACTATAGTCTTGAATACTTTCTAGAGATGGTTGACCGCCATCAATGCTAGCAGCTTGCAATTTATCTTTAGCAGCTAAGAAATAACTAAAACCAAAGAAACCAAACATATCTTTATCTTGTACTAATTTTTGAATGATTAAACTATCGTTTTCACCAACTTCAATAGCAGCACCATCTTCTCTATAAAGTTTTTGAGGTTTTTTGTATTTTTTATTTCCAGCCTCATAACCAGCTTTATAAAGAGCCTTAGCTTCTTTAGTCATACCTTTTTTCATTACTAAAGAATTCCAAGCATCTCTTGTTCCAGAAGTTCCTGGAGGGATCATTACAGAAATTTTCTGTTTAGGTAGACTTGGATCAATTTGGTCCCAAGTTTTATAAATATTTGGAACTAATTTACCATCAACAACTGTATGTGCAGCTAATGCTAAATATAATTGCTCTTTAGTAAAGTTAATTGGTTTTGCATCTTTACTATAAGCTAATGTAATACCGTCATTACCAATAACGATCTCAACGATTTCATTAACTCCATTTTTTTTACATAGAGCTTTTTCTTTATCTTTCATAGCTCTTGATGCATTTGTAATATCTGGATGTTGCTCACCAACACCAGCACAGAATAGTTTAGCTCCTCCACCAGTACCAGTCGACTCGATTACAGGAGTTTTAAATCCTGAACCACCGAATCTTTCAGCAACAACAGTCGCGTAAGGGAATACTGTAGATGAACCAACTATTTTAATTTGATCTCTTGCTTGAGCAACTGTTGCAATTGTTAAAGCAACAAGCGAAGCAATTATTATAGTTAGTTTTTTCATTATCTTTAATCCTTTCATTGTTAATTAAAAGATTTCAGACTCGTATAAATTAATTGAATCTTTAATATTACAGAATTGTTACAGTTTTGTTAAAAAGGTAACTTTTTAGTTGTATTTCATTGAGATAATAATCTCATTTTTTTCGGTTTCCAAACCACCTTTGCATGAAACTGGATTAACATTATCCTTAAAAGCAAGTTCTGTTGTAGGTCTTAAAATAACTTCCAATTTCACGAGATTAACTAATTCCTCAAGAACACTTTGATCGTAACGCCATTTAGGCCAACTACTTGGAGTTGAAAATATAGATGTTAAATAACTTGTTGCCATAGTAAATCTATAATTACTCATATTTTCATTTCTTAGTAAATGATCTCTGACAGAATTAAATATATTTCGACATCTAAATGAATCTGACATGTAGTTTTCTTTTTTTAAATTTTCGTTTACAGGAATTGAAATAATTAGATCTACTGAATTGTTTCGATATGAAGTAACAACATCCATGTAAATATCTTCATATGGGACATCTTTATGTTTTTTAATTTCAGGATAAGTGCTTTTTAAATCTTCTTGTAATCTAAAAACACCAATATCGAATACAGTTAATTGTTGATTCCTTAGAATTGTAGATATATCCGATGATATACTTTTAGTAATCATCGACATAAAAACAAATAAGATAATTAAAATACTATGCAATACCTTAATCATATTAAAAATTTAATTAAAATAGGATACGAATCAACAAAAGATTTGTTAAATATTGGTTGAATAAGAGTTAATTTTAAACAACTTTTTAAATTAATTATTTTGTTGGAAGATATATTTTAATTTCAGTACCTTCATTAAGTTTACTAAGAATCTCGTAATCACCTCTGTGTTGAGATATAATATGTTTCATGATAGCTAAACCTAAACCTGTGCCACCAACTTTTTTACTTTTTTCTGTATCTACTCTAAAAAATCTTTCAGTTATTCTTGGAATTAACTGTTGAGGTATTCCAATCCCTTCATCTTTAATACTAATGACAATGTTTTTACCAATTAATTTACCTTCACTATTTTGACTTTTGACATATATATTTTTTCCACCTTGAGAATATTTAATTGAATTATCAATTAAATTTGAAAATACAGTTAACAATTTATCATTATCACCAAAAACTAAAGTTGGTTCGATAAGTTCAAGATGTAAATTAATTTTCTTTTTTTTAAGAATTAATTCAAAGTTACTTTCAATATTTTTAAAAATATCATTTAGATTAATGATTTTATTTGGTTTAATGTGTTCTTCAAGCTCAATTCTGCTTAAAATCAATAAATCATTGATTAAGTTTTCCATTCTCAATACTTGATCAGACATGATAGACATAAATTTTTTTTGAGCCTCTTGGTCTTTTGAAGCTGGTCCAAGAATAGTCTCTAAAGAGCCTTTAATTGAAACTAAAGGTGTTCTTAATTCGTGACTCACATTAGCAACAAAATCAGTTTTTAATTTTTGTGCTTTTGTTATTTCTGTAAAATCTTTTAGAAATAATACAACCGAGTCTATTTCTGGAAACAAATGAGTAGGACCAGGAATAACGTAAATTTTGTAAAGCTGATAAGATGGTAAATTGATTTCTACATTAACATTTTTTGTGGTTTGGTCCTTAATAGCTTCATCAATTGTTTCTAATAATTTTGTATCTCTTATCACACTTGAAATATTTTTATCTATTAAGTTTTCACCAAAACGTTGTTTTGCACTTTTGTTAAGATATTTGATTAAGTTATATTTATCTAAAGCAAAAAATTGATCTTCTAATTCTTCAATAATTACTCTCTTTCCTAAATCATCTTTATTGGTCTTATTTACAACTGGAGCTGTATTTTCTGGCTTAATATTTTTTTTAAATAAAAAATATAATAAAATAATTATTACAACTATGAGTATCAACTCTGTCCAAAACATGGATATGTTTTAACAAATGTAATGAATATTGTCTTTAATAATTAGGTGAAATATTTTCAAAAAATATTTTTGCTGTTTCTTCCCATGAATATTTTTTTGCAAAATCAAGACAATCTTGGCGACTTACCTTCAAAGCTTTTAAAGCAGAAGCCTTCAAATCATCATCTAAAGTATCAATATTAGTTCCACCTAATATATCTTTAGGTCCTGGCACTGGATAAGCTGCAACTGGTGTACCACAATTTAATGATTCCAAAACAACAATACCAAATGTATCAGTTTTACTAGGGAAAACAAAAACGTCTGATGATGCAAAATGAGATGCTAATTCTCCATTAGTCTTTTCACCTAAAAAAATATCATTTGGAAATTTTTTTTTCAAATTGTTTAGGTCTGGACCTTTTCCAATAATAACTTTAGTACCTTCAAGATCGAGATCTAAAAATGCTTTAATATTTTTTTCAACTGCAATCCTACCAACATATATCCATATAGGTCTTTTGTAAGGTAAGTCTCTCTTAATGGGGTTTTTAAACGCGCCATGATTACCTCCCCTGGTCCATGTAACCATTTTATTGTTATCAACACCTAATGCAATTAACTCTTCACGCATGGATTCTGTTGTCACTAAAATTCTTTCAGCTTTATTATGAAAATTGCATAAAAATTTTTCTGACCATTTAGCTGGAATGATAGGCATATAAAGTTTCATATATTTATCAAATCTTGTATGAAAACTTGTTGTAAACTTTAAACCTTTTTTAATACAATGTCTTCTTGCCATAAAACCAAGAGGCCCTTCTGTTGCAATGTGTATTGCATCAGGTTTAATTGAATTGATTAAATTACTTACACGAGGCCAAACATTTAAAGATAATCTAATTTCATTATATTTGGGCATAGGTACAGTCAGAAATTGTTGAGGTGTAATATATTCAATAGTGTGACCTTGTGATTTAAGTATTTCACCTGTTTGATGGAGAGTTCTTACTACACCATTAACTTGCGGGTAATAAGCATCAGTAACTATTAATATTTTCATTTTTTAGGATGCTTTTTTGAAGGAAGTGAACTTGTCTTTATCAATATTTTCTGAAATATATTCTTTTCTTTTTTTATCCCAATAAATTATCTCAAAAGTTCCATCATATTTTTCTGTTAATGCTGTACAAGACTCAACCCAATCACCACAATTTAAATAATTCACACCATCAAGGTTTAAATTTTCAGCGTGATGGATGTGACCACAAATTATTCCATCAAATTTTTTTCTTTTTGCATATTTTGAAAGTGTATTTTCATATTCACCTATATATTTGACAGCATTTTTTACCTTATATTTTAAAAATTTTGCCAAAGACCAATAGTCTTTACCTCTCAACTTTCTAAAGAAATTTATAATAATATTAATTTTAAGTAATAATTCATATGCAATAGCTCCTAATTTAGATAGCCATTTTGCATGTTTCATTACTCCGTCCCAAGCATCACCATGAACAACTAGATATTTTTTTCCTAACTGTGTTTCATGAATAACTCTATTTACAATTTTAATATCACCCAAATGCATTGGGATAAATTTTCTAAACACCTCGTCATGATTACCAATAATGTAAAATACTTTTGTCCCGTGCCTTGCTTTTCTTAATATTTTTTGAATGACATCATTGTGCTCTTGAGGCCAATAGAAACTCTTTTGCATAGCCCAAACATCGATTATGTCTCCAACCAAATAAAGATTTTCAGATCTTGAATTTTTGAAAAATTCTAGAAGCTTGCCTGCTTGACAACCTTTAGTACCAAGATGTACATCAGATATGAATATACTCTTATATTTTAATAGTGGGGCCATTAAAAAAACCTTTTTTGTAACACAACTGTAACTCGAATCATCTATTTCTTATTTCATTGAAATGTTAAGGATTTATTAAAATTTAATTACGAAAAAATTATGCATTATTGTTTAATTTATAATCTCAATTCATCATCAGGGAAAAAAGTAAAATTAGTAAATAAAATTTATGAAAAATTAAAGATAAATAATACTGTTGATTTTTTCAAAACTAAATCTGAACAAGAGGCAAAAAAAATATTCCTTGAATTTAAAAATAAAAATTATGATAGATTGATAGTTGCTGGTGGTGATGGATCAGTATCATTTGCTATCAATGAATTAATCAAAAATGACTTTGATTTTAATGAAAATTTTGCAATTGGGTATATACCGGCTGGGACTGCCAATTTACTTCAAGCAGAGTTATCTATAACCAAATAATTATAAACAATCTAATCTTATAAAAATAAATGAAAATTATTTTTTTTTAATGGCTGGTATTGGTTGGGATGCTAAAATTGTTCACTCTATTGATACGCGTATAAAAAAAATACTAGGAAAGATAATTTTTGGTTTAAAAGGATTTCAACATTTTTTATTTATGAATAATAATAAACTTAATGTTTTCTTTGACGGTCAAAAACATCAGGCTGATTGGATATTGTCATCTAATACAAAGTATTATGCTGGTCATCATAAGATAAATAAATCAGATATTTTTGATGATAGATTGGTAACTTACGTGTTCAAAGATTTAACAAGATTAAAACTAATATATTATATAATTTTAATTATTATTTATGGAGATCTATCGAAAAACAAATCTGTTATCACTACTTACTCAAAAAATATTCATATTGATGGTAATAATTTTGAAATTCCCGTTCAGATTGATGGGGACAATTTTGGATGTCATAAACAGATTGATATTGAATTTTCAGATAAAAAAGTAAATTTTTTACTATAATTTTAAATAACATAATTTAACAAAAAATTATTTTACTAAGATATTTAATTTAAATATAATTGTTTTTAAATTTACTATAGGAGGTTGTCATGGGTAAAAAACTAAAGAAAAATGAAAAAAGAAAAAAGAAATTTATCAAATCAATAGATAAACTTAAAAATAAGATAAGTTTAAAAGAAAAAAAATTATCTAAAATTAATATAAAAATTGCAAGTTTAGAAAAAAAAACTGCTGAAAAAAGAGCAAAAAAAATAGCTAAGAAACAAGCTAATGAAAGCTCAGCATCTGTAAATAATTAATATCTAAATTCGTCTTTCTCTCTTCTCAATTATGAAAAGAGAGAAAGTTGTTAATTAACAAAATTTAAAGTGAATACGAGAAGAATAATTTATTATTTAACTATAAATTTTGTAAGCAATCTTTAGATAAGTTTAATTACAAAAATATTTATCTAATATTACAATTCAGTTAATTTAACGAACTCTTCCATAAACATCTTGATATCTAACAATATCACTTTCCTTCAAAATTGAGCCAACTTGAGCTTCAACAATTTTTACAGGTTTTTTTCCTGGATTTTGAACTCTATGAATTGCTTCTAATGGAATGAATATATGTTCACCTGGCTTTTTAATTATAATATCTTTATTAAGAGTTATTTTAGCATTGCCTTGTGTAACTAACCAATGTTCAGCACGATGATGGTGTTTTTGTAAACTCAAAATACCTTTTCTCAAATAGATTGGTATACCTACCCCATGGACGGTAATACACATTTGTTTTCTTAATATATTTATTTTTATTTTTGTCATACATCTTCAAAATTTCTTTCCAACTACCAAGATCTGACCAAGGAATGTCTAATTTGATAGCGTTAATTTGTTTGGTTTTCTCTAGAATTGCATAATCAAATGATTTGGCGGTCGCTTTTATAAATGAAGCTTTGTTTAGATAATATGTATTAGCTTTGTATTTTGCTTTGTTAACTGCATTTACACAATTTCTGTAAGTTTTGGGCTGATATTTTTTAAAGTTATTAATAATAGAATCTTTTCTAAGATAAAACATTCCAGAATTCCAATAGCCTTTATTCTTTATAATTTGTTTTGCTTTAGCTTCTTTAGGTTTTTCAATAAATCTTGTTACTTTATTGATATTTCCTTTAATCTTTTTTGTTAAAAAATAACCATATTCACTAGATGGTGAGTTTGGTTTTATCCCAAATATAAATATATTTTGATCAGTTAAGTTCTTTTTGTTTTTATTAATAGCCGTATTAAAAATACTCATCTTTTCAATTAAATGATCTGCTGAAAAAAACATTAAAGGTTGATTGTCTGGAATGTCTTTAATCAAAGCCGTACTTAATATAGCTGGTGCAGTGTTTCTTTTTGCTGGTTCTAGAACAATTTTATATTTACTTATTTTGTATTTTCTAAGATGTTGTTTTATTTGTTTAAGATATTTTTTATTTGTACTTATAACTGGAGCATCAAATATTGATG
>LULO01001180.1_pt1 | contig 10200 bp, 9 predicted proteins | sample 728121 | NCBI WGS metagenome assembly LULO01 (sample SAMN03860287, study PRJNA289734) | marine metagenome | biome: seawater column; feature: ocean; material: water; isolation source: Red Sea water column Station 149 - depth 50m | place: Saudi Arabia: Red Sea | collected 2011-10-15 | depth 50 m | reverse complement strand
GAATCTGGAAAGGGCTCTCTAGCCGCCATCATTGGTGGAGAGGAAGCCGCAGTCGAACAGTCCTCTGGTGAAGAGGAGTGACGACTGGGGTGATTGTAACTGACCAAAAATACCAGCAAACAGCCCGAAGTAAACATCGGAATGGTGGGTCACGTCGACCATGGAAAGACAACCCTGACCCAAGCTCTTTCGGGAACTTGGACTGATACTCACTCTGAAGAAAGAAAGAGGGGCATCAGTATTAAATTAGGATATGCAGATACAGCATTTTTTAGAACTAATGATGGAGTACATTACTCTAAGGGAAAACACCCAGAGGGCGAGGAAGACTCCATTGATGATTTACAACGAGTTGTATCTTTTGTTGATGCTCCGGGTCATGAGACTTTGATGGCTGTAATGATTTCTGGAGCATCCATAATGGATGGTGCGCTACTACTTGTTGCTGCTACAGAAAAATGTCCCCAGCCTCAAACTAGGGAGCATCTAGCAGCTTTAGAAATTGCAGGCATCGAAAATATAGTAATAGTTCAAAATAAAATAGATATAGTATCAAGAGATAGAGCTTTGGAATCCTTCAATGAGATTAAGGAATTTGTTAATGGGACAATAGCTGAAGATGCCCCAATTATTCCTGTTTCTGCTCACCATGATGTAAATCTTGATATGTTGATTTCAGCAATTGAGGAAACTATACCTACTCCAGATAGGGCTGATGAAGAAGGGGGTCTAATGTATGTAGCTAGATCTTTTGATGTCAACAGACCGGGATCAAAACCTAATGAACTAAAGGGTGGAATAATTGGTGGCAGTATTGTGCATGGTTCATTCAGTATCGGCGATAGTATTGTGATTGCTCCAGGAAGGCGGGTTAATCAGGGAAATAAGACTCATTGGGAGACATTGAAAACTAAAATAGATGGAATTAAGGGAGGAGGTGTGAGCCTTGAGAAGGCATTTGCTGGTGGCTTGTGTGGTATTGCAACCCCACTAGATCCCCTCATCACTAAGGCTGATGATTTATCGGGTCAAGTTATGGCTAGAGAAGGAGAATTACCACCTATTTGGGAAGAGATGAAATTAGATCTACAGCTTTTAGATAAAACGATTTCAAGCAATACTGGAGAAATTGAGTCTATTAGGCCATTACAACCGAATGAAATGTTGATGATAAACTCTGCAACTGCTACTAGTGTCGGTACCATAAAAACCATTAAATCGAAAAAGGTTACAATAAAACTTAGACTTCCTATTTGTGCGAGAAAGGGGAGTAGAATTACACTTTCAAGAAGAGTCGGTTCGAGATGGAGATTAATAGGTCACGGAACTATCTCAGGTTGATTTTATGGTGGGAATTTTAGTAGATTCATGTGGATGGGTGGCAATTTCTAAATCTGGTATGAATATTGATATTGAACTGGAAAAGATAGTTGGAAAGGCTGAACTAAAAATTACTAGAAATGTAAAGAGGGAATTAAGAGATTTGGATAATAAGAATTTGATGTTACAAATTCTATTCCTCAAGGCGGAAGTGGTTGGCGAACAAACTACAGAACACACTGATACTGAATTGATAAACCTATCAAGACGATTCTCTTGGCCAGTATTGACTATTGATAAGAATTTGAAAGCTAAGTTAGTAAAAAGGGGATGTTCCTACATAGAAGTTACTTCTAGTAAGTCATTGAGAATGATAGAATCTTAGATAATTAATCTGGTATAGTAAATAAGTTATCATCTCCATGTCCATCTAGTAAACCAATTTTAACTGCTGCATCTAGCCAAGCATGAGCGTAATTTATCGCTCCGAAAGCACTGACTAGATCTCCAGAGTCTCGAAAATATTTTGAGTCGAAAATATAGTCATCGCACATCTTTAGCATAATTTCTAAACGACTATTATCTTCTTCATTATTTGCTATTGGAGTAACCTTTTTCCTAGCCCTTTCGGTTAATTGAAAATATTTTTCTAATTTTTCAAATGTCACTTCTATCATCTTATTACTCCTTGGATAGATACTCTACGGCATTTTCAGTCAATTTAAAAAATCTAGTTCTGCCCTTTTTTCTTACTGAAAGAATTCCGGATTTATATAGTGAATTGTACAATTGAGATAGGCGTGGCCTTCCGACTTCTAATCGGGCTTGAATTTCTGGATCGGAAGGGGAAATTTCTCTAGACTCTGCAATTTCTAAAATTAGTTCCTCTGCTTCGGTCAAATTTCCAAGATGGTTGTAATCTATCTGTTTATCGTTATTTGGATTAATCATAATAGGGACGTTTGTACTTTCGGGTTCATCTAATATTTCTGTATTTTTTGATTCAATAATTTCATCTTCGAATATATTTATTTCTTCTGGAATATTTGGCAGTGTTTCCTCAAATTCTGAATCTACTGTCCACTGTTCTCCCTCTGACGAAAATACATTCCTATCGTCTATTTCTTTCCCTGTTGGATGGCTTTTGGTGAGATTGAAATTAGAATTTTTTTCAGGAATTATAGGATTCTGAGTCGGCATTTTCTCTATTATTTGTTCTGTTCTGGCGAAAAACTCTGAATCTGTTACTGGTATATTTTCTGGATCGCCTGACGGCATATCTCTCGAAACATTTCTTGACCTATTCATCAGACCTGAAAATCCTTTTTTTGGAGATTTTTGATAAATAGTTTTTTCATTATTAGGTTGGAAAAATGTTTGATTTTTTGTCCATTCTGTTATCTTTAGATTATCTTCATTTTCACTATTCAAACGTAAAATTCTTTCTTCTTCATCTTCTTCTGGTTGAGTTTTAGAAATGTTGTTTGCGTCTAGATTCAGATGGTTTTCCTTTTCTTTGTCATGGGAAATATATTTTTCAAATTTAGTAAAATCGCCATCATTAAATTTGTTTGTATATATTTCCTGATCTGATTCTGGTTCAATTAGCTCACTTTTTTCCTGAGAAGAGATTTTTTCTTTGTATGATGAAGAATCTATATTTTTTTCTTCTTGGGTGGGACTTATTTTACCATTACTCCATGAAATTGTTCTTTGATACGTGCCCACGCAACCTAGTCCTCTTTTTTCGTCGATTAGGTCCCTTAGTGTCCTAATAACTGAGCCCACATTACCACCAGAGATGCTGTGGATTGAATCTAATAGTATTGGACTCAACTTCCATCTTTCATTTGCCACCCTCCTAATTCTCTTATCACATAGTTCTTGGATTTCATTATTGTTTAGTGGCTTTAATTCAAAGGGAGTATCAAATATTTTAATTACGGATTCATCTAATTCATTTAATTGTGAATGATTCAGAGAAATAATAATGAAGGCCCTAAGTCTTTGTAGAATTGGACAAATAAGGGAAAGAAAGTTAGAAATTGGGACTGAGGAAGGATAGTCCAGGGCAATTAGTGGTAATGGGCCATTTTCAGATTCTAGTATCTCAACTAATTTATTGATTGTTAAATTCATAGTTCTAGGGACTTCATAACCTCCAAATGTAACTAGAATTTCTGTTAAGACTTTCTTTAAGACTTCTTCTTCATGCCAATATTGGCCGACGTAGAATCTATCCGTAAAAGAAGAAATTACGTTGATTAGGGATGATTTTCCTGAACCTTGTTCTCCTATTATTAATTTCATTCTTGGTGAACTAGAATGGATGTGTTCTCTATATTCCATCAATATATCATCTCTAGCAACTATCTCATGACTTCTAGATCTTTCGATTGGTCTCATATCGAATGGATTGCCCCTAAGTGCTGGAGTTTCTAAGATAGTCTTCCCCGCCACAACCACATACATGAGTGAGTGGTTAAACTCTTAATATTCACGCTTATTTACGTGTTTAGAAGCGTTAATTTCAGAGTTTTTTAGAAAAACCGTTCGTTAATTTTGCTAAAATAGAATTGAGTGGTGCGTTTGAAAAAATTTTAGATTAACGCTATGTTAACGTTTTTTTAACACGTTAATAAAGCGTTAATGGTTATATTAACGCTTAATTTCTAAATTTTTAATGCTTTGAAAAAGGTTAGAAGCCTGATGTCACCTGATATGGTTGAGAAGCATGTCTATCGAAAATAGTCGAATTGAAGGATTCTATAAACTGTCAGTAGCTGAAAGAAGGAAAAAAATAGCCGAAATTGGAGGTTTGTCTGAGAGTCACGTCAAAGCGTTGGCTGATTCGGGTGAATTATCCGAAGATGCCGCAGATAGGATGATAGAGAATGTGATTGGTACATATTCCCTTCCAATAGGGGTAGCGACTAATTTTGTCATAGATGGTGAACACTATGTCATCCCTTTTGTTTTAGAAGAGCCGAGTGTTGTTGCGGCTGCTAGTAATATGGCCAAGCGATGCTTAACAAATGGTGGATTTAAATCGAATAATGATGATCCTGTAATGATTGGTCAAATACAAATTGTGAATTGTCCTGACTCGAAAGTCGCTAAGGATTCTATAATTATGGAAAGGGAAAATTTAATTCGGATGTGTAATGAAGTCGACCCAATTTTAGTTAAATTTGGCGGCGGATGTAAGGATATCGAAGTTAAGATAATTGAGACCGATTCTGGAAATATGGTTATAATACACATTCTTGTTGACTGTAGAGATGCAATGGGTGCCAATGCTGTTAATACTATGGCAGAATCTATAGCCCCTAAGATTGAAGAAATTACTGGTGGAACTGTAATACTTAGGATAATCAGTAATTTAGCGATTCATAGATTGGCTAGAGTTAGTGCAATATTTACTCCTGAAGAGATGTCAGATTCTGGAAGTGATCCTGAAGATGGGAGAGAGATTATAGAAGGAGTTATTCAAGCTTATCATTTTGCCAAAGCAGATCCTTTTAGAGCTACTACACACAATAAAGGAATCATGAATGCAATTTCAGCAGTAGCCATAGCATGTGGCCAAGATTGGAGGGCAATCGAGTCTGGGGCACATAGTTTTGCTGCGCATGGTAGAGAATATGGATCCTTAACAAAATGGTACAAAGATGGTGATGGTAATCTTGTTGGGTCTATTGAATTGCCAATGGCTGTAGGGTTGGTTGGTGGGGCAGTAAGAGTGCACACTGCAGCTCAGGCGAATGTAGAAATTCTGGGAATAGAGACTGCGGATGAATTAGCCAAAGTTATGGCTGCATCTGGATTAGCTCAGAACTTAGGAGCTTTGAGGGCTTTGGCTACAGTAGGAATTCAAGCTGGACATATGAAATTACATGTCAGAAATATGGCTGTTACTGCGGGAGCGGAAGGAAAAGAAGTAGATATTGTTGCCAATAAGCTCAGGGAGAGAGGTGGAAGAATTACTCAGGCTGCAGTAATAGAGGCCCTAGATGAATTAAGGAAAGAATGATTTATTTATTGCATCAATTATATCCTATTCTGATTCTGATTTATTATTTTTTAACCCGGCCTCATATTCCTCAGCTACTCTAACTGCATCATCAACATCTACCCTATACAAAAGAAATAGTCCACCAAGAATTAAAAATCCTATAGATAGTATGCCAGCTCTACTACTTACTGTTAATGAAAAGAATGTATACATTGCTGGTCCAATTATTGCTGCTACTCTACCGAAAAATCCGAAAAATCCGAAAAATTCAGCTGAACGAGATTCTGGAATCATTTTTCCAAAAAGGCTTCGGGCTAGTCCTTGTGATGCTCCTTGAATAGATCCAAACATTAATCCCAATAGTAGAAATTGCATTCCAACTGCAATTCCCAACGGTGCCCATACTAAATCCCTCATGGTCATTGCGATTTGATCTAGAGGTTCATCTCCAAGACTCGAGGGATTGCCCGTCCCTACCATAGTGGTATCACCAACTGCTCCACCTGTAACGTAAATACTGAATCTACTATCCTTCTAACATTCACATCATATGAACCATCATCATTTGAGATAAATTGTATATCATAGTCATCTCTAGTTTCGGGCTCTAGGGGTGCGAAAGTTAGGCCAAGGAATATAACTAGTGTACCAATAACTAAAACTAGCTGAAGTACTCCCTTAGTAGTGCCTCTGTCAGCCATTCTAGAAAATAGCATTGCCATAGGTGCAGCGAACAAATTTAATGCAAGAACTACAATAATTAGATCTACTGTACCAAGTCCTAAAACAACTACAGCATAAATAGCCCCTACGGTTTGCACACTGTTTATACCGTCGATGAATAGAAAATAAGCAAAAATATACAGAAATAAAGTTCTAAAATTATTATATTCTTTCAGTGTATTCCATACTTCGGAGAATGCTATCTTACTACTTTCAATAATTCCAACATCTTCCATTTCATTTTCTAATTCTGGCTCAGGAATCCACCAAAACAAGAAAATCGCGAAACCATACCACCAAATTCCTGTGGTTGCCATAACTAGGCTAAATGCCCAATCAGCGTAATTTGATCCCATGAGTATAATTAAATGAATAATTAGTAAAACACAACCGCCCAAATAACCTACTGCAAATCCGAAATTTGAAATTTCATTCATTTCATCTTCTGAACCAATATGAGGAATTAAAGAATTATAGAAAACACTTGCTAGATTATTAGCACAAGTCGCAACTACAAAGAATACTAATGCCCATGACCATTTTGTTGAAACTGGTAAATATGGTGCTAGAGCAATTAGTGACACAGAAATTAGTCCGAGATTAGTTAGAAATCTTAGCATCTTCTTCTTGATTGGTTTTCTATCTGCAATTATGCCTAGGGATGGGCTTAGAATTGCAATTATCAATGCTCCAAATGTAATTGCAAGAGTCATAACAGTGTCTGCATCCCACTCAAGATTAGCGATTTCGATATTCAAGCCGTTGGCTGAAAGGAATAAAATTGCAAACCATGATGGGAATACTCCTGCAGTAATGCTAGTTTCGAATCCTGACTTCGCCCAATCATAAAGAGCAAAACCTCTTACTTCTTTTCTTTTTGTAATTTTTACTGTTTCAGTCGCCATTCAAATCAATTATACGAAGGGGCATTATTGTATCAGTGTTGTTACGGATACTAGGTATTGAAAATATTACTTTAGACAATTACTAGATGTTTTTGAAATTGTTTTCAGGATTAAAGTTGTGAATTAAATAGTTGGAAATGATCGGGTAAATTATCTGGGGTGTTGATAGCTTGTCGAGTTGGAAAAAACCTAGAGAAAATACTATTGAAAGTCTAGTTCATGGGATTAAATTCTCAGATGGAGTAGAATTTGATTTGAGACTAAGTGATGATGAGCAATTAGTACTTTACCACAATTCAATTACAGAAGATAATCGATTTCCTGAGTGTGAATTAGCTGAGGATTTACCCGATTATATCCAAACTTTTGATGAGTTATTATCTAAAAAAGAATTCACGAGAGAGTTTACGGAAGAGGGGAAATTTGCATGTATTGAGTTGAAAGCTCCACATCCAAATAGTGGAAAGGCTGGAGGTTGGATTCGAGGAATGAAAAGATTAGAGCACATGCAAAAAATGGTAGATTTGGTAAATGAATCATTAGATGGTATTGAGATTGGTTCTACGAGCGCGGTAATTTATTCATTTGAAAAAAAAATTCTCCAGACTAAAAGAAAGTCAAGTGATTTAAAAATTTCAAGATTGATGCCTTACGTAAGGCAGTGGGGAAATGAGTTTTCTCAGAGAACACTAGCAATTCCATCATATGTTATGAATTCCTTACCTAGATTGATGGAAAAAAATAAGAAAAATGGATCGCCAATGTTGCCTTGTGCTTTAGAATATTTAGATGGTTATACAAGATTTCTAAATATAGGTACTAGTGTAGGAATTGATGGGAAGTATTTACAAAAGTTGAATAGATTAAGGGGTGGATATCCAGTATATGTCTATCGGGGAAAACCCGAATTGGAAAGAAAATTATGGGAAGCTGGATTGACCGGTATGTCGGATGACTTTTCACCTGAATTAGTTACACTTCCTTCGGGTCATGCTAGGTGGTCTAGACCTGCAACTCAACCTTTAACTAATGATGATTTGGAGAAATTAGATTCTACTCCAAAAGAACATCATGCAGAAAAAATCGATGAAATGAAAAAGGAAATTACTCCATGGAGTGAATTTTCTGATGTTGAAAGAATTGCATTTACAAAAGACTGGATAAAAAGATGGGGGTGGAAGAGGAAAGAAGAAGATATTCTGGAAGAAGTATCTGAGAATAGCTTACCTTGGGAAAGTGTTAGAATTGTCGGACATAGAGGATCAGGTAAAACTCATGGTTGGTAGATTCTATCCTAATCTTCTAAATTCCTGTTCTTTAGGTATATATTTAGGCCTGTAGATAGGTACTCCTCTCCCATCTCTTGCATTTCTTTCATCGATAATCTGTGCACAAATTCCTGCAACTCTTGCCCATCCAAAGAATGTCGTATAATAATGTGGCTTTCTGAAGCCCACTGCATGAAGTAGGCTTCCACTGGCTAAATCTACATTAGGATATGGATTTTTTATTTTTGGGTATTCTTTTAGAATTGGTGGTACAACTTCTCTAAGTGTTTTGACTATCTGGAAATATTCGTCATCAGGACAGATTTCAGAACCCAACTCAATTAGTAAGCTAGCACGAGGATCTTCTGCGCGTAATACTCCATGACCAAAACCATATATTGGCCTTTTAGCTTCCATTTCTGACCTAACAAATTTTTCAATTTCTTCGGGATCTGCGGTACCAATTCTTTTAACAAATTCTAAGCAAGCTTGATTTGCTCTACCGTGTAAAGGTCCTGATAATGCATTCATTGCACTACTAATAGCTGAGTATACTGTTGCCCTACCTGAAGAAACAGCTTTCCCGGTAAAGGTTGAAAGATTTCCGCCACCGTGGTCCATATGTAGAATAAAAAAGAATCTCAGTACTCGATTCATAATCTGAGCGCTTTCACCCTCTAGACCAAGCATATGTACAAAATTCTCTACTAATCCTAGTTCTGTCTTTCTAGATCTGAGTGTTGGTGGATAAGTCGATCGGTTTGCATGACCTCCTCTAAGGAGGAATATTCTAGCCATTAACTCAGGCATCCTAGCAATTAAATTCATACTATCTACCCTTACATCTCCAGTAGTTTCAGCGGCCCCCATTGCCATAATCCCGATAGATAGCCAATCCATTGGATGGCCGCTTCCGGGAGTAAGATTCTCTAAAACTCGTAAAGCCCCAGTAGGTATTTCTTCTCCTCTATGGGCAAGTTCCTTCCTGAAATCTTCTGACTGTTTTTTTGTAGGTAAATTCTTATGAAATAATAAATAAATTACATCTTCTTCTTCTAAGTTAGCTAAATCTGCAACAGGATAGCCAACATAATGTACTCCTTCTATGGCATCTACATAGGATGTTTTGCATGTTCCAACTGGGATACCGCGCATTCCGGAATCTAAGTTATTTTCTGATATTGAAAAAATACCTTCATCATCACCCATACTATCGCCTATGTAAGGCTGATGACCACTGTTTGATAATATATCCGTTTGATGATTCTGATTAATTTCAATCTCTAGTCTCTAGGTTTATGATTTTACTAATTATTTCCTGAGGAATTTTTTCGCTTTTTCCATTTTTGTAGTTCACAAAAACTCCTATGACTTTACCTACAGCAACTTTTTGCATGTTCGATAGGGTAATAATCTCATATTCCATATCAAATGATGTATTTCCTATTCGAGAAACAGTAGAAGAAACTGATACCTTTTCGGGAAAATTTACAGGGAATAAGTAATTGGCTTCAATCCTCGCCAAAATAGGCCCTTTTTTTTCTGATTCTAAATAGTCCATCATTCCACAGGAATTAAAATAATGCATCCTTGCATTTTCCATCCATCTTAGGAATACTGTATGATTTACATGATTCATGGAATCTAAGTCTCCCCATTGAACCTCTATTTCGCATGAAATTGGCCAGTTCCGTAGACTGCTCTCTGAACTCAAGGATTCACCTCAAATCAATCCCAATTCTTTCCCACAAGACTCGAAAGATTCCAGAACTATGTCCAAGTCATCTATAGATAGGCCAGATGACATTTGGGTCCTAACTCTTGCCTTATCTCTAGATACCATTGGAAAAACAATAGCTCCAACCAAAATTCCTTCATTTTTCAGAAGATTAGAAAATTCTTGAGCTATTTTACTTTCTCCACACATTACAGGAATTATGGGAGTTTCGCTGACTCCAGTATCAAAGCC
>LULO01001469.1_pt1 | contig 10234 bp, 9 predicted proteins | sample 728121 | NCBI WGS metagenome assembly LULO01 (sample SAMN03860287, study PRJNA289734) | marine metagenome | biome: seawater column; feature: ocean; material: water; isolation source: Red Sea water column Station 149 - depth 50m | place: Saudi Arabia: Red Sea | collected 2011-10-15 | depth 50 m | reverse complement strand
AGGTAGGCCAAGAATAGATGTAGTAGTTAACTGTTCAGGAGTATTTAGAGATCTATTTATCAATCAAATGGCATTAATAGATCAGGCAGTCAAATTAGCAGCTGAAGCTGATGAACCATTGGAATCTAATTTTGTAAGGAAACATTCACTAGAACAGGCAGAAAAAGAAGGCACTTCTATAAGAGAAGCTTCAGCGAGAGTATTTTCTAATGCAAGTGGAAGTTACAGTTCAAATGTTAATTTAGCCGTAGAAAATTCAACATGGGAGGAAGAAAATGAATTACAAGAAATGTATTTATCTCGCAAAACATATGCTTTTAATGCCGATAATCCAGGTGAGATGAATCAAAAAAGAGAGGTATTTGAGTCAGTAATGAAAACAGCAGATGTTACATTTCAAAACCTTGATTCTTCAGAGATTTCATTAACAGATGTAAGTCATTATTTTGATTCGGATCCAACAAAATTGATCAAGACATTAAGAGATGACGGAAAAGAACCAAGTAGCTACATAGCGGATACAACCACTTCTAATGCTCAAGTTAGAACACTTGGAGAAACTATCAGATTAGACTCAAGAACAAAACTTTTAAATCCTGAAGGAGTTAGAGAACTTTCTAACAGACTTAATTACACTCTTGGTTGGAGTGCGACAAGTGGTCAAGTAGATAATTTTGTATATGAAGAAACTAATGAAACATTTATAAATGACGAAGAGATGAGGAAAAGATTAATGGATCTTAATCCTAATAGTTTCAGAAGAATTGTTGGAACATTGCTAGAAGTCAATGGTAGGGGATATTGGGAAACTTCAGATGAGAATATAGAACAGTTGAAAGAACTATACCAAGAGGTAGAGGATAAAATCGAAGGAGTTAAAGAATAATAAATTTATTATTTTCTGTAAATCCTATCAGCTACTTTCAGGATTTGATAATTTAGTTTGACGTTGTGAACTCTCACAATGTCAATATTAAATTGAGAACAAAGACAACTTATTGCAAGTGTTCCTATATCCCTTTCTTTTGGATTTTTCTCATTCAAAATTTCTCCTATAAATCTCTTCCTAGATGCACCTATCAAAATTGGCAAATTCCATTTTTTAAATACATCTAAGTTTCTCAAGATTTCCAAATTATGAATGATATCCTTTGAAAAACCAATTCCAGGATCCACTATTATATTTCTTTCAGATATATTTTTTTCTAAAGCATTCTTTATTAAATTATCAAGCGAGCACTTAACATCACTCAATACATTCTGGTAATTAGAGAGTTGATTCATATTTTGACTATTACCACGACTATGAGTTATGACGAATGGACAGTTGAATTTTGATACAACATCCAAAATTTTTATATCTCTTCTTCCTCCCGTGACATCATTTATCCAATTAGCACCATTTAAAAGAGCTTCGTAAGCCACTTCAGAATTAAAAGTATCAATAGAAATTAAAACATCTGGAAATTCAGATTTTATTAATTTTAGATATGGGATCAATCTTTTTATTTCTATACTAGATCCAACTTCTTCAGCCCCAGGTCTCGTACTTTGAGCACCAAGATCAATAACATCAACACCATTACTCAAGAAATGATTTACTTGATCTAAAACTTTTTTTGAAGAGTTTAATTCCCCACCATCACTAAATGAATCAGGAGTTAAATTAATAACTCCCATAATTGAAGTTTTTTGGCCCCAGCCTTTTGGCCATGGATTTTTCTTATTGATAATTTGCAATTCTCGCAAAACTATTCGGATCTAATGAAGCCCCTCCAACTAACACCCCATCTATATCACTCATTGACATGATTTCGTCAATATTATTAGGTTTAACAGATCCTCCATATTGAATAATTACATCATCAAAACCTATTAATTTCCGAATCAAAGAACATATCTTATTAGCGTCTTCTGCCTCACATGTTTTACCAGTGCCAATAGCCCATATTGGTTCATAGGCAACAATTAAATTAGATGGATCTGTATTTTCTAATCCTTGTTCAACCTGTCTAGTAATAACTCTATCAGCTTCTCCTCTCTCTCTTTGTTCTAATGTTTCTCCTACACAAACTATTGGAGTAAGTCCACTAGATTGAGCAAAAACTGCTCTTTTATTAATTTGTTCATCACTTTCACTAAAATATTTCCTTGGTTCACTATGTCCAACGATTGCATATGAGACACCATGTTCAAGAAGCATTTTTGGAGATATTTCTGCAGTAAATGCTCCTTGATCTTCCCAATGAATATTTTGACTAGAAATATCTAAATAATCAAAATCAGAATGATCAGAAAAGGTTGAAATAGCTGTAAAAGGTGGAGCAATAACAACTTTACGATCGTCTTTAATGTTTTTTATTAAAGGAATAAACTCTTCTAAATAGGATTTAGCTTCAGCACAAGTCATGTGCATTTTCCAATTACCAGCAATTACAGATTTTCTCAAAATACTATCTCCAAGAAAAATATACTAATACAAAGTGAGTTGAATAAGCTAACTATTCAAAAATTAATTCATTTTTTAGAAATATTACTTTATCTCCCTTGTTTAACTTCCTTCCTCTCCTAGTCTCAATTACACCATTAACCTTAACAGAACCGGATTTAATAAAAATTTTTGCTTCGCCACCAGAAGATACCAAATTTTTCCATTTTAAGAATTGATCCAATTTCATTGTTTTTTATACCCAAAGATATTGATAAAGTAGGATAAACAATTAAATATATAATATCTTGAGACTAATACCACCAGTCAGACCATATTCAAATAGGTTTATCAAGGGTTTTATATGCATGCTTATTTACGTAGCTTGTTGGCCTTTATTAGCTTATTTAGCGATGAGAGGAAATTTATTTAGCAGAATTCAAAAAATAAAGATGAATTCTGTTGAAAATATTTCAGCCGGGGACATCACATATAGACTTACAGAAGATGCCGACAGGGTAAGCGAAGTTATTTATAAAACAGCTCAGGATACTATTCCATGCACTTTACAGTTATTAGCGGTAATAATCTATATGTTTTATTTAGACTGGTCACTAACAGTATCAACATTCGTTTTAGCACCATTGATTATTCTTTCAGTTAACAGTTTTGGAAGAAGAGTTTTAATAGCATCCGAAAAAAGTCAAGAATCAACAAGTAATTTAGCAGGTTTAATAGGTGAATCTATAAATGGAATGTCCACGATAAGAGCTTTTGCTGCTGAAAATTGGATTGAGAAAAGATTTTATAAAAGATTAAGTACAAATAAAAAAGCAAAATATAAAACATTAAAACTACTTGCATTTCAACATCCAGTTGTAGGATTTGTTGAAGCATTTGGAATATTAGCAATATTAGGTTTAGGAGCCGCAAGAATCAATCTAGGCCTTCTAACAAGCGAAGAATTTAGTAGTTTTTTTGCAGCAATATTAATGCTTATTGATCCAATAAGCCATGTAAGTACAAATTTTAATGACTATAAACAGGCAGAAGCCTCAATAAAAAGGTTGAAAAACATAAATCAAGAACCTGTCGAAGATGATAAAGAAAATTTAACAAGGATATCCAATTTTGAAGGCAAAATAAGTTTCAAGAAAGTAAATTTCGCTTACAAAAAAGATAATCAAGTACTTAAAAATATCAATTTAGAAATTAAAAGAGGGGAAGTCACAGCATTTGTTGGAGCTTCTGGAGCTGGTAAAAGTACAATGTTGGCTTTGATATTAAAGTTTATAACTCCAAATAATGGAGACATTTTTATAGATGATAAAAATCTCAAAATATTAAATACAAAAGATATTAGAAAAAACATTGCATTAGTACAACAACAGCCTTTTTTGTTTTCAGGAACAATTATTGATGTAATAAGAATGGGCAGAAATTTCACCAAAGAAGAAGTTATAGAATCAGCAAGAAAAGCAAACGCTCACAACTTCATTCAAAAGCTTCCTGAGAAATATGAAACTGAGATAACTGAAAGAGGATCAAATTTCTCAGGTGGTCAGATCCAGAGGATAGCAATTGCAAGAGCAATACTTGGGAACCCATCAATTCTTCTTTTAGATGAGGCCACAAGTGCGTTAGATGCAGAATCAGAATCTGAAGTACAAAAAGGACTTAATAGAGCTATGAAAGATAGAACAGTTATTGTAATTGCTCATAGATTAGCCACTACTCAAGAGGCCAATAAAATAGTTGTTTTCGATAAAGGTGAAATTATTGAAGTTGGGAAACACATTGATTTAATAAATAAACCTGGAATTTATAAAGAATTATGTGAAAAACAATTGATTAAAAAATTATAGTTCTATTTTATTTATTAAAAAAGTAAATCCATGAGCGAAAACACAAATGATTCTGCAAATCCAGTTTTAACCTTTGAAGGAAAAAAATATTTAATAAATGAACTTTCTAATGAAATAAAAGAATCTATAAAAGTACTACAAATAGCGGAGACACAACTTAAGATGCATCAAGATACTCTCAAATTACTTTCAATTAGTCGAAACTCTTTAGTTAATCAATTAAGAGAAAAACTAAAAAACTTAGAATAAAATTTTAATAATTATGGATTTCTTGTAAAGAGTAAGTATTAATCTTATTGCATTGCAAAGCTTTGATCGCCTTAATTGCTGCCTTTGCTCCAGGAATAGTTGTAAAAGTTGGAATATTATATTCTAAAGCGGCACGTCTTAAATAAGCATCATCATGAAGAGCCTGTGAGCCAATTGGAGTATTAATTATTAATTGAACAAGTCCCGAACGAATTAGGTCCTCAATATTTGGTCTTCCTTCATGAACTTTTAGCACTTCTTCAACTTGAATTCCTAAATTCACCAAATATGAAGCTGTACCTTTTGTTGCGATTAATTTAAATCCTAAATTCAAAAGTTCTCTAGCAACTTCCTCAAGATTTTTTTTATCTAAATCATTTGTAGATAAAAAAGCAACTCCTTCTGAAGGAACACCATTACCTGCTGCCAATTCCGACTTGGCATAAGCAATTCCAAAATCTTTAGCTAAACCCATTACTTCTCCAGTAGATCTCATTTCAGGGCCAAGTAATGTATCAGACCCAGGAAATCTTTTAAAAGGTAAAACGGCCTCTTTTACTGCCTGATATTTTGGAGAAAATTCTTCTGTGAAATTAAGATCTTCTAATGTAAAACCTTGCATTAACTGAGTAGCTAATTTTGCAACTGGTTTACCTATGGCTTTTGAAACAAATGGAACTGTCCTGGATGCTCTTGGATTTGCTTCGAGAATAAATAATTTATTTTCTTTATTATTTGTATTTATTACTGCAAATTGCAAATTAATTAAACCAACAACATTTAATCTTTGTGCAATTAATTTAGTCCAGTTCCTTACATTTTCTATTGTGGATGTTGAAAGAGAAATGGATGGTAAGCAACAAGCTGAATCTCCTGAATGAATTCCTGCAGGTTCCACATGTTCCATTAGGCCAGCAATTACAACCGAACCCTCTGAATCGCATAAAGCATCAACATCTATCTCAATTGCATTATTCAAATATTGATCAAGAAGGATTGGATGATCAGGTGATACCTTAACTGCTTCAGAAATGTATCTCGATAATTCATTCTCATCTTTAACAATTTCCATTGCCCTTCCACCTAAAACATAAGAAGGTCTTACAACCAAGGGGAATCCTATATTTTTTGCTACTATTTCTGCTTCATTTTGATTACGTGCAATACCGTTTAAAGGTTGTCTAATACTTAATTCTTCAAGAATTTTTGTAAATTCCTCTCTATCTTCTGCTAAATCGATAGATATTGGAGAAGTCCCAAGAATTTTTGATCCAGTTCTGATCCCATCATTAGATTTAAGCCATTCAAATAAAGGTAATGATAATTTCAGTGGAGTTTGACCTCCAAATTGAACAATCAAACCATAAGGATTTTCAGCTTCTATTATGTTAAGCACATCCTCCAAAGTTACAGGCTCAAAATATAAAATATCGCTAGTATCATAATCTGTTGATACAGTTTCAGGATTACTATTAACCATTATTGTTTTATAACCATTTGTAGAAGCTTGATATGATGCATGACAACAACAGTAATCAAATTCTATTCCCTGACCAATTCTGTTTGGACCTCCTCCTAAAATCATAATTTTTTTTGATTTACTATTTTCTGAAATCTCGCTATCAAAAATTTGAGAATTAAAATTAATGAAAGATTCTTCGTAAGTTGAATAATGATAGGGAGTTGAGGATGAGAATTCTGCTGAACAAGTATCAACAGTTTTATAAATTGGAATTATATTAAGTTTTTTTCTATATCTTCTTACTTCAAAAAACTCAGAATTAGTTAACTTTGCTATCTGTTGATCTGAAAAGCCTAATTGTTTAGCATGTAACATCAAATCCCTATCTAGAGTATAAAGTTCCTTATCTTTCAAAAAATCATTTTCAAAATTAAAGATATTACGTAATTTTTCGATAAACCATAAATCTATATTTGTAACTTCTTGAATATAGTTATTAGTTTTCCCAAGCTGCATAGCTTTTTTAATTAGGAGAATTCTTTCAGATGTAGGGTTTCTTAAACTATTTTTAATTTGACTCTCATCTTTAAATTCATCTTGTGAATCACATTCCCATCCAAAAACACCTACTTCTAATGACCTTAATGCTTTCTGAAATGATTCTTCAAAAGAACGACCTATTGCCATTGACTCACCAACAGATTTCATAGCAGTGCTTAAAGTATTAGATGAGCCTTTAAACTTTTCAAAAGCAAATCTTGGGATCTTAGTAACTACATAATCAATTGATGGCTCAAAACATGCAGGTGTTTTTTTTGTAATGTCATTAATAATCTCATCAAGTGTATAGCCAACAGATAATAAAGCTGCAATCTTAGCTATGGGGAATCCAGTTGCTTTACTTGCCAAAGCAGAGGATCTACTTACACGAGGATTCATTTCTATAACAATTACTTCTCCATTAGATGGATTTATTGCAAATTGAATATTACTCCCTCCTGTTTCAACTCCCACCTCTCTAATAATCTTCAATGACAAATCCCGCAACCTCTGATACTCCTTATCTGTTAAAGTCTGTGCAGGAGCTACAGTAATCGAATCTCCAGTGTGGACACCCATTGGGTCTAAATTTTCAATACTGCAAACTATTACCACATTGTCAGCAGTATCTCTCATTACCTCTAGTTCAAACTCCTTCCATCCAATGAGTGATTTTTCAATTAATATTTGATTACTTGGACTTTCCTCTAAACCTGATTTACACAACTCGACAAATTCTTCAAGGTTAAAAGCAATTCCACCCCCTACTCCACCTAAAGTAAACGCAGGCCTTATTATAAGAGGATAGGAACTAATTTTTTTTGATACCTCCATAGCTTCATCTAGGTTAGATGCAATACCAGATGGACAAACATTTACATTTATTTTCTCCATCGATTCTTTAAATAATTTCCTATCTTCAGCTTTATTAATAGCTCTTAAATCAGCTCCAATTAATTCAATATTATTTTGTTTTAAAAAATCTGACTCTGATAATTTAACCGCAAGATTCAAAGCGGTTTGACCTCCCATAGTGGGAAGAATCGCATCAGGTTTTTCTCTTAGAATGATCTGAGAAACTATTTCAGGAGTCAATGGTTCAATATATGTTTTGCTTGCGATATCAGGATCAGTCATTATTGATGCTGGATTTGAATTTATCAAGACAATTTCATAACCAGCATTTCTTAATGCTTTGCAAGCTTGAGTACCAGAGTAATCAAATTCGCATGCTTGCCCTATAACTTAATCAAGTTACTTGAAAAGCAACATTTGTTTCTATAGTATTGAAAGAAATTAATTTTTTATGAGCGAACTTCAGCGACTTAAAAGTTTGTTGCCTCCAGAGAATGAAAGTTGGGTATTTGTTGAAGCTGCTGCGGCTATAGATCCACCTTTAATAACACTTGAGGAAATCGGTCGTGACGAAGTAGAAATTCAAATAGATTTAGATGAATGGGATAACTTTGCTATTGACCATAGAAATTTATTATTTTGGCACGAGGTTGGAAAAATCCAAAATGACACAATTCCCAGAGATGGATGGGAAATGGCAGCTCTTGCAATAGGACTTGGAGGGGCGATAGGAGAGTTGTGGGTACAAGATGGGTTACTTTTATTACTTGCTCTTGGTTTATCAAGTTTTGCAGGATATAGATTATATTTAAAAAATAATTCTGAAAAAAAGCTTCAAGATGCTATTTATGCAGATGAAAGAGCTATAGATCTTGCTTGTAGATTTGGATACAGCATTCCAAATGCTTATAAAAGTCTTGGAGGAGCATTAAAGGAGTTAATAGATAAGACACGAAAAAAGAAAAAAAGAAGTTTCTTTGAAGATAGATTAGATGCCTTAAGAAAAAGTGCAGAAAAAGCAAGATCAGAATTATCTCAGCAAGAAGGCTCAGAAAAATCAGTTTCAAGTGAAAATGTTTATGGACAATAAAAGTTTGGTTTTAATGGCAGCTAAAGCATGTGATGAAAAAAAGGCAAGAGATATAAAACTTATAAAAATTGACAAAGTATCATTTATAAGTGAATGGATTTTGATTGCAGAAGGATTATCTGATGTACAGGTTAGATCTATAACTAACTCTGTAGAGGGAGAGCTTAGAGAAAAGGCTAAAGTTGAACCTATACGAAAAGAAGGGATTAACGAAGCGAAATGGGCTTTACTCGATTATGGTGATTTGATAGTAAATATTTTTCAACCAGAAATAAGAAAATATTATGACCTTGAATCATTCTGGAGTAATGGAGATAATCTTTTATTTCCATAATTTTATTTTATGAATCAATCTAAATGTCCTGTCCCTAGAGAGCAGCAACCCACAAATGAATTCATAGAATTATCAAAATCTAAAATTTTTTCTTGGCCAAAAACAAAAAAGTCACTAATTCTTATATTGATAAAGTTCTGGGTAGGAGCTTTTGTTCTATTTCTTGTTATTTCTTCAGGTAGTGTATATTTCAAAACGTCCCTTTTAAAATATATTCTATTAAGTTTTTTTAGCAGCTTATCAATACCTCTTTTAATTTCAATAAGGTTATATCTAGTTGATTTTTCAATATAACAATTTCTAAATGAGTTCTAATTTCAAAAACCTCTACACTTCTAACAATCCTCCCTTACAAGCAACCTTAATGAGAGGATCAAATATTGAGTCGATCCACAAGATTCATGCTGTTATTACTGATAAAAAAGGGAGGGTTTTAATGTGCGCAGGAAATCCAGAATATAAAAGTTTCATAAGGTCAGCACTAAAACCTTTTCAAGCAATACCTTTCGTTAGTAGTGGAGCTTCATCAAAATTCAATAATGAATCAAAATCAATTGCTTTAGCATGCGGGTCACATAGTGGATCAAAACTTCATTCAAGGGAAGCATTCAAAATTTTATGGGAATATGACATTGACATTAATAATCTTAAATGTCCAAAATCAAAGACAAGTCCATTAGAACATAATTGTTCTGGTAAACATGCTGCTTTTTTAGCTACATGCAAAAAAATGAATTGGCCATTAGATAGTTACTTAAAAGGGGATCATCCTCTTCAAATAGAAATATTCAGAATTGTTTCTGAATTACTTGAAATCCCGTCATCTGAAATAAACGCAGAACGTGATGATTGTGGTGCACCCACTCTTTATTTAAAACTATTAGAAATGTCGAGGTTATATTCACTTCTGAGCAGTTCCGAAAATGCTGAATTAGAACAAATCAGTAGAGCTATGACAATAAACCCAATAATGATAAGTGATAACAATAAATTTGATACAGAAATAATTAAAGCTTCTCATGGGAACGTTATAGGTAAAGGTGGAGCCGAGGGAATACAGTGTCTATGTAAAGTAAATGAAGGGATAGGTTTAGCTTTAAAAGTAGAAGACGGTTCAAAAAGAGCAAAGCATGCTGTTAGTCTTCACTTACTAAAACAGTTAGAGTGGATATCTGACTTAAGAATTCAAGACATCGAAGAAAAGGTGTTTAATTTTCCTGAAGGAGTGCGACTTGAAGTTAAAGGTAAAGTAAAATTCCAAGAATCCTAAAAAACAGGAAAAATAACCCTTTCAGATGTATGCTATGTATATGTCGCGGGGTAGAGCAGTCTGGTAGCTCGTCGGGCTCATAACCCGAAGGTCGGAAGTTCAAATCTCCCCCCCGCCACCATTTAGAAGCAGCTTCAAAGC
>LULO01000966.1_pt1 | contig 10251 bp, 10 predicted proteins | sample 728121 | NCBI WGS metagenome assembly LULO01 (sample SAMN03860287, study PRJNA289734) | marine metagenome | biome: seawater column; feature: ocean; material: water; isolation source: Red Sea water column Station 149 - depth 50m | place: Saudi Arabia: Red Sea | collected 2011-10-15 | depth 50 m | reverse complement strand
TATGGAAGAGATAGATTTATGCTGGAGACTTCAAGCATTAGGTTGGGGAATATGGAATGTACCAACTTCAGTTGTTTTTCATTATGGAAAGCAAACTATAAAACAAAATTCATTTAAATCACATTACTTAAATCATAGAAACTCATGGATTTTATTTATTAAAAATTCTCCATCGTTTGAAAAAGGAATGCTAATTATAAAGAGATTCATTTTAGATCAAATGGCAGCTATCTATTCTATTTTAACTCTAGATTTTAAAAGATTTTTAGCAATTTTTTATTCTCATTTTTGGTTAATCTATAATTTGAGAGTTATGGTGAATGTGAGAAAGAGCAATGATTTAAGACATAAAAATCTTGATTTAATATATAATGGTAGTGTAGCTATTGATTATTTTTTTAAGCGTAAAAAATATTTCAATCAAATATTTGAATAAAATTCTTTATATATATTTGATCTTTGAGAGTCTAAGTCTTGAAGTTCTAATAACATCTCTTTTTGACCTAATTTTTCCATTATTTCTCCAATTTTAGGTCCATGATATTTCATAAACATGTTGGTATAGTTTTCTTGTGAATAATTATTAAATATCTCATCAAGATTTTTAATCAATTCATCTAATGCTAATATACATTCATCAATATTACCATTTTCAAAAAGTTCATATGATAAGTATGTTGAAAAACGAAGTTTTCTCAAACCTATATTATCTGTTAATAGATTAATTAAGAGTAATCTTTGCTCCCATCCTCTGGAAAAATTTGATGCACTTGCACGTACAGCTATGCTTCTAGCTTTTTCATAATGCTGCGATCCACCCAGAGAGCTCCATGTATCTAATTCTGCGCCAAGTATTATATTTCCATAAAAACCAAGAAGACTTGATAAGGGGTCATAATATACACTATCATAGTAAAGCGAAGAATTTTGACTAAGCGAAAATTGGGAACCTTTATCAAAAAAATGTAAATCCATATTATTACTAAATAAAGACTGTATTAGAAAAGATTCTGAGCTACCAGTATTTGCATTACCTTCAAAAATAACTTGAATATTTAACTTGAGTTCTAAATCTCTATATTCGTCATTCCAAACAGTATCAACATAAAACTTCTGCATAGAATTTTTAAGATTAAATAGTGAGGATTTTTCGTCATCTCTCAAAAGTCGATCATCAAAAGTTATATTTGCTTCTTTAAACTGAGCGTTTAATTCTGAAAAGAATAATACAACAATAATGCATTTAACAATCTTTATTGGTAAGGAAATTTTAATTAGTTTTCTTAGCATAATAGACCTATATATTTTTTAATTTACAAAATGACATTAATTAAAGACATAATTAACCAAAATAAGAGATTGGCCAAGATTTCTAAAGTGATATCTGAGTTGAGCGATGAAACTCAGATAAATGCTTTTTTAGTGGGTGGCTGTGTTCGAGATTTAATGTTAAATCCTTCAGCAGAATCAATTGATGTCGATATTATGGTTGAGGGAGACGGGATAGATTTTGCAGAAAAGCTAGCTAAAAAAATTAACGTTCCAAAAATCGTTCCTTTTAAAAAATTTGCAACTGCCAAAATTCCATATAACGAGTATGAAATTGAGGTAGCTTCAGCAAGACTTGAAAAGTATGATGAATCTTCCAGGAGTCCTTCTGAAGTTATAATGTCTAATATTGAAGATGATTTATTAAGAAGAGATTTCACAGTAAATGCAATGGCTGTATCATTAAATAAAGAAAATTTTGGTGAATTTTTTGATCCATTCAATGGAATGGAGGACCTAAGTAATAAAATTTTGAGAACACCTCTTGATTCTGATATAACATTTTCAGATGATCCACTGAGAATGATGAGAGCAGCATATTTTGCATCAAAACTATCATTAGATATAGACCCAAGTTGCTTAGAGTCGATTAAAAACAATGCAGAGAGAATTACAATAGTTTCTCAAGAAAGAAAAACAAATGAATTATTAAAAATTTTAGGTACCAAAAAACCATCTATTGGATTAAATATTTTACAACAATCAGGTTTAATGAATTTTGTATTTCCTGAGATTGCAGTGATGTATGGACTTGATCAATCAAATGAATATCATCATAAAGATATTTTTTATCATACTTTAGAGGTTGTCGATAATGCAGCGCAATTATCTGATAAGCTTGATTTAAGATTAGCTGCGTTGGTACATGATATAGCTAAGCCGAAAACACGAAGATTAAGCAAGTCAAAAGGATATACTTTTTACGGACATGATGATGTGGGTGCAAGAATGTTGAAAGGTATATCTTCTAATATGAAATTTTCAAAATCAACAAGGGATTTCATTACAAAACTAACATTATTGCATTTGAGACCAATAAGCCTAGCAAAGAAAGATGTCACTGATTCTGCGATTAGAAGATTAATTGTTGATGCTGGCGAAGAAATTGATGACCTAATGAAATTATGTAGAGCCGATATTACTACTAAAAATCCCAAAAATATCACAAAATATTTAGGCAATTTTGATAGAGTTGAAAAAAGAATGAATGAAGTGATTGAAATAGATAAACTAAAAGCATTTCAATCTCCAGTTAGAGGTGATGAAATAATGAAAATGTTTGATTTAAGTCCTGGTAAAGAAGTTGGAAAAATCAAGACTATGGTTGAAGATGCAATTATTAATGGTGAAATCAAAAATGATTATTCTTCCGCAATGTCATTTTTAGATCAAATTAAACAACAAAAAAAATAACTTTGCTTTACAAAATGTAAACTTTACTTTACATGTCCTTAAATGATAATATTTATTGAAATAAAAAATTGAAACTTTTCGACGTAAATTACGTCTATAGAGTACCAAGGAGAAAAATGAAGACAAAAACACTACTCATATTACTTTTAAGTATTGTAAGTGCTCAAACCTTAAGTGTTGATGAGGCAGTTAGAATTGCATTAGAAAATAAGGCTGCAATAACCAATGCAGAAAAAGATGTTAGAATTGCTCAGTTGAATAGAAATTCATCTGCTGCATTACTATTACCATCAATCAGTGCTAGTAATTCTTATAGAGAAACAACTTATGGGAACTCTATTATAACAGGTTCAGAATCATATTCTGGAGGTGTAAACTTATCTCAAAGTTTATTTAACTTTGGAGGGAAGGTTAATTCTGTTCGTCAGAGTGATAATTCTTATCAAATTACTAAAATTCAGAAAAGAGAAACAACATCTAGAATAATTTTAAATGTATATACATTTTATTATCAACATTTAAAAGACTCAGAGTTATATGAAATTGCTAAAGAAGATTTAAACCTATCAAAAAGACAGCTTGATTTAGTTAAACAGCGCTTTGATCTTGGGGCAGTTAGTAAAACAGACTATTTAAAAGCTACTGTAAGATATGGTTCTGCTAAATCGACCTTACTTACAAGAGAGCTTAGTTTTAATGAAGAGTTACTTCTGCAAAGATTGGCGTGAAACAGTCGTGGGCATCAAGTTTACCTAGTTTGAGCATGAGCCTTGGTTATAATGCTACATCAAGCGATCAAATTACTAAACAATATTTTGAGGATAATTACATTAAAAGTGCAAATTTAACTTTAAGCATACCTCTATTTAATGGTTTCAGAAAAAGGAACGACATTAAGATTTCAAAATTACAGTTATCTCAAAGTGAAGCTTCACTCGGCACTGCCAAAAAAGATGCTGAGGTTGAACTTTATTCTTCATTAAACCGATTAAATAATTACGAAGAGTTAATTCCTATTCAACAGGAAATTTTATTATCAGCAGAAGAAGATTTAAAATTAGCCGAACAAAAATATGAGCTTGGATCTGCTGATATTCTTGAGTTGCTTGATGCTCAATTAGCAGTTATTCAAGCCAGCTCTTCATTAGTTACAACTAAGTATGATGCTGCGATTCAAATGGCAACACTAGATAATATTATTGGAACTTTAGACAGAAAATATAAATAAGGAGTATTTGTGAAAAATTTAATTGATAAAATTATGCAACATAAAATGAAAATTTTAGGACTTGTAATTGTTGTTCTAGGGTTATCATTCTTTAATGGAAATAATGATGATGGAACTTTAGAAGTTTCAGTTCAAAAAGTTTCGACCAAAGATCTTTCTAGCAAAGTGGTGGCAGATGGAGTTTTAACTCCTGAAACAGAAGTTAAACTTAGCGCAAACAGTACCACTTACATTACTGAAATTGCCGTAAAGGAAGGAGACTTTGTTAAAAAAGGTGACTTCTTGATGTCATTAGATGATCGTCAACAAAAAGCTGCTACTGAAGCTTCAAGAGCAAGCCTTGAGGCAGCAAAAGTACAACTTGAACAAAGAAAAGCTCAGCAAGAAAGACAATCAAAACTTTATGCTCAAGGACTTATATCTGATCAAGAAATGGAAACTACTAATTCCTCATATGCATCAGCACTTAGTGCTTACAATGGTGCTCAATCTAGGTTAATTCAAGATGAAGATGCATTGTCCAAGCTAAGATTAATTGCTCCACAAGATGGAACTATTACTTTTATTGATGGTGAGGTAGGAGATTTAGCTCAAGGTGGTATGTTTAGTCCAACTGTCTTAATGAAATTATCAGATTTATCTAAAATGGAAGTCTATGTTAATGTAAATGAAAATGATATAGCTGACATATCATTGAATGATACAGCCTTAATTCAAGTAGATGCATACCAAAACAAAAAATTTAAAGGTCTTGTAAAAGAAGTTGCATATGCTGCTACTACATCCAGCGGAGGTTCATCTCAACAAGTAACAAATTTTCAAGTTAAAGTGCAAATGTTAGAAGTAGTTGATGGAATGAGACCAGGTATGAGTGCTACTGTTGATATTATAACAGAGGAAAGACTAGGAGCTATTGCAATTCCAATTCAGGCATTGACTACTCCAAGGCCAGGCAAAATTGCTGAAAAGAAATCAGGATTTTCTGCTGAGGTTAGTGTTAATGGAGAGTCACAGTGGTCCAATAGAAAGCAATTTGGAGGTAATCAAAAAAAATCAACAGTCGTTTTTGTCTTGAAAGATGATAATACTGTTGAGCAACGTATTGTTGAAGCAGGTATTGTTGGAGATAGAGATTATGAAATTATTTCAGGATTAGAAGTAGATGAGACAATTGTTACAGGTAGTTTTATTGCTATTAGTAGAGAATTATATGATGGAGCTGTTGTTAAAGTAAAAGAAAATTCTAGACCAAGTCGTAAACGTGGCTAAGTCCAAAAAAGAAATTATATCTATTCAGTCCGTATCTAAGATCTACAACTTAGGCGAAACGGTTGTTAAGGCTTTAGATAATGTATCATTAAGCATTTATGATAACGATTACATTTCTATCATGGGACCTTCAGGTTCTGGAAAATCAACATTAATGAATATTATTGGATGCTTAGATGTTCCTACTAAAGGAAAGTATAAATTTAAAGATGAGTTAATTTCTGAGATGGATGACAACCAACTTGCCAATATTAGAAATGAAAAAATTGGTTTTGTTTTTCAAACTTTTAATCTCCTTCCAAAACTTAATGCTATGCAAAATGTTGAGGTTCCTTTGATTTATTCTTCACTCGGAAGAAAAGAAAGGGTAGAACGTGCAGAAGAGGCATTACATATTGTAGGTTTGCAGGATAGAATGACTCACAAGCCTAATGAATTATCAGGAGGACAAAGACAAAGAGTTGCTATTGCAAGAGCATTGGTAAATAAGCCCTCAATCATTTTGGCTGATGAACCTACTGGTAATTTAGATTCAAAAAGTGGTAACGAAATCTTGAAATTTTTTGCAAAACTGCATAAGGATGGAAATACAATTATTATGGTGACCCATGAAGAGTCTGTAGCAAAGCTTTCTAAAAGACGTATTGATATTTTTGATGGAAAAATTGCTAGAGATGAATAATTTTTTTAAAAATATTATCATTGGTTTATTTTCTGTAAGATCAAATCTCACTAGAGTTATTTTAACTGCATCCGGATTAACAATTGGTATTTTCACTGTAAGTATAGTTTCTGCAGCAGTCTCAAGTATTGATAAAGAATTCGCTAAATCAATGGATTATTATGGTAATGATAAAGTATATGTTGGAACGTGGCCATGGTCTTTTGATTTTGATTGGTGGAAATATAGAAATCGTCCAAAAATTGAAGAATCTTCATTAGAGTATATTACCCAATACAGTGAATACATTACAGATGTTAGTATCAAAAAAAATACTTGGACTAGAGCAACTTATGGAAATAAAGCCTCATGGGTACAATTGAACGGAGTATACCCAAGTTATCAAGATATGTTAAGTGGCACAAAAATTGAAAATGGAAGATTTTTTTCTCAAAATGAATGGGATCTTCAAAGAAGAGTTATCATTGTTGGGGGTACTGTAAGAGACGGGTTTTTTCAAGGAAAAGATCCTATTGGTAAAAAAATAAGATTAAATAATGTTACTTTTGAAATTATTGGTGAATTAAAAAAACAAGGTATAGGAATGGTTCCAGGTGGCACATTGGATAACTTAGTAATTATGCCTTCAACAACATTTGAAAGAATTCTTACAAGATGGGGTTTTGATGAACTGGTTTTACAAACAAGTCCTGAAGATATTCCGTTAGCTAAAGAAGAAGTTGGAATGATTATGCGTGTTGCTAGAAAAATTCCTCCAGGTGATGATGATAATTTTGCTGTTAATTCAGCTGATGCATATATGGAACAATTTAATACAATGAAAAATGCAATAGCGGGAATGGGATTTTTAGTAACAGGAATTTCTTTGGTAGTCTCTGCAATTGGTATTATGAACGTAATGTTTGTTTCAGTCAGAGAAAGAACTAGAGAAATTGGCCTAAGAAAAGCAATGGGAGCAACCAATTTCAATATATTAACTCAATTTTTAAGCGAGGCAGTGGCTATAGCAATTATTGGAGGATCGGTTGGAATTGCACTCATTCGATTAACAGTTTTTGGACTCGCTTCTTTTCCTATACCAAACTTTAATGGCGCAACATTACCAATAAGTTTTGACTTATTGCTTGTATTTTACACCTTTACTGTTTGCGTTTTCATTGGTGTTTTAGCAGGCTTGATTCCAGCCAGAACAGCAGCAAATCTAAATCCAATTGATGCCTTAAGAGATGAATAGAATAATAAATTATTTGGTCGATGTTGTCAGTGGAGTACTTTTTTATTTTGGTCAAACAAAATTAAGAACTGCGTTAACTCTGATGGGTATTACTGGTGGATTTTCTTCTAATATTGCAATTATGACAGTTCTAGAAACTTTTGAACAGTCAACTGAATCGTTAGTTGCAGATATGAAAACTAATATATTTTACATTACTAAAGATAATCCCGTCCAAGTACAATTTGGTAATGATGCAGGATGGGGTAAAAGAAAAATACCAAGAATCACATGGGATGAATATGAGCAATTAAAAAGAAATCTTACTCTAGTGACTAACATGGCTGCTACAACCACGGAAGAACCAAGCGATAGAACAATCTCTGTTGGAAAAGAAGAGTTGAAAAGTAGACTTTCAAGTTTTTGGGGTTCTGATGGCGATGTATTGTCTGTTTCAAAATATGATATCCTTGATGGAAGAAATATTCAAGATGTTGATATAGAAAATGCTAGTAGGGTTGCTATCGTAGGATATTATATTAAAGAGCAACTTTTTCCATATTCAAATCCCGTGGGACAAAATATTGAAATTGATAATATCCCTTTTGAAATAATCGCTTTAACTGAACCTAAAGGTGAATTGTTAGGTCAAAATATGGATAGTATGATTGGTATTCCTATCAGCACATATTTAAAATACTATGGAGGAAAAGGATGGAGAGGAAGACCTGATCTTCAACTTATTTTAGAAGCAGAATCCATGGATACTTTGGAAGATGCAACTGATGAAGCTATTGGAGTATTTAGAGCTATAAGAAAAATTCCACCAGGTGAACCAAATAACTTTTACATTGCAACCAATGATCAATTGATGGACACTTTTGGCAGCTTTACATCATCTATAAAAATTTTTGTTGGTCTGGTAGCAGGTATTTCTTTAATCGTCGCTGGGATTGGAATTGCTAATATTATGCTAGTTTCTTTAACAGAAAGAATTAAAGAGATTGGTATTAGAAAAGCTTTAGGCGCAAGAAGAGTAGATATCTTTTTACAATTCTTAATTGAAGCAATTTTAATTTCTATTATTGGTGGAATTGTTGGGATTATTTTAGGCTTATCTTTCGGTAATGTAGTAGCTACTTTTCTTGAACAAGATCCTGTAATTCCATATGAATGGGTGTTCTACAGTCTTCAAATTTGTGCTTCTATGGGTATAATATTTGGCCTCTACCCAGCAATTAAAGCATCAAAGTTGAATCCAATTGATTCAATGAGATACGACTAAGTATTATGGCCTTTTTCTTGATGAAGTCTTTCTAATCATCTAAATTGTCAAAATAATTTATGTCTAAAAAAAATAAAATCTCAGAACAAGAAGTAAAGAAGATTGCTGAATTATCAAGATTATCTTTAACAAGTGAAGAACTAAAAAAACGCACTGAAGATATGAATAATATTCTTAATTATATGGATACATTAAACGAAATTGATACTGAAAAAGTTGAGGAGTTGTATAATGTTCATGATATGAATAACTCTTTAAGAGAGGATAATTATGAATCTTCTTTGGATAAAAAAGATGTATTAGCAAATAGTCCAAGTTCTAATTCTGATTATGTTGAAGTTCCTTTAACTGTAAAAAAGGAAAGCCAGTGATTCTTGGCGTTATTCCTGCAAGATTAAATTCCACTCGATTCCCTAGTAAAGTCATCTTCAATTTAAAAGGTAAACCAATTATCGAGCATGTTTATGATAAAGCTGTTCAGTCAAACCTATTAAATAAAGTAATTGTTGCTGTTGATTCTGAAGAAACTAAAAATGCTATTAATTGTCGAGACGTAATAATGACATCAGATAAACATCAATCTGGTACTGATCGTGTAGCTGAGGTTGCTAAAAAATTTGATTGTGATGTCATTGTTAATATTCAAGGCGATGAACCTGGAATAGATCCCTTGTTGATTGATCAGCTTATTACATTATTTGAAAATCCTAGCGTAGAAATGGCTTCAATTGCCTCCACTGACTTAAAGGAAGATGATTTAAACAATGATAATGTAGTGAAAGTTAATTTGGATAAAGAAAATAATGCCATATCGTTCACTCGAAATAATTTGAATCCTGAATTAACTTATTATAGGCATATTGGTATTTATGCATATAGAAAAAATACTTTGAATTTATTTACTTCACTTTCTCAATCTGATAATGAAAAAAATCATAGATTAGAACAATTAAGAGCATTAGATAATAATATTGCAATTAAACTATTAATTAGTGATTTTAGCCATAGAAGTATCGACGTAAAAGAAGACTTAAAAAATTATGAAAACTAAATTCATATTTGTTCTTGGGGGTGTAATGTCCGGTTTAGGAAAAGGGATTTCTGCCTCTTCAATAGGTTATCTTTTAAAAAGTGCAGGATTAAAAGTTAATATTTTAAAACTTGATCCCTATCTAAATGTAGACCCTGGTACTATGAATCCGTATCAACATGGAGAAGTATTTGTTTTGGACGATGGTTCGGAGACAGATTTAGATTTAGGTCATTATGAAAGATTTATTGATGAGAATATGTCTAGTAAGAATAATGCAACTGCTGGACAAATCTATAGTACAGTATTAGATAAGGAGCGTTCAGGAAGTTATTTAGGAGAAACTGTACAAGTAATTCCTCACATAACTGATGAAATCAAAAATAGGATGAACGCATTATCTGATTTAAAAAAATATGATATTGTAATTTGTGAGGTAGGAGGAACAGTTGGTGATATAGAAAGTTTACCATTTCTAGAGGCTATTCGTCAACTTTCTTTAGAAGTTGGTTATCATAATTCCTTAATCATTCATTTAACATTATTGCCATTTATTGATGCAAGCGGCGAACTTAAAACGAAGCCCACTCAACATTCTGTAATGAAGTTAAGAGAGATTGGTCTCTCGCCAGACTTCATCTTTTGTAGAACTCAAAATGAAATAAGCCAAGAATTAAGAGAAAAATTAGCTTTATTTTGCAATGTAAAGCCTGAACACGTTATTGAAAATAAAGACGTATCTAGTATTTATGAGGTTCCATTGCTTCTTGAAAATCAAAATATTACTAAAATGATTTGTGAC
>LULO01000855.1_pt1 | contig 10256 bp, 10 predicted proteins | sample 728121 | NCBI WGS metagenome assembly LULO01 (sample SAMN03860287, study PRJNA289734) | marine metagenome | biome: seawater column; feature: ocean; material: water; isolation source: Red Sea water column Station 149 - depth 50m | place: Saudi Arabia: Red Sea | collected 2011-10-15 | depth 50 m | reverse complement strand
GCCCACGATCGGCGGCAGCGCTAACGCCGAGACCGCCGCTCATCCGGTTGGCAGCCGCGCCGCGCATGGCGGTCGCAACGCCGCCGAGGCCCGCGCCGACGCTGGTCGAGCCCGAGGTTTCCTGCCCGAGCTTGTAGGCAGTGGATGCGGCAGACCCCATCGATGTACCGGCGCGGATCGCGCCGAGACCGGCCCCCGCGAGACCGCGTGCCGCGCCGACGGCGCCAGCGCCTGCCATCGCAAGACCTCCGCCGGCAAGCACGGTAGTGGCGATCACCGATCCGGCGCCGAGCTGCGGCGCGCCGGCGACGAGGCCGGATGCGATTCCCGGGCCGAAGATGGAGAGGCCAAAGATCGCGAGGCTCGCGAGCATCAGCGACACGGCCTGTTCGATCGACACCTCGTCGCCGGTGATCGCACTGGTGAAGTCGGCGAAATAGTTAGAGCCGATGCCGACGATGACCGCGAGCACCATGACCTTGATGCCCGAACTGACGACGTTCCCGAGCACCCGTTCGGCGAGGAACGACGTGCGGTTCCACAGCGCAAAGGGCACGAGCACGAAGCCGGCGAGCGAAGTAAGCTTGAATTCGAGGATTGTGATGAAAAGCTGGATCGCGAGGATGAAAAAGGCGGCGATGACGACGACCCAGGCGATCACCAGCACGGCGATCTCGATGAAATTGTCGAAGAAGGCGATCGGGCCAACCAACTCCTTCGCCTGCTCGAGGAGCGGCCATGCTGCCTCGAAGCCGGTCCCGGCCAGCTTGCCGGGTCGCAATAAATCGTCAGCCGTAATCGCGCTGCCCCCTGCGGTGAGGCCGAGGCCGGCGAAGCTGCGAAAGATGATATCGGACAGTGTCGAGAAGCTGTTGAGGATCAGGGCGAAGACGCCGACATAGAGGATCTTTTTGAGGAACTTGGCGATGACGTCGTCTTCGCCGCCGAGCGCCCAGAACAGCCCGGCGAGCGTGATGTCGATGCCGATCAGGATCGTGGTCAGGAAACCGACGTCACCGCCCAACAGGCCGAACCCGCTGTCGATGTAGGAGGCGAAGGCCTCCATGAACTGATCGATGACATTCAGGTCATCCATATGGGCGGGTTCCTGCTTGAAGTTGAAAGGTGTCGCGGGGACCGGCGGCCATGAGAGGGGCAAGCCCTACGGCCCCCGCGACGAGACAGGTTCGGACCCGGGGGGAGCTGGGGGCGCGGTCCTCGCCTGCCTCAGCTCATTGGCGTGGCGTGTAAGCCTTGCCGTCGCCGAGGAAGCGGCGCGTCGACTCGCGTGCCTCGCGCGCGATCTGGCCCCGCTGCGCCTGCTCGACCGATTCCGCCCGGAACTGCGCCGCCATCATTTGCTGAAGCTGGAGCTGCTGCTTGGCGGTGAGCGCGAGAAGCTGGTTCGTGGCCTGCTGCGCCTGAAGCGAGCCTTCCGCGCCCTGGCTGCGCGCGACGATGTCGGCGAGCGCCTGCGTGTCGCTCCGTACGTTGTCGACGATGCGGTTCTGGACCCCCATCGTCTGGCGAAACGCGGACATCGCGGTATCGAGTTGATCGCGTGCGCGAGCCACACGCTGATCGCGGCGGAACACCTGATCGAACTCCTGCGGGTAGAGCTGGCGGAAGCGCTCGTCGAGCTGATCGATGCGGAAGTCGACGCCCTGCGCCTGGCCCATGAGCTGGTCGATCTGCTGGAGGCGCTGGCGAAGCTCCTGAAGTTGCGGGAAATCGATCCGGGACAGGTTCTTGCCCTGGTTGATCAGCATCTGCGCTTCGTTCTGGAGACTCTGGATCTGGTTGTTGATCTGGGCAAGCGTGCGCGCGGCGGTGAGCAGGTTTTGCGAATAGTTCGATGGATCGAACACACTGAGCTGGGCCGCGACGGGCGTCGAGGTCAACGCGATGCCGATACCGAGCGAGCCGACGGCGCCGAGCGCGAGAGCGGAGAGGCACGCATATTTGCGGATAGGGATACGGGGCACGGGAAATTACTCCTTGTCTTCTGGGGGGCGGGCGGCAGGGTGACGCCCAAGCAGGTCGGCCGCCCAATCGAGGCCGGCTTGGGAGAGAAAGGTCGCGGCGAAGTCGGCCTGGCCCTTTTCGGCCAGCACCGCGTCTATGCGCTTCTGGCTGTCGGGATCGGACGCGCCGCACAACGCCAGCGCGATCGGGCCTAGCCCAAGCTCGAACAGCCGGTTGCCGCGCGCTGATTGCAGATAATATTGCCGCTTGGGCGTCGCGCGGCTGACCAGTTCGATCTGGCGCGCGTTGAGACCGAAGCGGACGTAGACCGTCTGGCCCTGCGGCTCGATCGCCCGATCATTGGGCAGCAAGATGCGCTGCGGACAGCTTTCGATGATGGCCGGCGCGATCGTGCTGTCGGCGATATCGGCTAGGCTCTGTGTCGCGAACACGACGCTGACGTTCTTCTTGCGCAGCACCTTCAGCCACTCACGGATGCGCGCGGCGAACAGCGGGTGGTCGAGGAACACCCAGGCTTCATCCAGTACGAGAAGCGTCGGCCGCCCGGTGAAGCGCTCCTCGAGACGATGGAACAGGTAGGTCAGCACGGGCGCAACGACGCCCGCCTGCCCCATCAGCGCTTCAGTCTCGAAGCACTGCACGTCGGCGATCGCTAGATCGTCTTCGGCGGCGTCGAGCAGGCGGCCGAACGATCCTTCGAGCGTATAGGGCGCGAGCGCCGATCGCAGCGGTGCCGATTGCAGCAGCAGCGACAGGCCGGTGAGCGTGCGTTCCTCGATCGGGGCGGTCGCGAGATTGGTGAGCGCCGACCAGACGGCCTCCTTGATCTCGGGTGTGACCAGTACTTTCTCATGGGCGAGCAGCGCGCCGATCCATTCGGTCGCCCAGGCGCGTGCGTTGGAGCGATCGATGTGGCGCAGCGGCTGGAAGGCGATCGTTCGCCCGCCCACGTCATCGGCATGACCGCTCTGGTTTCCGCATAAAGCAGCGGCGGACCGTCGAGGTGCGGATTACGCGCCGGTCCTGCCCATACCGAGGACAGCGGCATGAGATGCGCGAGATTCAGGGTGTGGACGATCGGTTGCCGGACGTTCGCATAGACATGGCCCGGCAGGCTCGACAGCCACGCCTCGACCACATTCATGCCCTCGCGGATGCAGGTGAAGCCGAGCCCGTTGACGATGCGCTCGACCGCGCGGACCTTTTCCTCGACGCGGGCGCGGTCGATATCGGCAACGGTGATCGTCGTCGTCAGATAGCCGAACGCGACATGATCGCCGCCGAGCGCCTGCAAGGCGAGGTCGGCATCGACCACCTTGTTGTCGGCATCGCTGTCGAGAAGCTGGACCGGCTGGTTGTAGATGACTTCGCGCAGCAGCGCGGTGATCGACTTGCGCTTGTTGAACCACTGCCGCCGCAGGCGAGTGAGCGCTTTGGTTGCGTCGGTCTTGTCGAGCGCAATGAAGCGCGTCACCCAGCGATAGCCAAAATCCTCATGGTTGAGTCCGTCGAGGATGCCGGGACGGCTCGCGTTCGGAAATCCGAGGATGGTGAGCGTCCGCAGATGCTCGTCGCCGAGCATCGGTTCGAGCCCGCCGGTCAGCGGCGTGTCGGCGAGCAGCCCGTCCAGATAGATGGGCGTTTCGGGCACGGCGACGACATGGCGGCGCGCGGAGATCGCACCGTGGAGAAAGGTCAGCATTTCGCTGTCGCCGAGCGCGCGCACCTCGGGCATGAAGCCTCTGAACAGGTCAAGCGCACGATCCGTCTCGGCGATGAAGCCGGCAAGCGCTTGTCGCCAGTCGCGGCCCTTCGCGTCGTCGCTGCGCTCGATCAGCGCTCGGCCCGCCGTGTCCGCCTGATCGGGCGGAGGCAGGAGGGTGAGCGTCAGATAATAGCGGCTCTCGAAATGCGCGCCCGCGCTTTCGAACGCCGCGCGCCGTTCCTCATCGACCAGCCACGACGCCGCATCGGGAAAGCTGCTGTCGGGATAACCCAGCGCTTCGCGCCGCTCGGCCTCGAAATGGAGTGCCCAGCCCGAGCCGAAGCGCTTCAGGACATTGTTCGCCCGCGCGCAGGCGGCGACAAGCTCGGCTTCGGTGGCGGATTCTAGATCGGGGCCGCGGAACCTGAGGACGCGCAAAAAGCTGCCGTCCTTGTTGAGCACCACGCCGGGCGCGACAAGCGCCGCCCATGGAAGATGATCGGCGAGCCGGTCGGCCTTCTGACGGTATTCGCGCAGATTCAGCATGACAGATGCCCCTTCTGGCGAAGGTGGCGGACAAGGACCGGGGCGAAGTCGGGATCGCGCTTGGCGGCGAACACCGCGAGAGTGTGCCCGAACGCCCACATGGCCAGCCCGGCGATCCACTGCTGGAGACCGAGTCCGAGCGCGGCCGCGATCGTACCATTGACGATCGCGATCGCTCGCGGCGCCCCGCCAAGCAGGATCGGCTCGGCAAGCGCGCGGTGCATCGGCGCCTCGAACCCCTCGATATGGCTGGCGCCATAGGAATTTGGCGCGTTCACGAGATGAGCGCCCCGCCGCCGAAGCTGAAGAAGCTGAGGAAGAAGCTCGACGCCGCAAACGCGATCGACAGGCCGAAGATGATCTGGATGAGGCGCCGGAACCCGCCTGCCGTCTCGCCGAACGCGAGCGTCAAACCGGTGACGATGATGATGATCACCGCGACGATCTTGGCGACAGGACCCTGGACCGATTCGAGGACCTGCTGAAGCGGTTCCTCCCACGGCATGCCCGAGCCGGCGGCCTGCGCGGTGGCGGCGAGCGCAAGCCCGAGGCCGATGGCGGCGCCGGTGAGGAAGATGCTCCGACGATCGGGAATACGGGCAGGAATACGGGACAAGCGCATGGTCATTCTCCTTGGGGTTCGAGGGCGTGGTCGGGAGTAAGGTCGAGGACGGCGTAGCCGCCGTCGGGATCGAGGCCGGCGACGCGCGCGATCGTGTCGACGCGGCGCGCGAGGCCGCGCCCGGCGATGAACACGATCATGTCGATGGCGTCGGCGATCAGCCGGCGCGGAACGGTGACGACGCTTTCCTGCACGAGCTGCTCGAGCCGGTAGAGCGCCGACACTGCCGAATTGGCGTGGACGGTTGCGATGCCGCCCGGATGCCCGGTGTTCCAGGCTTTGAGCATGTCGAGCGCTTCGCGCCCGCGCACCTCGCCAACGACGATGCGATCGGGGCGGAGCCGCAATGTCGAGCGGACAAGATCAGCCATCGTGACGCCGCCGGCTCCGGCAGTGCCAATCGTACGCGTGCGCAGCCCCACCACGTCGGGCGCGGCGCATTGCAACTCACGCGTGTCTTCAATGATGATGACGCGTTCGTCGAGGTGCGCCATCTCGGCGAGCAGCGCGTTGGCAAGCGTCGTCTTGCCCGAACTGGTGCCACCCGCGACCAGGATGTTCTTGCGCTCGACCACGGCCATCGACAGCAGTCGCGCCGTGTCGGCGGGCATGATGCCGTCCCGCACATAGTCGAGCAAAGTGTAGATGCGCGCCGCGGGCTTGCGGATCGAGAAGCACGGCGCGAGGCTGACCGGCGGCAGGATACCCTCGAACCGCTCGCCCGCGCCTTCGCCGTGCGGTGGCAGCTCGGCTGACACGATCGGCGCATTGCCATGAACCTCTGTCCGTGCGTGGCTGGCAACCAGGCGGATGATCCGCTCGACCTGCGCGGGCTCATATTTGGTGCCGGTATCGATCCGGCCTTCGCCGAGTCGATCAAGGCGCAACACGCCGTCCGGGTTCACCATGATCTCGATGACCACCGGATCGGCCAGCGCTGCGGCGATGGTCGGCCCCATCGCGGTGCGCAGCATCGCGCGCCGACGCCCTGCGGAATTATCGGAGCCGAAAAGCGTGTCGCTCATCGCCCACCTCCATTGTCTTTCGCGGAGGCAGCAAGCGTGCGCTGGCCGCTGGCGAGCGCTTCGCCGACGCGGGCAATGAACGCCTCGAAGCGGTCTCGGCCGATCGCACGCGCCGCTTCGTCGGCTTCGGCCAAAGGGGCCTGCACCATCAGTTCATAGCGGATGAACAGCGCCAGGCTCTCGAGCAGCACATGCCCGTCACGCTCGACACGCCCCAGCGCGAGCGACATGCGATCGAGCCGCTGGCTGAACTTGTTCTCCAGCTCGCTCGCCGCCTGCCGGTTGAGCCAGGCGGTGAGCGCGTCGGTGAGGATCGCCGATTTGGACGCGCCGGGCTGGCTCGCCAGCGCCTCGAAGCGGTGGCTCAGATCTTCGGGCAGGAAGAGCTGGTAGCGGACGCGGTTGGGTTTGATCGCGGCCATTGTCAGAAGTCCGGCAGCATGTCGGCGCTGCGACCCTGATTGATCGCGTGAGCGCGGATCAGCGTGCCGGTGGCGCCGGCGCGGTCCATCGCGTGCTTGTCGGCGATCGTGTCGGTGTCGTCGCTGTCCAGGCCGAGCAGGTCGAGCTGCTTTGGCGGCTCGGGTTTTTTGGCGGGTTCTTCGCCGAGGCCGGGGTGGCGCTGCTGTTGCAAGCCGCCGTCCTCATCCGCCTTCGCATCGTCATCGGGCTTGCCGAGCCGGGTATCGGGCGCGCGGACCAGTCCGCTCCAGTCGTTGGGGCGTGCCTGCGGCCGGTCGGGATAGTCTCCGGGCGCGGGCTGCGGCGGCGGTGCGATCCGCTCGCGGAAATTGCGGTCCTCGTAATAGCGCAGCTTCCTCGCGCGGATCGGGGCCATGCCGGAGACAAGGACAAGCTCATCCTTGGGCGGGAGCTGCATCACCTCGCCGGTGGTCAGGAGTGGCCGGGCGGTCTCCTGCCGGCTGACCATGACGTGCGCCAGCCAGGGCGCGAGCCGGTGGCCGGCATAGTTGCGCATCGCGCGCTGTTCGGTGGCGATGCCGAGCGCGTCCGAAATCCGCCGCGCCGTGCGCTCGTCGTTGGTCGCAAACGCGACGCGGACATGGCAGTTGTCGAGGATCGAGTTGTGCTCGCCATAAGCCTTCTCGATCTGGTTCAAGGACTGCGCGATCAGGAAGGCGCGCACTCCATAGCCCGCGAGAAAGGCAAGACTGGTCTCGAAGAAGTCGAGCCGCCCCAATGCCGGGAACTCGTCGAGCATCATCAGGAGCTTGTGCTTGCCCGCCCTGGCGGGATCGGCATCGAGCTTTTCGGTGAGGCGGCGGCCGATCTGGTTGAGCACCAACCGCACCAGCGGCTTGGTGCGGCTGATGTCCGATGGCGGGATGACAAGGTAGAGCGAGACCGGATGGCCGGCCTCGACGAGATCGGCGATCCGCCAGTCGCAGCGCGATGTCACCGCGGCGACGGTCGGGTCGCGATAGAGCCCGAGAAACGACATTGCGGTGGAGAGGACGCCGCTGCGCTCGTTCTCGCTCTTGTTGAGCACCTCGCGCGCCGCCGAGGCGACGACGGGATGGATCTGCGGCGCATCCTTCGTGCCGAGGTGATTGGTGGTCATCATCCGCCGGAGCGTGGCGGTGAACGGCCGCTGCGGGTCCGACAGGAATGTGGCTACCCGTGCGAGCGTCTTTTCTTCCTCCGCATAAAGGACGTGGAGGATCGCGCCGACCAGGAGCGAATGGGAGGTTTTCTCCCAGTGGTTGCGCCGTTCGAGCGCGCCTTCGGGATCGACCAGGATGTCGGCGATGTTCTGGACGTCGCGGACCTCATGCTCGCCGCGCCGGACCTCCAGCAGCGGGTTGTATTTGGCGGAAGCGGGATCGGTCGGATTGAACAGCAGGACGTGGGAGAAGCGCGCGCGCCAGCCGGCGGTGAGCTGCCAGTTCTCGCCCTTGATGTCGTGAACCACGGCGCTGCCGGTCCAGCCAAGCAGTGTCGGTATGACCAGCCCGACGCCCTTGCCCGAACGGGTTGGCGCGAACGCCATGATATGTTCGGGGCCGTCATGCCGGAGATAGCGGCCGCGCGAGCGGCCCAGGAATACGCCGGCATCACCGTAAAGGCCGGCCCGCTCGATCTCGTTCGGCCTGGCCCAGCGCGCCGAACCATAGGTGGTGACGTGACGCGACTGCCGCGCGCGCCAGAGCGAGCCTGCGATCGCCGCGCCGCAGCCGATGAAACCGCTCGCGCCGGCGAGCGCGCCGGCCTTGTCGAAAACATGCGGCGCATAGGCATCGTAGTGATACCACCAGGGGAAGAGCGCCCAGGGACGATAGACCGGCGTGCTTCCAGCCATGAACCAGGCCGGACCAAGTTCGGGCTGGTAGGCGAGCATCGCCGCCGCCCATTGGGTCGCCGCCCAGAGGCCCGCGATCACGATTGCGAACACGACAAGGATCTGGCCGATGAGCAATTTGGTCGGGGTCACGTTGAAGCTCCCGCCCATACCGCCGGATGCGGTCGGGGCGCGGCTTCAAGACTCGGCTATGGGCCGCCCGAAATGAACGGAGCCGCTGGGGGCTGGTGGGTGACCGAAGGAGATCACTCGTCGGCGACTGACTCAATATTCCAGCTCTGTTCTTTTGATCGAGCTATGACCCGAGTTGATGATTCTGCCCTGTCGTTGTCCCTCGAGGTGGCACTGACCACCACACCGCACCGCCGATGACCCGCTACACCCTGCAAAAATCCGAGCTGCAAATTCGGGCTTGCGTGTCGGATTATCAGACATTATATCGCATTTAATGTAGTGAAATCGTGCGAGGCATGCATGGCGACAATCGCTCCTCCGCAGCCCGCGGCAACCGCGTTTCCCAAAGCCGACGCCATTAGGGCGTTGGTCGACGAACTGCTGCAAGTGGCCAGGGCTGAGGCACAGGTGCGCGGAATTGCCCTGCCTCCGGAAAACCCGAAGATCATCCAGGCGCCCGTGCCACTCGACTCCTTGTCCGTGGTCGACACGCTTTGCGCGGTGGAGCAGGTCCTCGACATCGAGCTTCGCGACAGCATCGTCCGCACCGGCGGCTACAATTCGATCGAGAAGGCGATTGACGACCTCCTCCCTAAGATCGAACGCGTCTGGGTTAAGAAGAAAGGGTCGAAGCCATGACCAATCTCGCACTCCGCCAGGAAGGCGACGAGCAGGAGCGGCGGCGCTTGGGCGACCGTCTGCGCGAAGCACGGAAATATCTCGGCCTCAAGCAGGAAGAAGTTGCTGCCTATCTCAAGATTCCCCGGACCGCGCTTACCGATATCGAGAATGGCCAGCGCCGCGTTGAAGCGATCGAACTGACGCGGCTTGCCCGTCTTTACCGCCAGTCGGTGGCCTATTTTACCGGCGAAGACGAGGCCTCCGCGAGCCTTCCCGCCGATGTCGCCCATCTGGCGCGACGCGTTGCGGCCTTGTCGACTGAGGACCGGGCCGAGCTGAGCCGGTTTGCCGAATATCTCCGCTCGCGGTCTGGCGGCGAACGGAGCTGATCGATGGCGTCGGATTATGCGAGCGCGGTTCGCGCTGGTACGATGGCAGCGGGCCGCCTGCATCGCGAACTCGATACGCGCGCACTGATCGAGACCCAAGGCGGCAGCGTCGATGTCTTCGGCGCGATCCATGCCGTGGGTCTACCCTTGCTGCTTCGTCCTCTGAAAGGCCTGCTCGGCGCCTATCTCAGCGCACCTGCTCCTGGCGTTCTCGTCACGACGGAACGACCGATGAGCATCCAGCGCTTCACGGCCGCGCACGAACTCGGGCATTTTTCGATGCGACACGAGCCGAGCCTCGACGATGAGAGCATCCTGCGCCGGATGCCGATGTCGCCCGAACCGGGAAACAACTTCGAGGAAACCGAAGCCGACGCCTTTGCGATCGCCTTCATGATGCCGAAATGGCTGGTGCTCGCGCACAGCGCGCGACAAGGATGGCAGATCGATCATTTCCGGCGCCCCAATGTCGTCTATCAGCTCTCGCTGCGGATCGGCGCCAGCTATGAGGCGACGTGCCGCACCCTGGTTCGCTACAATCTGATTTCGCCATCGGTGATGACCGACCTGCTCCGGACGCAGCCGCGCAGCCTGAAGGTCGATCTCCTCAAGGACTATCGGCCCGACAACTATCGCGGCGACGTCTGGCTGCTGACCGAGCGCGATGCCGGCTCGCGGATCGATGGCAGTCGCAATGATCTTTTCGTGCTGCAGCTCGAAGAACATAGCGGCGGTGGGTATCTCTGGGATCTCGACCAACTGATCGCCAGCGGCTTCGCCGTCGTTCGAGACGAGCGTGAGGCAATCGACGGCGATGGCATCGGTGGTCCCGTTGTCCGCCGTGTCACCGCGGCGCCCGATGCGCCGC
>LULO01001100.1_pt1 | contig 10269 bp, 9 predicted proteins | sample 728121 | NCBI WGS metagenome assembly LULO01 (sample SAMN03860287, study PRJNA289734) | marine metagenome | biome: seawater column; feature: ocean; material: water; isolation source: Red Sea water column Station 149 - depth 50m | place: Saudi Arabia: Red Sea | collected 2011-10-15 | depth 50 m | reverse complement strand
AGAAATGAAGTTGGGCTACCTGTTACAAAAGGTCCTGATGCTCCCACTATACGTCCCCCTAAACGTCCAATTGCTATAAGACCCGGTTTAGATACAGATCCCTCTGGTAGACCTATTCCACCCAGAAGACCTGTAAGAGAAAACATCATACCACCAGATCGACTTGGGGGTGTAGCAATGGCTACAGGTGATAATCTTGATGTTAATAATATGCGTGGCAAAGCCATGATTTTTGCAATAGCAGATAGAAAAAATAAGGCATTACGTCAACAATTACAAAGATTAGTATCTGCAACTTATAGGCGTGGCATATCTCCTATGGCTAAAGCACAAGCTGAAGCGCAGATAAAAATAATTAGAAACCAACTATCTAAAGTAAAATTTCCAAAAGGAAGGGGAGGTGACGGAACATACACAAATGAAATGCTATATGCACTAGGTGTTTTTCAAAAAGGACCTCCTAAACTTAAACGTCCAACACCTGACCAAAATATACCTATGCCATTTGCAGAAACTCAACCAGTTAAAAGACCTCCAGATCCACTAGGAGGTAGAAATTTTCGTGACTTAAACAGAAAAGAACGAGCAGAAGTAATAAAAGCAAGATATCAGTTAAGTCAAACAGAAAGAATGCGTAATTATAGTAATGCAAGACAACAAGTGATTAACAGATTTAGAAATGATCCTGCAAAACTAAGGCAAGAACTATCTAAGCTTAACATAAGCATAAGACAAGATGATACAGTAAGAAAATTTAGAGCAGGTTTAGTAAGCAGGAATGCTCTCAACAATATCGGTCTTCCTCCAAGAGAGATACAAAAAGTTATATTTGATAGAAGAATGAGTGTCATGCCTGAGAGTCCTAGAAAATTAGACATGATTCTTAATTTTCAGATAAGACAAATGAATGTAGATTTTAGAGAAACAATAAAAAGAATGCAAGCACGAGGGGCTACCAGACAAGAAATACTGCGTATGAAAGTAGATTATGCAAATCAAATTGCTAAAATGAGACAAAATATGGCTAGAGCCAAAGCAGACCTACAGGCATACAGAAGGACAAGGTAATGGAAGTAGACCCAGTAATATTTTGGAACGTAGTTCTAACACTCATCATAGCTCCTGCTGTGTGGGCATTTAGGAATATGATGGCAGAAGTAAAGCGTATAGATATACTGCTCAACAGAACACGAGAAGACTATGCATCACGAGCAGAAGTGAGAGATGAGATGCAACATGTAATGGAAGCGTTACACAGACTAGAAGACAAACTAGATAGGGTATTAAGTAGAGAAAGCAGATGATTTCATTTAAAGGATTTAAACCATCAGGTATTGAAAAGATAGCTAACGCTATGGGATTTCAAGGCGATCAAAAACAATTTCAACAGTTCTTGCAGGAAAACCCTGACAGACAAGCAGAGATGATGCGTTATCAGGACATAGCACGTAAGATGGTAGAGGGTGGCTATGTAAAGAAAATGCAAGAAGGTGGAGATGCACCTGAAACAGGGGGAACAAAAGGAATAACAGATGTAGCTGCAGGTAGAGTTACAGATCCAAAGTTACCAGAGGGTGCTAAAGTAGACCCTTTTGGTATACCTACAGATAGCGATCAGTTTATGGATGCAGATTCAGTCATGCTAGGAGATGCTCCTACAGGAGATGTAACAACTGTAGGTACAACTAAAGCAAGGGCTGATCTTCCGGGATTTGACTTTGGAATTGCTATGCCGTTTGATCCAAGACAAGAGGGAATAGACCCAGTAATGGGAGGTGACGTAGAGCTTACACCAGAGCAACGTAAGGAATTAGAAGATCAAGCAACAGGAAAGCATAGAGTTTATAAAAATTATGATCCAAGAGCAAAAATAACAGCACAGGCATCAACTAAATCTATGGTAGGAGACTTAACTGCTGCTGAAGGTGTTGCTCACGTAATAGATAGCCCTGCAAAAAGAGAACTTGAAGCAGGAGAAATAGTAGAACCTGTAGCTAACGCTGAAAAAGCAAAGAAGTTTACAGAGGAAGTACAAGCAGCCACTGCTACACCTTCAGAGAAGGCTACCGTAGCAGGGCAAATGAAGACACTTACAGAGGGCTTTGATGCCACCAACCCACCACCGTGGGCTGCAGGAGCATTAAGAGGTGTTATGGCTCAGATGCAAGCTAGAGGTATGGCTACGTCTAGTGTTGCAGGACAAGCTATGATTCAGGCAGCCCTAGAATCTGCCCTACCTATTGCATCTGCTGACGCAAGTACACAAGCACGTTTTGAAGAACAGAACTTATCTAACAGACAGGCTCGTGCCATGCTTGCAGCAGAACAACGTGCTAAATTTTTAGGCATGGAGTTTGATCAAGGGTTTCAAGCAAAGGTTCTGAATGCTTCTAAAGTTAGTGACATAGCTAACATGAACTTTAATGCAGAGCAACAGGTTATACTAGAGAATAGTAGGGCTGTAAATACCATGAACCTAGCTAATCTTAGTAACAGACAAGCTCTAGTGATGGCAGAAGCAAGTTCACTAGCTAACCTAGACATAGCTAATCTAAACAATAGACAACAAGCACAAGTTGAGAACGCAAAGAACTTTTTGCAGATGGAGATGGCTAACCTATCTAACAAACAACAAACAGAATTGTTTAAATCTCAGTCTATGCAAACAGCATTGTTTAATGATCAGGCTGCAGAAAATGCTGCAAAGCAGTTTAATGCTACTAGTCAAAATCAGACAGATCAATTTTTTTCAAATCTTAAAACACAAGTATCTCAGTTCAATGCTGCCCAACAAAATGCACACGCACAGTTTAATGCAGGTGAAAAAAATGCAATGGAAAAGTTTAATGCTGAAATGCAGAATCAACGTGATCAGTTCAATTCAAAAAACAGATTGGTCATAGATCAGAACAACGCACAGTGGAGAAGAACAATAGCTACCTCTGACACTGCAGCAATAAACAGAGCAAACGAGCTAAATGCCACTGCTCTACTGAATATGTCTAACAGTGCATATAACAATCTATGGCAATACTATAATGACGTTATGGAGATGTCATGGGAAAGCACAGAGAATGAAAGACAGCGTGTAGTATCTATGGCTATAGCACAGCTAAATGCTGAGACACAGAGAGAACTATCAGAACTAAAAGCAGACTATGATTCATCTGTAGGTTTTGGTAATCTCGTAGGCACATTCTTAACAGCAGGTAAAGATAGTGTCGTAGGTAGCTTATTAGGAGGAATACTATAATGTCAGATTATAACCCTACAAACCCTGCATTTGATGCAATATTAAACTTAGAGATGATAAAGGGTAAGATGAAACCCAAAGAGTTAGATTCAGAGTCTATGCCCAAAGGATTAGTAAGTAAAAGAAGTGCTAATATAAATGTAAGTGAAGCAAAAAAAGATGGCAGACTACAGATTGTAAAATATATAGAAATCCTTAAAAAAATAAGAGAGGAAAATAAAAAAGAATGAAACAGAGAGAAGTACAAATAGACGCACCTATTCCGGGAATGAGCTTAACTGCTCCTGTTGGAGGTAGACCTTGGCAACAGCCCCCACAGATGGCTACAGTAGAAGAGTCTATAGATTATTACATAACCAAGATTATGGACAGAGAGTTTTTACCAGAACTACTAACAATAATAGAACTAGGTGTACCTCTGACAACTATAGCTAACTCATTTCAACTAGCATCTGTTATGGAGGGTAAGCATAGTATTGATGTGGGTGTTCTAGTATTGCCTGTGCTAGTTGAGCTAATGATAACAGTAGCCGAAGCTAATGAAATAGAATATGTATCAGGCATGGAAAGAAAAAGAGAAGACAAACTATCTAACGCACAGGTAGCTCTTGCAAAGAAAAAGGGATTGTTGGGCAAGATAGAAGAAGAAGATGAAGAAATGCCTATGCCAGAGCAACAGGACGAAGAACCAATGGAAGCCCCTACTATGGGATTGATGTCAAAAAGAGAGGTAATGTAAAATGAGTTTAGGTGGATTTGCATCAGGTCTAGCAACTGCTCTTCAAAGGGCAGAGGATAGGTATCAAGACAAGAAAGCTAGAGAAGAAGCTCGTGCAGAAGCAAGACTTGCTCGTGCAGCAAATCAAGCATTTCAAGAAAAGATGTACACTCGCAGACAAAAAGATGATTACATGAAAGAGGTTATGAATTATCAGTCTGAACTAAAAGCTATATTCGGAACAGATCAAAAAGGATTGCAGATGGTTGCAGCTGTAATGCCTATGGGTAAGTATGGTGTCGAAATGGCTAAGAACTATCAGAGTGTAGCTAATGATAGAGGATTTACTAAAGCAGAGTTTCAAGATCTATTCGAAGTAATGTACCCCGATGGAGTTGACTCTCAAACATTTGGTGATGTAGATTTAAATAAGATAGTTAAAAACATGGAGCAGAATAGGTTTGCTGATCCTGAAGATCCTAGAGTTCCATTATCAGGCATACAATTTAAATTTAAACCCTTACCACAAAAGCAAAAAGACTTTACTGAACTAGTAGGAAGTGATGCTAATCAATCTCTTATGATGGCTGAAGCATACTTAACCACTTTAAAAAATAAAGGAGTTACTGGAGAACAGTTAGAGCAAGCAGAAGCTTATTTTAAAACAACAGAAAAAAGATATAATAAAGAAGTATCAGATGCCCTAGAACTCGCCAAGGCTAAAAATCAAAAAGACCTAAATCAAACAAAGGCTGCATTAGAGGATAATTTAGTAGACACTTTTGAGTCATACGCAACTTCTGCTGCAGGGGATCAATATACAAAAGCAATGGGTGATAGAATCACTTTAAATCTAGAGGGAAACATAACACCTACACTTATGGGTAATTTAAGACTAGCAGAAAAGCAGGGGATGAGAAAGATAAATAGAATACCAGATGATAATACTTATGGTAACTCAACCTATTTGCTAATAGCAAAAGATGCTATGGATAATAGTATACTAAAACCACAACAAACAGTTTATGATAATCTATTAAATAAAGTCAAAGCTGATTTTAAATCAAATAAAAAAAACTTGGTGTTAATAAAACAGAGAGAAGTAGATCCTGCAACAGGTACGGTAACTTACGGTGGATTATCTATAGAGGACTACAGACTCCAACTGCTTAACACACTAAAAGAAAATCATTTTTATGCAGTGCCACATTATAAAGATAATGGTAGAGTTGATTTATCAAAAGAACCTATGTATTACATGCATAAATCTGTGCTAAGTAAAACATCTCCTACAAATGAGCTAGGTTTAATGCCATATCTTAGACCTAAACTGTTAATTCAAAGAACAGGTCAATAATGGGACAACTTTCTTTTTCTAATGAAGAGGACGATGGTTCTTTTGCAGAAGCTACAGAGCAACAAAGTCAGTTTATTCAAGAAGACGATGCAGAAGCACCAGTAGCACAACAAAATAATCAGTTTTCTAATGAAGAAGACGATGGTTCTTTTGTTATGCCTGAAGAGGATGACTTTGAAAGTGCAGAGGTTACAGTGCCTGAAGATCAGGAACGACCTGTTGTAGAAGTATTAGGTGGACAAAAGAATGATACCCATCTAAGAGATGACATAGAAGAAGAACAATCGGATAGATCTTTAATAGGCAGAGCATACGATGACGTTACAGGGTTTTTTACAGATCCTGTAGAGATGCTGTCTACAGTTCCAAGAGCCGTGACAGGTGGACTTGGAGAACTATCACAGTTTTTAGGTGACTTTGACTTAAAAAGACAACAACTAACAGGAACTCTCAAGTTTGATCTTGGAGAGGATCAGAAGTTTAATATCTCTGATCTATTTCAAATTCCAGAATATGTATCCCCAAGTGAAGTAAAAAAAGAAGTAGAAACTAAGCAGTATAATGGTGTCTACTACAATATATCTGATAAGTTAGAACAGGCAAGAAATGTCTTTCCTGAACCTGAAACTGTAACAGGTCAAATATCAGAAGAAATATTAAAGTTCTTTGTCGGTATAAAGGGTGTAGACAAGGTAACTAAGTTAGGATCGGGACTCAAAGGTCTATATGTAAACAGTGCTATAACATCTGCTGTATTTTTTGATCCAGAAGAAGAGTGGTTAGCTAATACATTAAATGAGTTTGAATCTGTAGCTCCATTTGTGCCTGACCTTTTAGTATCGTCAGAGAACAAGGATGTATTTGAGAATAGATTAGCAAAGGCTTTAGAGTCTGCAGTTCTGATAGCTCCGTTCCAGATACCTACCCTGACAAAAGCACTTGGAAATGTTTATAGCCATTTAGATAATATTCGTATAGCAAAACTAGAACAATTAAAAGAGGGGGCAGTTTCTGAAACTACCCGAAAAGCATTAGATAAGTCTAGAGAAGCTCTTATGGGTACAGAACTACCACCCAAAATAGAGCTAGTTAATGGTGTTCTAATCAAAGCAGGAGAAAAAGGCGAGAGAATAAAGAGGGCTAGAGCTAAAGAGATAGGCATAGAGCTAGAGAAAAAGGCTCAGAATGCTAAAATAGCTGACGAAAATAAAGAGATGTATAACAAACTGGTTGATGAGTTTGAAGCGGGACTTACGGTAAATAGAGACAACATGGTAAAAGCAGGAGATGACGGATTTTTTACAGTGACAGATATGGTAGGTGGACGTAAGGTCATCAACATGGACAAGATAAGACAGGCAAAAGATGAAGCATTGCAATCTAAAGGTGTAAAGAATGAAAAGAGTATGATAGGTAAGGCTTCTAGAGAGATAACTATGGATGGATATGAATCTGTAGATGATATAACATATTTAGATGCAGACACTGTTGCTAAGATAACACAGGACGAAATAGACGAGCTATCCATAAGAGTTCTAACAACAGAAAATGTAGAAGCTTTGACAACAGTGGCTGCAGAGCTAAAAAAGATAAGACCTGACTTGTGGAATGACAAAAAGACTGTGACTAAAAATATATTTGATCTTGTTGTAAAGAATGCCGATGAATTATCTGCTAACAATGGAGAGCATCCTGTTTGGAAAGCTCTAGATAAAGCAGGTATGTCCTTTGAAGACTTTGTTGTGTCTAACTTAGGATCGGCAAGTGAAGCAGGAAGAATATTAAATAAGTATTCACAACTAGCAAAGAGAGTAAAACCCAAATCTATTAAGCAACAAGAAGAGCTAGATGCCATGCTGAAGAATGAGAACAACATGGTGAATTACTTTAGAAGAGTAGAGAATATAAGAAGAGGGTTACTCGTATCTCAGGTAGCAACTGCAGCTAGAAACTTACAGTCAGGTCTGTTACGAACACCTGTAGAAGCCATAAATAATATTATGGAAACTGCAATGTATGACCTAACAAGAGGTAAGTTTGTTAGTAATAGAGTATTTAAACGTGCAACTTGGCAAGATAGTTTGAGTGGTCTACGATATATATACTCTGATAGAAAAACAGCGCAAGAGTATTCAGACTACATTTTAGAAAATAAAGATCTAAAAAAGTTTTATGATCAGATGTACAATACAATCAACGAGATACAGTTAAATCAAGGTAAGGGTACTGGCACAGGTGCAGACAAGGTTCTCACTAAGATAGAGGACTTCACACAGCTACTCAATACTCCAAACAGAATGCAAGATTTCATGATAAGACGTGCAACATTTTTGTCAGAAGCCCAGAGACTATTTAGGCAGAGATGGGATATGGATTTGATGGAAGCTCTAGACAATGGCAGACTCAAAGATATATTGCGAGATTCATCAGATTTAAATAAAAACATGGTGAAGAAAAAGTTTGTTCGCAAATATAAAAAGGGAATGAAGATCCCTGCAGGTAAAAATATAGGAGACACATACGAGGTAGAACAGCTTGTGCCAGAGTCTACTGCTATGGAAATCTTTGCCGATGCTACAGAGAGAGCATTAGATGTAACTTATGCAGGATCACCTGAGACAGCATTAGGTAAGGGCTTTGCAAACTTTGTAACTAAATATGGACTGACTGTCATAGCCCCTTTTCCACGATTTATGAAATTTATTTATTAATAAAGGATTAAAAGTAAGAAATAATAGTTCTACTGATACTTTTAGTGTTAGTTATAAAGGTCAGGGTTATTTTGCTGGAAAGGTAGGTATAGGTAAAGGTGGAAAACTAAAACCTCTTACTCAAAGAGAAAGTCGTATGATTTCCAGAAACATAACAGGTGTGGCAGGTATATATGCAGCATCACAAATGTTAGAAGAAACAGGTATGTTTGGAGAGAACTACAAGCTTGTTCCACTAGGAGATGGTAAGGTTCTAGATGTTACTCCTTTGTTTCCACTCAGACAGTTCTTCATGCTAGGATACATAGGAAAGCAGTGGGCTAAAGCAAAAGAGGATACTAACTCAGTGGATGCAGCCATAGAAGCATTCGTAGAAACATTTCCTAGAAGAGAATGGGCAGAAACATTCTTAGGATCAGGCTTCAGAGACTGTATATAAAGAATCGGGTACAAATCCAGAGTTAATACCTAGCTTCAAAGATGCAGCGATTAAAGGATTTGTTAAACCATTCAAGAGATATGATCTCAGACCTCATGTAGAAGATTCACTACCTGTTAAAGAAGATATATTTCAAGAGAAAAGAGAAAGAATAGGTCCGGGATTTAAGGTAGGTCTAGGTCTAAATATGTTCTCAGAGGACAGTGAGAATGGTAGGTTTATGAATGCTCTAGGGTTTACTAAGTTTGATCTAAGTAGTAGATCTCGTATTCCAGAGGTAAAAAACTTTGAGAATAAAATTATAAGAAGGATTCTTCCTTTTGTAGTAGAGGAAGCTAAGAATATGATAGATGACTTAGGGCAAAATTATGAAGAGAATAGAGAAGCATACTCCCAAACAGAGAATATATTTACAGACTTTAGTCCACAGTCTAAAGAATCTTACATTAAGACAGAGATTAAATCTTTCATAGAAGCTATGGTGGATTCACAGAGAAATAATGAAGAGACAATAGGTATATTAGATGAGAAAGATAAAGTTATAGAACTGGTGGCTATGTCAAAGTACAGAAGACTGCCTAAAAACATACGAGACAGAGCCATTAATAAGTTTATAGATGAGAATCAAAGACAGCCTTTTAAATACTCTGAAGAACTAATGAACAGTACGTTCAGAGACTACGATACCTTCTCCGATGAAGAGAAGGTTGTAGCTGAGTATAATATGAGACTAAAAGATCTGCAGGATCTAGGTGGTATTGGAGAAATACTGAAAAGTGAAGAAGCTAAATTCAGAAGTAGTCTTAGAAATTAATCTTCTTTATAATCTCTCGTATCTCTTTCAGACTTTTCTCACACTCTCTTATCCTGTGGTTCATTTCTGTGAGAAGTTCGAACATTGTCTTGGGTTCTCTGCTTCTTCTGTCCATGAAATCCTTTGCTTCTTTTTCTAATTCCATCTCGTCCTCTATGTATATTATCGTAATAGGCTGTGTTAAAGCCACGTTCCCACTCTCTATATAACATAGTGTCGGAACTATAGGGGTTGCGAATCTTTCCATAAACAAATGCATCGTAACCTTTCATCCACTGTATCTTCAGTGGTGCATCATGTTTACCTAATCCTCTTTCCTTTCTAGATAAGTGTCTCATACTAAGCTCCTATGTCCACTATCTCACAACTGTCACCAGAACAGGCAAAGGTCTGAGAAGAATTAGTGTTATCCTCTTTTTCATAATCCGTAAACTTATTCCAATCAATATGAGTGAACTTACTGCTAAAATCATTGTATACAGCTTCTGTACAGTCCTGATAGGGTGCTTGCTGATAAGTATGATCGGAGTGTGGTAAAAAAGAAACACCTGACATCTCGTCAAAATGTTTGAATACAAACGCACCTACTTCCATCCACTCTTCATCACGCACTGACACAGTGACAGAAGGTTTATGCTCACACCAATGTCTCTGATAGAGAAGCCACATCTCTAGCTGTTCGATAGCTGTCATGTCGTTTCTAACTACAGACTTCTTAGGTGACTTCATGGGAAAGCTAAATACAGTTTGTGTATCAGGCTTCATAAAGTCAGCTTCACTTGGTATACCACTGTCCTTCATGAAGTTAGTAAGAGGATCTTTATTATCACCCCTGACAGTCCTAATATAATAACTGCTATGACGAGGGTGGATACCACTGCTTGAGTCAACAAGTTGCGATACTGTCCCACTTGGTTTGACGCATGTGATAGCAGTGCTTTGGGGTATTCCAAATTTTGCTGACCACTCTTTATTTG
>LULO01000511.1_pt1 | contig 10274 bp, 24 predicted proteins | sample 728121 | NCBI WGS metagenome assembly LULO01 (sample SAMN03860287, study PRJNA289734) | marine metagenome | biome: seawater column; feature: ocean; material: water; isolation source: Red Sea water column Station 149 - depth 50m | place: Saudi Arabia: Red Sea | collected 2011-10-15 | depth 50 m | reverse complement strand
TTCTTACATAATCTTCATAATCAAACCCAACCCCACACTTGTCACAAGTGTAGGGCTGTTTGTCTTGTAAATGTGATAACACTACATATGCCATTAGTTTACCTCCAATGGTGGTATCTGATGATTCGGTGCTTCAATGTCAGCCAACTGTCTAAGTTCTGTTTTAACATTTCCACCCTGTATCACTCGCATACCGTTTACGATTAACTCTTGGCAATTTGGTTCTAGTGCTTTAGCAACTACGTACTCGCCAGTTTCATTAAATATTTTCACTTCTATCTTCATAATAACCTCCTAATAGTTTTTTAAAGATAAAGTAATTGTATCACACCCTTTCTACATTTTGTATCCTTTTTATAAACTTTTTTTCCTGACCTTTTGTCAGCTCATATATAAACAAACCCTTCCTGGTTTCATACCTGGGAGCTCGCTGCATAAACTCTACGGCCTCTGTGTTACATCCTTCGTAAGTAGAGCTCCAAACCCGAGCTGTCCCGAGATGGCAGTACCCGACATAACCCAGAGCTTCCCTGGGAGATCTTGCCTCATTGTGTGAGGCTTCTGTGGTGGCTGTTGAGTCGTTCATGAAAGCTACTCTACGCCCGACCCGACATTAGGAACACCACCACATACACGCCAACCGTTATTAAAAAGAGCGTATCCATTTATACCCATGATTGCTTTATCGCATAACCATCATCATACAGCACGCTTGACAGTGTATATATTAAGTGGAACCCCATGTCCATTCCACAACCACCAACGAAAACAGCCTCTTTCTTTGTGTAACGCCAGTCCAGGTAATCTGCAACATAACCAGAGACGTTTTGAATTACACCTTTCTTGGGTGCTACAAATACTTTTATGTGTCTGCTCATTCTAGATCTTGCGACATGAACAACTGTTGTGTAAGCTGTGCTCCCCTTAGGGAACCATTCTTTGAGTAACCTCTCCAGGTCTTTCTTATCCATTTACTTCTCCTAATCTATTATTATTGTTTCTATTGCTCTTACTAAAATATACTTACCTTTTGGTAAAGCTAGTATATCATCATTAAAACACTCTGCACTTCCTGCTACTCCTCTCAAAGTAGCTTTGTCTGTGTTATCGTTGATGTTGATAGCAGTTATATCTCCATCATTTGCATTTATATATGCTAATAATTCTTTGACTGTCATTTACTTCTCCTCTATGTATACACGTAAGTGTGTTGACATATCAATAGGTTGACCATAAGTATAGTTCTTCCATGTCTGCCCATTGATTAGTTTAGTTTTATCTAAATGCTGACCTCTAACACGCATTTTATATTTACCAGTATTGAGATACTTCTTGACATTATCCACAAACTCTTGACCCTCGCAATCGTTAGGCACTTCAGAGAAGTCATACTTGGGTGTAGCTTTTTTAGGTGTCAGTTCTTCTACACGTTCTTTGAGATATTTTTCTCTAGACAATAACTGTGATACCTTTTGCTCTAGTTTCATTATCTGATTGGTTTGTGATACAGAGTGTTGTAGACCCTCGTCATATGAAATAGATTTTATGAATGCTCTCATAACGTGTACAAAGTCCATTTCATCAATAGAGATTTCACCTTTGCTACTTCTATATGTTCCTAATTCATACATATCAGATGGTAGGTTGCCTTCATAATCGCCTTCGATACATTCTAAAATTTTAATAAGCTTTTTAATTTTCATAATAATTTAATCCTTTCTTGGTAGCCAAATAGTTAATAGTATAAATGAATATAATGCAAATGAACCAAACAATAGAACACTCCACTTTGGAAATATTTCCGTTGTATAGGGTTCAAAGCATAATGATATGAATATAATTATACTCAATATCAAACCTAAAGCAATCTGTTTTTTCTGTGTCATAAAATAACTCCTTTCCATTTTTTAGCTAGGCAGCTAAATAGTTGTTTTTACCCGTGCCATGTGCGGGAATGAATATACTCTTGGCTTTTATAGTGTTGCCACTACATAACTTACACTTCTCGCAAGTAGTACGTCTACCTGCTTCTTCTGAAGCTGGGCATAGTATCTCTTTACCTTTGACCATTTCATCTAGAGACTTACCCACTCTAAATGTACGATTGCCAAGAGACCAATGGTACTCTGCTTGTTCTCTAGTATCAGCACTAATCATACATAGGTCTGTGCGTACATCTGCACCTTGCACACCAAATTGATGCACATAGCCAGTTCTGCCCTCTGACTTGGACAGTAAGCTATCCCACACATAGCTAGGAACGGCAGAGGAATCACCATATGTGCCAAGACGAACCATTCTATCTTTGCCTAGCTCTGCAATGGTATCATGCCCTCGTATAGTAGGATAGTTACCTTTTTGGTATGATTTCCAAACAGACAGAACACCTAGTAACATAACATAGCAACTGCGTTCATCAGCACCACCACTATTCTTTTTGTAGTTAGGTTTACCTCTATGCACACAATCACCACAGATAGCAAAGTCCTCACCTCGTCTATTGGCAGTTATAGGGTCAGTATCTTTGACTAGTATAAAAGTCTGTAACATATTCCCTGTTTTACCATTGGTAGATTTAGGTATGGCTATTGCTACAATTTCTGTGGCATTGTCTAATGGTGATATACCTTCCCATATAACATAACCTGTAGGTTTTTTAGGCATAAGTTTGCTCCTCTTCCCAAGTTCGCTCTACACTTGTTAATTTTCGTGTCATTAAATAAGTAATTAATTGTTCAGCATTTAGATGTCGTACAGGGTCTTGCTCTCCCTCTACCCACACCTCACATAGGCTAGGTCTATGTTTAAAATCATAGCTATCCCTATCCTGAATAATACTAACTTTTCTGCCATCTTCTAGAACTAGCAGTATTTGATGCACATTTTTCATGGTTTTATTTACCTTTCTTTATCCAAAATGTTTGATTAAATTGCTTCGCTTTTCTAGCTTGTCTACGTTCCATGTGCCAATCACGATTCCTCTTTGTGTCTCTTGATTGCATCATTTTTTTCTTTGTTGCGTTCATAGCTTCCTTTCCCCTTTTTAGGTTTTACAATTTGAGTTGAGTATTTCCTTCTAGCTAGAGCTAATGCCCTAGCTATAGGATTGATTAAATTATTCTTGACCACTAAACTGCTCTCTGAATAAAGCTTCAGCTTCTGCATCTGTAAGCTCGTCAAAGTCCTCGTCTAGTAATTCAATTTCTAGTTCTTCTTCCATTACACATTCTCCCATTCATGTAGTTGGTTAGCTCGTCTAAATACATATTCCACGTCTAGATGGTCTATCATTAGACTTTCAGCATTCTTCATGCCAAAATTTATGTTAGAAGATTGCATCTTTTTAAGAATTAGTTCAGCAATCTCTGATTCAGTTGTAGAGATTAAGTCTTCCATCTCTCGTTCATTGTACACCATAGTGTTCTCACTTTCTAGCTAGGCAGCTAATTTTTTAATTATCTTTTGAAACAATCTTCCCTTGAAGGCTACATACCAAGTTAAAGAAACTCTTGGCTTACCTTTTCTAGTGTAAGCATGGAAAGATGAATAACGAGTGCCTGCAAAAGGTACGACAAAGTTAAATCGTATAAGAGGCTCACCACTAATGCCACCCATGCCTTTACGCACAAACCAACCTTTCTCTCTTATCTTGGCAGAGTTATTCTCATACCTAAAAGGCTTGTATGTGCCATAGATTTTTTTAAGCACAAAAAGCTTTGCTAGTGTTGCAGTTATTCGTATAGGTAGAAGCAATCCACCTCTTAACTCTTCGCCTTTTTTAAGGCTATCAAAATTTATAAACATAATAATTTACTCCTATAGTTGTTTAGTTTATACAATATCATTAAGCTTCTCTATGTCTGCATCAGACAGACTATCAAGAAACTGTTGCTCTTTCCATGCAGTGAAATCTGTTTTTCTAGTAACAGACATAGATGGAAACATATGCAATACGTTGAGCCTATCGTCATTCGTATACATACGCATTGCAGTATCAAATGCTCGTCTTGGCTTGTCGTATTCGTTAAGGTTAATGCCTTGTTTCTTTGCCATTGCTTTGCTCCTTTCTCCATTTTCTAGCTAGGTAGCTAAAAAGTGGTAACAGTTGAAAATGTATGTAATTGATAAAAATCACCCAAAGACTATACCATAAAACAAGAATATAATCAAGTGTTTTATTTAATATTTCAAAATTAATTTTTTGCAGCTCTAGTGGCTTTTCTAGCTAGGTAGCTAAAAAGTGGTCGCTTCTCTAGTCATATAGTTTGCTTCTCTAGTTCGCTTCTCTAGTATGACCGAAAGTCAGAATGACCGTAATTTTGCAGCCACGAAAATTAAGACAAAAAAAATGCCTAGCAAAAATGCTAGGCACTTAATCAGTTTTTAGCTAGGTAGCTACTTTTTAGAATTACTTGCGTATTTTTCTAAATCTTCCTTGCCACTCATTTGCTCTTGCAAAGCTTTGAAATTATGAGCATTCATATTTGCACTCATACCATCTTTAGGAAGTTCATTCTTTAGCTTTTTATTACTATTGGCATTATCAATTTTTGATTGCCTATGTTTTATAATATCGGAAAAATTTAAATTTGAGCTTTTTAGTATAACTGAAATTAACTGATTAACTTTTATCAATTCAATACCATTTAAAAAACTCAAATCAGCTTCAAGCAAATTTTGATATTTCTTTAAAGCTTCTTTCTGCTCTTGCTGAATTTTATAAGTCTTATCTTTCTTTCTTTTATTCATTTCAGCTTTAACTTTTTTATCAGCTAAATTTTTCTTAATTAAATTGGCTGTATTTTGGATACTGCCTTGTGTTTGTTCAAGAGCTTTATTTTGTTCAGCTTCACTTGCACTAGCAAAAACATATAAATCTGATATACGCTTTTGTGGCAATAAGTAGCTATCAATTACAGTCGTTACATTACCTTTTTTATTTCTTTTGCTTTTTAATGTCACTAATCCAAAGTCTGCCAAAGCTTGTTTATCTTTATTTTTGTAAGCAATTTTAAATTTTGCTTGTATAGGCTTAAAAGCAGTTATTTGAATTTTAACTTGTTCATTAGTAGTAGTCTCAATATTATTGTGAGCTTTGATAATTTTTGAAATAGCTTTTTTATCAGCAGTAGTAATATTTAATTTTTTCATGTTTTTATCTTTCTATAAAAGTTAATGTTTAAAGTTAAAAGCTTTAAATAAAAAGCTTATGTAAAGATTATAAACGATAATTAAAACAAAGTATAGTTATTTATATAATATTTTAAAAATAATTTTATAGTGTTCATTTTCTAGCTAGGTAGCTAAAAAATGGCACGTTATACATAGAATGATTAAACTTGTATTTTATGGGATATATTCAGCTATAAACAAAAACTATTTTAATAACTGATAGCTTAACAGTTTAATTATAGTAAATAATTAAAGCTATGTATCAAATATTATTTTAAATTGTGAATTATTACACAATATACATACACAATACATATATTTTTCTAGAAAAACTGTCGTATGCCACCGAAAATGTGGGTACACGCCACTGCCATACGGGGGTATAGGGTATGGTATGCATGGAGTATGCAACAGATTGGGTATTTTTAGTGTTAACCACATTAATAACTGCCCTTGTGCTACATAAAAGTGCCTAAAAAATAGGCATTTATAACTATTTTTAGCTAATGTTAATTTTTTTCTTGACACGATTAAGTAAATCGAGTATAATTAGTCTTAAAAGAAAAAGACATACAGTTAAATGTTACACTTTAAGATGATAAATACAGTTAAATGTATAGTTAAATGTACATTTAAATGATACGAAAGAATTAATATCTTGACAAAAGCTAAAAAATCTGTAAAACTATACATACCAGAGGACAATATTATAGGTGCATTTTATGATGCAATTAGAAATAATACAGTTCATAGGCTACATATACCCCATTCCTCTGTATTTTATGTTCGTGCAGCCTTAGAAGCCAAAACAGGTATACGTTATTCATTAGAACGTGTAGAATCTGCTATGTTAGCTGAAGGGATGATAGATGAAAAAGACTGTATTTAATAAAAGGAGAATAAAAAAATGGTAGCACCCGCAGTGGCAGCAGGAGCTTACTATGTAGTTGTCAATGTTCTTGGAGCAGGAGCAGTGCGTTACTACATAAAGGCAAAATCAAAAAAGGCAGCACAAGAACTAGCAGCAAGACTTGCTAGTAAAGGTGGTAGTAAATTAAAAGTAACAGGACCTTATGCAGGAAACACGAAACGTGTTGTAGACATGATTAAGAGTGCTAAGAATAAAGCAACAACTGAAGGTTCTAAAGTTATTAAAGATGCTATCCAAAGTAGTAAAACAAAGATAGATAAGATAAAAGAAAAAGTAACAGGAATTTTTAAGAAAAAGGATAATCAAAAACCTAAAGATAAAAAAGAACCTACACTTAAAATAAACAAAAATAAAAAAACCAAGAAAAAAATAACTAGTGGTGATCCTAAACTTAATAAAACAAAAACTAAACAACTAAAAAGTAAAACAAGTACAAAGACCCTTAAAAAGGGCGATACCATGATACAAAAAGGTAAGAAGATGTTGTGGACAGGCACAAAGTGGGTCGGTTACACTGTCGCAGGTGCGGCTGCTTTAGACCTTGTGTTAGGTATGAAGAAAGATGAAAAAACTAAAGATAATCAGTTTGTAAAGTTTACATACAAAGGTAAAACATATAATAGCTATGCTGACTATAAAAAAGCCGTAGAAGCCGATAAGAATAAAAAAGTTACGAAAACAAAAAACAATGAAATAAAAATAACAAATACTAAAACTGGTACAGAAAAAAAAGTTAAACCTAAAATAGTTAAACCTAAGTTTGTAACTCAAGGTCCTCTTAGAAAAGGAAAAAGAGGAGCACACTCTAGCCAAGGAGATCGTGTTGTTAAGAAAGATAATGTTAAAACTGTAGATAATAAAAAAACTAGCGTTGCTAAAACAGGAGACTCTTGGAAAAAATATACAACAATATCTGCAGCACAAAGAGCTGGATCACCATTTTTTAACAGAGCTGGTGTAAAGAAAGCTGCTGTTACAAAAGAACAACTTGAAAAATCAGGTTTAAGTTTACGAGACTATATGAATACAAAATTAGGAAAGACTAGAAGGAAATAAAATGTCAAATCAAAAACAAGTAGCAACACCAAAAGATAGGATAGCAGAAGAAAAAGCTATTAGGATTCAGCAAGAACTTTATCTGTTAAATGAAAAACCAGCAAATGATGCAAATGCAAGAAGAAGAAAAAAACTACAAAATCAACTTGATGCTTTCGTTAGTAACATAGTGGGTGACAATAAACCCGGTGGTGGTAGACAAAGAATATTAGATGTCATCAAACAAGCTGCTTTAGCTAGAAATAGAAAAGATAGGGGTGATCCACCAAAGAAAACTGTAGAACCACCTATGTCTCCACCTGATAAATCTCTTAAAGAATTATACAAAGAAAGATTAGATAAAGGAAGAGGAAGTGAAAAATTTCCATCTGTAGGAGAAGCTATCGTAGCAGGTGCTAGTGCTCTAAAAAGAAAAATTATGGGTGATGATAAAAGAAAAAGTAAAGGTGGCTCTATCCTTAAAAAGAATGTAGAGAAAATGTCTTATGGTGGTATGTCAGGTGGTAGGAAACATATGTATACAGCAGGTGGAAATGTTACAGATAACTTACCAAATAAAGGAACAAAAGCATTAGCTAAAACCCCAAAAGGTAGAAAAGCTTTAAAAAACATGGGATTTGATGTATAAGAGAGATTACAAAAAAGAGTCACGTTATGACTCACAACCCCATGTAAAAAAGAAACGTGCTAATAGAAATGCTGCAAGAAGAAAAATGATGAAAGCAGGATTAGTACGAGTGGGTGATGGCAAAGATGTACATCACGTAGGAGGAAATGCTTTAAACAAGCATAGTGCATTACGAGTCGTTTCAGCAAGGTCTAACCGATCTTATCCAAGAACAAGAAATGCACGTAAGTTAAACAGAAAATCATAAGGAGACTTTAATATGCCAATGCATGGTAAAAAGAAAAAAGGAATGGCTCGTGGTGGAGCTAAAATGAAAATGAGAGGTGGCGGCATGGGTATGACAAAAAGAAAGAAGTCATATTCACGAGGTGGTGCTGTTGGGAGTAGACGTAGATAATTAATGCCGTATCTCATAAGTAACGTACCCCATTTTCATTGTTGGGTACGGAAAGAGTTTACGTCTAACCATTTAAAATACCACGGTGAGTTTTTACACGCAATGGTATTTGCAGTTAACACTATACCCGACAGGTCACTTAGCTTTCAACTAGTATTTACAGGTTGCGAAGCAGACTTTGAAGATGGACCTGAAACAAACATACATGGTGGAGCAATGTGGGCTAGGATGCCAATACAAGCACTCGTAGCCGACATTCCACTAGATGAATGGTCAGAACCTATGGAAGACCATTTAGCACAACCTTGGGATTGTGAATCTAGAAATCACAGTGTAGTCGTGATGGACAGAGTAAGTTCAAGCCCTTGGCTTTGTAAGATAGGTGGAGAATTTTACAAAGGTAAATATTTATTTACAGTTGACTACACAGATAGCGACATAGCAGATGATCCTGCACAACATAAACAGTCGCATGTGTTATATCTGCTAGATGCAGGGAAATGGACAGGAAATTTTGTTGCTTTACCTAATAATAGAGTCCGTGCAACGAGTCCTGCTTTGTGGGCAACTGGAGAAGGTGCTCCAGATTTTACACCGTCTCAGTGGACACACTCGGCAGAAAGCCACGAAAGTTATCTAGACCCTAGTGTGACATTTGATAATTTATATAATGACAGCAACAAAAAACAAAAAAAGAAAAGACCCTAAAGTTGGAACAGGCAAAAAACCAAAAGGAAGTGGCAGACGTTTATACACGGATGAAAATCCTAAAGACACGGTTAGTATCAAATTTGCAACTCCATCTGACGCAAGAGCAACTGTTGCAAAGGTTAAAAAACTCAATAAACCTTATGCAAGAAAAATTCAAATCTTGACTGTAGCAGAACAACGTGCAAAGGTTATGGGCAAAACAGAAGTTGTTGCCATATTTAAAAAAGCAAAAGAGAGTTTAAAGAAAGCACATGAAAGCAAAAACAAAAGTAAAAAAAGTAGTAAAAAAAGTAGCAAGTAAATTAAAGAAAGCAAGTAAGGCTCACGCAGGTCAAGCTAAAGCATTATCTGCTCTTAAACTAAGTAAAGGTAGTTCTGTAAATAAAGCAGGCAACTACACAAAACCAACTATGCGTAAAAGATTATTTCAACAAATTAAATCAGGTGGCAAGGGTGGTGCTCCGGGTCAATGGTCGGCTCGTAAGGCACAGTTACTTGCAAACAGATATAAAAAAGCAGGTGGAGGATATACCTAATGTCTGATTACATGCCTGAAGAAATTCAAGAAATAAACGATTTACAAAAAATAAATGTGGCAATGGAAGAGTTGCCAGAACCATCACAACCATTTTTTAGCTGGTTAGAAAAAATAACTTCGGAGGAGAAGGGGAAAAGTTTTTTTGACTGGTTATTAAATTAAACTTTAGGAATCCCCCATGATTGACCCCCTAACACTTTCAGCAGCCGTTACAGGTGCAACCACAGCCTACAATGCTATTAAAAAAGCTATAATGGTAGGCAAAGAAATAGAGGATATGTCATCCGAATTAGGCAGATGGATGACAGCCGTAAGTGACGTAGATAACGTACATAAGAATGCTAATAACCCAACAACATTTGATAAGTTATTTAATGGGTCTATTGAGCAAGTAGCAATAGAAAGTTTTTCAGCAAAAAAGAAATTATCAAAACAACGAGAAGAATTAAAAAATTTCTTAGTAGCACATTATGGAATGACTGCATGGGATGACCTAATTAAAGAAGAAGGTCGTATACGGAAAGCTAGACAGGAAGCTATCTACGCAAGAGAAGAACAGAAGAGACAAATAAGAGACTACACAATCATAGGCATAGCTTCTTTAGTAGGAGTAAGTGCAATAGGTTGGATGATATGGATAATCAGCGTCTCTGTTTAATACTTCTAATAATTATTAGTTTTGCTATCTTATTTGGAATAGTAGTATTTGCAAGAGATAACACAACTAAAATGACAACATGTCGATTGGCAAGTCAGATACTAGGCAATGAACAGAGAGTATGTGTATTTGTAGGAGCTAATAATACACAGTATAGAGAATATCTTCCATATGATGCTGGAG
>LULO01000841.1_pt1 | contig 10293 bp, 19 predicted proteins | sample 728121 | NCBI WGS metagenome assembly LULO01 (sample SAMN03860287, study PRJNA289734) | marine metagenome | biome: seawater column; feature: ocean; material: water; isolation source: Red Sea water column Station 149 - depth 50m | place: Saudi Arabia: Red Sea | collected 2011-10-15 | depth 50 m | reverse complement strand
ATTCTACTTTAAATTTAACTCTTCAATCTGGTCCTATTGACTTCAAGTATATTGGTCAAGATGGTAGGACTATCAGAAATATAAATGAGTATTGGTATGAAGACCACTTCAAAGATAATCCTACGGCTCTTGCCTTTTTAAGTGAAGTTATCCCAGCGATGAACGAGGGTAACCACGATAACTCAGATATGATGACAGACTATTTTGATGTCGGTTGGTATATCGGTGTTAGACTTGGTAAGTGGGATAAGCCTTATATTGTAAATAATTAAAAATAAATGCAAATAATGCTTGACTTTATCAAATATTCTTTGTATCTTTAGGTGTTAATAAAAGGAGAAAAATAATGAACTTAGTTAGATTAGAAAGTGTCGGAACTGCTTTAAACATGGAAACCGGCATGACTCACCCAATTAATGCTGATGGAACTATTGACTTTGATGAGGGAATGTCTTATCACATTCTTTATGACACGGGCGGTTTTGATGAAGATGGTTTTGAATTATACTTGTTGGCTGACACAAAGGATAGGGAAGTTATTGAAGAATATTTAGAGACAACAAAGTAAAAGGAGAAAAATCATGATACACGAATTAGTTCACGAAACAATAAACATCAAAGGGTGGGACATAGTCGGTTCTGTCGATTGGAAGATAGGTGATAGAACTGAATTACCATTTCAAAATAAACATGAGGAGCATAATCAAAATAAAAATTTCCACTACATCGAAGGACTTGACAAGGCTGGCACGAGAGTTATGTGTATCGGTGAAGTGGTCAATAACAAGATTGTGGATGTGCTTTTTAAATATTTAATTGCAAAATATAAAGGAGAGTAATATGGGAGTTTTTATAAAGGAAGGTAATGGTATGTCATTCAACGAGGCAATAGAAAACCTTATGGAGAATATCAAAAAGGATTATTCTAAATGGTCTACCCATGAAGGAATGATCAAAGAGTTCAATGAAAATGTTAGATTCACAAGGGGTAGGAAGTACACCAAGATACTCAACGGTTCTTCCGTATGGGGTTTCATAGCCAACGGTAATGGTGTGTTGAAGGGAATACCTTATGAGCAAGGTGATGTCTTTATGGCCGCTACTTGGAGAGCACCTGCCAAACATGTCAGAGGTAATATCTTCTCCAATGAACAGAACTACTTTAGATGGACAGGACCTAATTACAGGATATAGAAGATGTGTATGAGAGCTTACAGTAGGGAGACTAGATTGAAGATTGAGAAGTTGATCAAGGAACATGTGAAGGAAGTTCGGACAAACATACCGTGGTCTGGTGAGAATGATTTGGTTACTAAAAAAATAATTAAACTTTTTAGAAAATAATGCTTGACTTTATCAAATATTTTTTGTATTTTTAGGGGTAATGATTAATGATAATAATAATACTTTGAAAACAAAAAAAGGAGAGCTTATGTGTTCGATCATTTTAGGTGAGACCACCTGCAGTTGTTTTGATTGTTATGTTGCCACTGGCGATTTCGATTTCGACATGACGATTGATGAAAACCCTTACACCGATGAGTTAGTTGTCTCTGAGATGATATAGAAAAAAAAACGGGTCAAGTGCTGAAAAGTGCTTGACCCGTAAAGATTTTATTAGTATATTTAACCGTAAATTTTAACAATAAACAATAAGGATAATAAATGACTTACTTATATGAATACAAAGCTCAAAATGACACCGTTAAAGTAGAGTATTGCTTTAGCGCTGTTTCGGAATCAATCAAGGTGGTTGATATGTGGGTTAATGATAAGTACCATAGGGTTAACTGGATGAGCCACGAGGGTAGAGCCAAACTGATGGCTAGGTTGGAGCAGGATATGGAGCATAGAATGTGTGGTACTTTGGATGACATCACCGTGGGTGGTGTTGATACCGAGATGGATTTGGAAAGGGATATCCCACAGATGACAGCAATCTTAGGGGAGGCGTAGAATGACCAGAGATGAATTTGTATCGGAATGTTTTGAGAAGGTATATAGACCAACCGATTTGATCTCCATGACCACCGATGCTGGTGGTGTTATAGATATCACGCTTCACGATCTATTGAATACCTTGGGTTTGACAGATGGAATTGTAAAAGAAGACCTGTGCTTAGAGTATCTCTATGATGGAGATGAGATCGATATATCGGAGATTCGTAACAATGAAACCAATGAGGTTTATTGGGAGGATAACGGTGGAGCTTGGTCATCAATAGATGAGACACTAATGGATTCATTGTTAATGTGGGGTGAGATAGAATGAACGCCGAACAACTATTGGCATTGAAAAATATCAATAAGATACTACATTTAATTTCGACCAATAGGTCTAACCGTAAGAGTTATAACATCCATATTCAGGATATATGTCATAGCATGGTTAAGCAGATAACTCAGTATAAGAGGGAGCTAACCAACAGACAGAAGATACTGTTGAATAAGTTACACCGTGATTTAATTGCCAGAAAGGATTATCAATCAGCTGATCAATGGTTTGCCCGTGAACAGTAGACCAATAGATGTGATGACAGATATGCTCCGTATATATAGAAATCAAGGATACGACTTAACTCTCATCTCTCTCCGTAAAAGGTACGACAACGGTGAAATCTCTCTCATTCAAATGGGTAAGATCGTAAATTCTCTCACTAGCATTGAGATGATGACCTCTAAAGAAAGAAAACTTTTATTCAAAAGTGCTTGACTTTATCAAGAAAAAATCGTATATTACAACAATAAAACATAAGGATATAAAATGAAAAAAATAGACTTAAACCAATTCATGTTAAACGAAGATGATGAGATGCTAATGGAGAATATGAATAGAAAGTGTGAAGGTGATAATGATATCAAACCAAGCGTCAATCTCGACATGTTCGATGAAGATACGCTACAGGAAAATATCACGGCATATGGAGACTACAATGACTATGACGGTAGAGAAACTATCGATAGTTTAGATGATATCGGAATGGATATTTATTAGGAAATCAATATTTATGGATATGGACATATCTAATAAAGAACTACATCGGTTATTAAAATCATATTTAAAACGCTTAGACAAAATGGATAAGGATAGGGATCAGATGATGAACAAGTTAAAAGCCCTATCTAAAATGGTTAAGGATATAAATATGGATTTAGATGAATTATTTCAAGTAATGGATGGTAGTAAGATAACTATCAATTTCGATGATTCACCCATGGAAGATCAAAGTGTAGAAGAGCTAAGTATCATGATTGATAAAGTTAAAGATGATTTTGAAAAAGAACAATACTTATCAATAATTCATTCAGTAGTCGGAGAAGCATAGATATGGATTTTAATTTAGAAGAGTTAATAACTCTGCTTAAATTGGCAATAGAAACTGGCGACATCACATATGTACAAGATGCCTTGGATTTAATAAACGAATCAGAAGATTAAAACAACATAAATGGTTACAACGATATTAAGTATAGTATTTGGTATATTGGCATTATTCTTTGCTGTAACTACCTTTTACAGCCTTAGGCGTATAAATACATATGAGGATTTATTAGTAGAGATAAGTGATAAAACTGATTTTATAAACCATCAACTTAAAAAAATAGATCATAAAGGAACTTTTGAATCTGATGACGAAGTGGGTTTTTTCTTTAAAGAACTGAAAGAGCTTAACTCCATCTTAAACAATTTATTTACACAAGAGGTTGATGATGCCACCGTTAAAAAAGAAAAGAAAAAAGAAGAGTAAGATTTATTTTGGTACACCGGTTCATGATGCCATAGTAAAATATAATGAGTCGGATGATGTATCATTTAGACATAAAATATACACCGAGGAGATTCATGCTGCTTTTCTAAAGTTAGCAGAAAATATAATCAATACATTTAAGTTTAGTTATTTTGATTATCCATTTAGAGACCTACAGGAAGAAGTGGTTTCTAATTTGGTTATGAACATGCACAAGTTTGATTCCACTCGTGGTTCTAAAGCATTTAGTTATTTTTCTATTATAGCTAAGAACTATCTTATCCTTAATAATAATGCTAACTATAAGAAGATGAAATCTCACGATGATATATCCATCATGAATGGATACGGTGCTGTTGATGAGGAGATTGAAACATCCAAGACAACCGAGATATTTGATAAGACCGTGGAGTATCTTGATGAAAGGTTAGAAAAATTATTTCCTAAACCAAAGGATAGACATGTGGCAGAATCGATTCTTTATCTGTGTCAAAATAAAGATTCTATTGATAACTTCAACAAGAAGGCTTTGTACATTATGATACGAGAAATGACAGATGTACAAACGGCTAAGATAACACAGGTATCCAATGTATTCCGTAAGATATATCCTAAGATACAAGAAGAAATGCTCACCAAAGGTCATATAAATAATCTACAGATAACTGGCTCTATATAACTTTCCAACTATCCTATATTTATTATTAGGATACTACTATGGAAAAAGATTTTAAAATATTCGGTGATAAGAACTTCTCTGATCTTTCTCAAGAGATATATGAGAATTCCAAACTTAAAAAGACACAGATAGAACTATTGGTTCAAGAGGTACATGGTTATATACAAGGTATAGAGGATATTGCTGTTGTAGGTCCTATACTGAAAGAACTTCTTGATGTCGGTGTTAAGAATGATGATAACCTTTTAAAACTGGCTACTGTATTTCAAAGGATTATGGCTAAAGCTGGAAACAATGATGATGATATAGCATTACTTTCCGATGATGAAAAACAACAATTGATGGATTCGTTGGAAGATGCAGCTGCAGATATACAGAAAAAACATGATGGAACCTCTATAGATGAGTTAAGAGAAAAGTATAGGAGCGCTTAATGCCTTTACAATATGGTCAGATACCTGATGCTATTCTCGAAGATAATACCTACAGTTTTAGATTAGGACATGTAGAGAGAGTTTTTACATCAACTGAGGATGTAATCATACAGGATACGGCACCTCAATCTCAAATGATTAAAATAACACCTGTAGCTTTTGGACCTACTAAAAGAAAACCAATATTAGAAGCAATACCATTATTGAGAGGTATAAGTGACTCAATAACTCGTGGTGATTTAGTCATGTTTACATACATAGGCGGTACACATTTTTATTTAGGTCCGATAAACACATTAAATAGTCCATCTAAGTCTCCTGATATGTTATACTCAGTAAATGTTCTTAATAATAGTAACTTTAATAATATTAGATTCAGTAGGGATAGACAAGATGGATATAATAGACACATACCACCTGTATCAGTTCCAAAGTTATCAAAGTTAAGAAATAATTTTATAGATTTTCCATATCAAAATGTAGATTCTGTGAATAGTCCAATAAGTAAAGATTACCTTGAATCAATGTTCACCGATGTAATTCTTGAAGGTAGATACGGTAACGGTTTGAGACTAGGTGCTAGGAATGAATTTCCACAAGTGATATTATCAAATAATAATTATCAAAGCATGGAAAGTTTATATAATGGATCTATTATATCCATGATGTCATTGGGATCGATACAAGAAAATTTTTTTATGGATCAAGGTTTTGAATTAGCATCAGATTTAAAAATAAAAGAAGGTTATGAGAATGAAACCGCTGAGTACAAAGGTAGTTTGTTAGACTTTGATTATTCCTTCGGAGAAATAGGCGATACACCACAAGAGAGAGACTCTGTTGATCAAATTATAATAAACTCTGATAGAATAGTATTCAATTCTAAGGTAGAGGATATTACGCTATCATCAAATCGTGGATTGAAGTTCGGAGCTGGTGGAAACATAGAGATGACAAATAAAGGTTACTCAGTATTTGAGTCTCGGAATATTTATATAGGAAAGAAAGCAAAAGATAGAAGTCAACCAATGGTGTTAGGTGAGGAACTCAGAAAGCTATTGGTTAGGATACTTAGATTATTAGCAGATGCTCAAGCACTTGGAGATTACAATGTGCCTCAAGCTTTAACTGTGTTTCCAAATGTTATGCAGGCCGGTAGTCTAAAAACGGAGATAGATAGTATTATGAAAGATTTTAACTTGGGTACATTAACTCCTGGTCAGGAGCCAGAATCACCTGATCCAGGATATCTACCTAATGTAGAAGAGGGTGAACCTGTGGGAGATCGTGCCACGGGTAATGCTACATTTTTTAGTCAACATCACTTTATTGAAACAAACAGAGAACAGGAGTAGGTATGAAGTTATCTATATTTAAGAAAGTAATAAGAGAAGTAGTAAGAGAAGAAATAGAATTTAGCATTAAAGGACTTAGAAAAGAGTTAAAAGAAGTGTTAGTTAGCTCTATAAATAAGAATATGCTAGAAGAAAAGACCTCTGTAACTACGAGCAAACCGATTGAAAAAAAATCACGACCTATTGAAGAAAGAGTTCCGATGACCAAAGATTCTATACTGAATGATATTTTACAAGAAACTGCTGAAGCTGGTGATTGGAAGAGTATAAATAAAGAGGCGGAGGTTAAATCCGTGACAGAAGATACTGCCGGATTGCCAAATCATTTAGCAGAAGCACTGAATAAAGATTATTCACAGGTGATGAAAGCTGTGGACAAAAAGTCAAAGTTTAAACAAGGACCCGTGTAATGGCATTTAGATCATCAGGTACATTAGAGCAGGATATCAAAGACATCGGAATTAAACGGATGGGTAGGAAGGAGTATAATAAACTCAGTGATGAAGCTAAAAAACTTCTTGATGACTATGCTGAGGAATTGGTTGGTGCTTTAAAGGCATTCCTAATGAGACAAGAATTTCAAATCACTGATATGGATGCTGTAGGAACTTTATTACCAAACAAGATACAAGTTGCTGGTGGTGTATCAGGTCCTACACCTGGCTTTGGTGCACCAATAGCTGGACCTGCATTAGTCGGACCAGCCACCAATATAAATCCTATTACAATAGCCGTTCAGATAAGTCAGACAAGTAACAAACATGGAAATCCGAGTGTTAATAAGAATGTTAAAACATCGGTAATTAAATTGTTAAAACCAGAGGATTAATAAGTGGCAATACCAGATAGGAGAGTCAAAAGATTTATAGAGGATCGTGATTCACGGGTAAGTGTGGGATTGGATTTACCAATTGCGAGACAAGCTGGTGATCAGATGGGATACTTTGCTACGACTAAAACAACCATCGATGCTATAAAAAATGATATAAGATTATTCCTCATGACTCAAAGGGGCGAGAGACTTTTTCAACCTTTACTTGGTATGAATATTAGAAGATTTTTGTTTGAGCAGATAACAAATGATACTGCCATTGAAATTGAAAATGACATCGTGGAAACATTTCAAATTTGGTTACCATTTGTATGTTGATCTCGGTGATCAAAACAGAAACAAAATTAAAATTAACATAACATTCAATATACGGAACGCACCTACGGAACTACAATCCGTTGGTGTGGTGTTGGAGTAAAGAAATGGCTTATTCAGATAATAAACAAACACCGACTAACATAAATTATACATCGAAAGATTTTAGCACGATTAAGGCCGATCTCATAGAGTATACCAAGAGTTATTTTCCAGATACCTATAAGGATTTTAATGAAACATCTCCTGGTATGATGCTAATAGAACTTGCCAGTTATGTCGGTGATGTTTTGAGTTATTACATTGATTATAATTATAAGGAAAGTCTTTTAACCACGGCAACTGAAAGAAAGAATGTTCTTAGATTAGCAGAGTTTTTAGGATATAAGACAACCCCCACCACACCAGCGATTGCTAGATTAAGGATAAACACCGAATTTGCTGCAGACTCCAATGGTAATCCAGATTTTTCAAATTTAGCAACTGTGGGTGGTAGGATAGAAAGTGGATTGAAAGTTGGTTCAACAGAGAATTCTGAATTAATATTTGAGACAATGGGTGATGTTGACTTTACCATATCAGGATCGCCTGATGTACCACCTGTGGTCACTTCCACCAGACAAGATGGAACGGCTCGGACATACATAGCCACAAGATTTGTAAATGCTGTATCGGGTGAAACCAAAACAAAATCTTTTACAGTAACATCTCCCACTAAATTTTTAGAATTAGATTTAGGTGTTCAAGATGTTGTGGAAATATTAGATGTTAGAGATAGCTCTAATGCTAAATACTATGAGGTTAATTATCTGGCGCAGGATAGGATATTAAAAGAAATAAGTTATGCCGAAGATAGAGTTAGTGCATATGATCAAGGATTAGGTACAGGCTCTTTTTCAACAGATGTATCAATTCCATACACCTTAGAGTACATAAAGACCAATAAGAAATTTGTAAAGAAAGTAGATCCTGAAACCAATAACACAAAGTTACAATTCGGTAACGGGTTGTATAAATTTAATGTATCGGGATCATCATCTGCTGGGTTATTCTCCGTGATAGAACAACAAGGTATGAATGTAGCTGGTGTACCTGGCTCCGTGATCAACGCTTCTCTGAATAACCTAACTACAAACAATTCTTTGAACTTAGGTGAGACTCCGGCAAATACAATATTAACCGTTACCTATAGACAAGGTGGTGGTGCTCTATCTAATGCTCAAGCTAACGAGTTAACAGATGTCCTCAACGCTCCTGCTGGCACATCGATAACCGTAACAAATCCTGAACCGGCATCAGGTGGAACCGATGGTGAAACCATACAGGAAATAAAAGAAAATGCTAAAACATTCTTTGCTTCACAGAACAGATGTGTGACTCGTGAGGATTATGAAGCCAGGATACTGAACCTACCGGCAAAATTCGGTAATATAGCCAAGGTTCATGTAGCTAGATTAAACAGCATAAGTGGTTTAAAAATTTATACGCTATCATATAATCAGAGTAGAAAGTTAGTTCAAACACCTGCTATAGTTACTGATAACCTAAGAAATTATCTACAACAATTTAGGATGATAAATGATTCATTGGATTTTGGATTTGCAACAGATTTTGGACAGTTTTCAGGATACTATATAAATTTTGGTGTGAACTTTGAAGTGAACCATGATAGGAGATTTAATGCCACTGATGTGAAACTTGAGGTTATTGATTGTATTAAAAATTATTTTTTAACAGATAAAATGAAATTCGGACAAGCCATAAACCTAAGTCAATTAAGATATGAGATATTAGGAAAGGTAGGGGTGATAGGAGTTCAGAAATTAGAACTTGGTCAGTTTATAAACGGTAGACATTTTAAAAGTTTTAATGCCCTTGGATCCCCTTTTCCAGGTGATCAGGCTCAACCAGGATATGGATTTGAGTATAGTTTCGAGAGTGCTTTAGAAAATGAAACCATTAGACCATCCGTCACACCATCTGTGTTTGAACTGAGAAATCCAAACCAAGACATCTATGGGAGGGTATTATAATGCACCGATCGTTTTTTGCTACACAAGATACCTTTATAAACAGCGGTTCTAATTTCATAGACGGTACGACATTTCAAGATAAAAATGTTGGTAAGGATGAGATATTAGAATTAAAAAAATATTATTTCAATCGTACATTACAAGGTTTTACACGAGTGTTAATTCAATTCGATACTGATGAAATAAAAAATTATATTAGTTCATCTGTTTTAACAACAACCAATGATTATAAGGTAATTCTTAGGATGTATGAAACAGAAGGAACAAGTGGATTATCCGAGGATTATACGATAGCTGCTAATCCCTTAACTCAATCTTGGGATGAAGGTGTTGGTAAAGAAGCTGATGATCCTAAGACCACCGATGGCTGTAGTTGGTTGTATAGGAAGAACAATGCTAATGCTGAAGAAATTCCTTGGGGAGAACAATTTCCTGAAGGTGAGAGTGTTGATGGTGCAGTTGCAACGGCTAGTATTGACCTCACCCATTTTCAATCAGGATCTACTGATACAACATATTTTTTTATAAAAAATCCCAATCCTACTTTTCCTGAGATAGATTCATTTCAGTTTTCATTTATTAACGATTTTGCAGGCAGTAATGATAACTTTTCTAGATTTTACAATGGAAATGGTAATTATTTTGTGGCTATGTCTGGATCACTTGATTTTCAAGGAGCTCGTTTACGAGACACGATAAATTTATTTCAATTAAATGGTGGGCAGGGTTTTGCTGGTACGATAGAAAAGACAAGCACCCCAACGGTTACCTCAAGACATCATACTACTTTACAAAGGGATGGTGGTGCTATAATTCCGTATAGCGCTTCTTGGGACGGAACTAATCTACACCTAACTGCTAGTAGGACAGGAATAAAATATAATTCTGTAATTATA
>LULO01000853.1_pt1 | contig 10315 bp, 9 predicted proteins | sample 728121 | NCBI WGS metagenome assembly LULO01 (sample SAMN03860287, study PRJNA289734) | marine metagenome | biome: seawater column; feature: ocean; material: water; isolation source: Red Sea water column Station 149 - depth 50m | place: Saudi Arabia: Red Sea | collected 2011-10-15 | depth 50 m | reverse complement strand
AGAATTAAATCGCCAAAGAGCAAATAGAAGGTAAAATATAATAAAGGCTTTTTTTATTTGTGGCACAGGCTAATGTAAAACTTACAGTTGATGCTAGTCAGGCCACTAGGGCATTAAACGGAGTACAATCACAAACAAATAAATTACAGTCTGCTTTTGGTGGTCTTAGAACTGCTATTGCTGCAACTGGTATTGGTTTAATTGCTAGAAATGCCGTTAAAGCAGCAACAGATTTTGAAAAACTAAATCAAAGACTCAAAATATTAACTAAAGAAAATGGTACTTATAGTGAATCTTTAAAACTAGCAGAAGAAGCACAGTCAAAGTTTGGTTTAAGTTCCATTGATGCTCTTGAGGGAGTAACTAATTTACAGGCAAGATTAGCCCCACTTGGGTCAACAATGGATGAAATAACGGCAATATTTAACGGTTTTAATACAGCAGCAATCTTATCTGGAGCATCTGCACAAGAACAAGCTGGAGCGATGAGGCAGTTAACACAGGCTTTAGGTTCAGGTGTTTTAAGAGGAGATGAATTTAATAGTATATCTGAACAAATGTCTGCTGTTCTAAAACCTATTGCAGATCAATTAGGAGTAAATGTTGGCGCATTAAGAGATATGGCTGCTGAAGGAAAGATTACGAAAGATGTTGTTGTTGCTGCTTTTAAAGAAATAGAAGACCAAGGGGCTGGGGCATTAAAAGAATTAATAAAAAATGATCCTACAATGACATTTAAAGTTTTAGCAAATCAAACTGAGAAATTATCAATATCAGTTGGCCAAATATTAGCTCCAGCGATTTTAGACGCTACTGCTGCATTAACTAAAATTGTTCAGGCAGTTGATAGTTTTGTTAAAAGTCCATTAGGGCAAACAGTGGCAATATTTTCAGCGATTGCAGTTGCAGCTAAGGGTGTGTCTGTTCTTTTACCAGTTGTAGCTGCGGGATTACAGAAAGTTGCATTTGCGGGTGGCGTTGCCACTATTGCATTAAACGCATTGCCCTTAGTTGCTGTTGCAACAGGAATTGGAGCTATCGTTACACAATTAATAAAACAAAGAGAAGAACAAAATAAAGTAACCGACGCAATAAAACGAGGTGAAAAAGCTCAACTAGAAGCTTTAGAGGCTGATCTTGGAATAAAAATAGCAAGACAACTTGCAATTATAAATAGGTCTAATGATAAAAGAACTATAGCAGCTGCAGAAAGAAGACTTGCTATATTACGTGAGCAAATGAAACCAATTAGAGAAAGATTAGATATTGTAATTCAAGAAAATGCAGAATTAGAAAAAGCAAACAAACTGAAGAAAGAAGCTCTTGATAAAGATAAAAAATTAAAAGAAGAAGCAGAAAAACTTAAAGAAAAATATATGGAGATTGGTAAAAGTGTAGAAGAGGGTATTGTTTCAAACTTAACTGACGCAGTTATGGGAACTAAAACATTAGCCCAAGCTGCAATCAGCGTGTTAAATGATCTTAAAAGAAAACTTATTGAAGTAGCAATACAAAGGGCTGTTTCTGGTATAGGTGCAAAGATTGGTGGTTTTTTAGGCAATTTATTTGTGCCAACACCAAGAGCAAATGGTGGCCCTGTTTCGGCTGGTGGTGCATATTTAGTTGGCGAAAGAGGCCCAGAAATCTTACAAATGGGTTCAAGAGGTGGAAATATAATTCCAAACAATGCTATCGGTGGAGGCGGTACAACAAATAATATGATCACAGTTAACGTAGATGCAACAGGCTCATCTGTTGCTGGTAATGGATCAGAAGCCGATCAGTTAGGTGGTTTAATTGCTTCTGTAGTGCAGGCAACTATAATTGATGAACAAAGAGCAGGGGGTTTATTAAATAGATAATGGCTACATTTCCATCAATAACTCCCACTTATGGGATGAGAAAACAAAGTAAACCAAAAGTAAGAGTAACTTCTTTGGGTGATGGTTATGAGTTTAGGGCATTATATGGCCTGCCTTTATCTCAAGACCCTAAAGAATATGATCTTACTTTCAACGTGTCTGAAACTAATGCAGATGTCATAGAAGCATTTTTAAGAAGCAGGGTTGCAGATCAGGCAAGTTTTACATTTACTCCACCAGCAGAAGGTTTTACAAAAACAGGTACATATTCGCAAAGTGGGACAACTGTGACTATTAGTATTACCTCACATGGCGTTGGTATAGGTGATGTTTTGACGATTGATTATACTTCTGGCAGCGCAACAGATGGAACTTTTGTTGTTGACTCATCTGCTGATTCAGACACTTTTACTGTAACTGCTGCTAGTTCTGCAACTAACAGTGGAAATGTATCAATTACTCTTTCTGGGGCTGGTCAATATGTCTGTGATTCGTGGACAAAAACAATACCTTATAACAACAGAGCAATAATAAACTGTTCTTTCCGTGAAGTATTTGAACCATAATGGCAGTTCCTACAAGCGCACTTCAGGGATTAACAAATAAATCTATTATTGAGTTATATTCTGTTGAGTTAAAAGCAGATATACATTATACAAAATCAGCAAAAACAGCTACTTATAGTCAATCATCACAAACAATCACAATAAACTTAGACAGTCATGGTTTTTCTGTTGGTTTAATTTTAAGCCTAGATTTTACTTCAGGTAATGGGATTGATGGTGTTTATACAATTCAGACAGTTTCAACAAATTCATTTACTGTTACTGGTACAACATCACAAACAACAAACGGTAATGTTTCTTTTAATGTAAATGCAACAATAGCAAATCCTACTGTTTATTTATTTCATAGCGGTAATAATATGAAAGATAGTTTAGACATTGTATGGCAGGCAAATACATATTCAAGGATGCCTGTAAAAGCTGAAGGTTTTAAGTATTCTGGTAAAGGTAAATTACCAAGGCCAACTTTAACTCTTTCTAATCTTTTAGGAACAATCACATCAATACTACAACTTGTAAATCAAACTACAGCATTATCTGATTTGGCAGGGGCCAAAGTGACAAGGCGAAGAGCATTAAGTAGAATCCTTTATAAATTATGCAAAAAAAGAAGCACCAGCAGAAGCTTGTGGTTTGTTGGCAATAATAAAGGGTAAAGAAACTTTTTGGCCTTGTAAAAATTTAGCAGAAGGCAAATTTGAATTTTTTATTCTTGACCCTGATGATTGGGCAGAATGTGAAGATACAGGAGAAATTATTGGTGTTATACATAGTCATCCTATAGGTGCTGCAACACCTTCAAATAATGATAGGGCAGCTTGTGAACATCTTGGGTTTCCATATTTTATTTATAGTATTGAACACGATCATTGGGAATCGTTTGAGCCTACAGGCTGGAAAGCACCTTCATTGATTGGGCGAAAATTTATCTGGGGAAAATATGACTGTTGGAGTATTGTAAGTGATTGGTATTTAGAAACCAAGAAAATAAAATTAATGAATTGGAAAAGACCAAAAAAAATAAAAGATTTTATAAATAATCCAGAGTTTGAAAAAGCTTTGCCTATAGGTGGATTTAAAAAACAAGAATCTAATAAAGAAATCAAAGTTGGTGATGTTTTGCTTTTTGAATCAATAACTGGAAATCTTGATCATGTTGCTGTTTATATAGGTGATAACATGATATTGAATCATAATATAAAAGCTTTGAGTTGCAGAGAACTTTTTGACTTAAGATACCAACAGGCACTTAGAGGGGTTTACAGATATGCAGCTTAAGAAAATAAAAGTTTATGGTAAGTTAAGACAATTTTTAGGAAAGCCATATTTCATGGCTGCTGTAAAGTCACCACAGCAGGCAATGAGTTTTTTGATTGCAAATTTTGAAGGAATACAAAAACATATGAATGATCAAATTTATAAGGTAAAAATGGGCGGTAGGGTAATTACAGAAGAATATTTATCAATGTCTGGCGAGGGTGATATACAAATTATTCCTATTGCAACAGGTTCTTTGGGAGCCGCGGTTTCAGTGGTTACAGGAATATTTAGCGGGGCTGCTGCTGCTGCAACGGCTGTAGCTAGTGTTGCTGGTGCTATTTTAACAAGTTCTGTAGTCACTACAGCTTTAACAACTATTGGAACTTCTATGATAATCGGTGGTATTACAGACCTTTTATCACCACAGAATCCAGTTCCTGATGCTTCAAGTGTCAGTGATATTGATCCAGCAATAAGAGGTTCTTATACATTTAGTGGTATCCAGAACGTTAGCTCAAGTGGTGTTCCAATACCTATAATTTATGGTCTTGTTTTTAGCGGTTCAATTATAATTAGCTCAGGGACAGATTCTACCCAAGTAGTTAAAAGCATAACGTAATGCCTAGATTAGTTGATGATCAATTATTCGGAACCGATAGAAAGGTAGTTGATCCTGACCTTATTGACGGGGGGCTGCGTAGTAAACAATTTGCAACCGTTTTAGATTTGCTTGGATATGGGGAGATAGATTCAATATTAGACGTTGGTGGTACTGGTACTGATACTTTCAGGAAAAATGTTTTTCTTGATGGCACACCATTACAAAATGCAAATGGTGATGAAAATTTTTCTGATGTAGAAGTTTTTTTTAAAAATGGTGCATCAGATCAGACAGCATTACAAGAAATAAATGCAATAGAAAATACTATCCCTGTTGGGGTTCAAGTTACAAATGCTACATCTATTACAAGATCAATTACAGATTCTAATGTTGATAAAGTAAGAATATCAATACAAATCCCAAGCCTTCAAAAATTTGAAGATAACGGTGATATAAAGGGAACCGAAGTAAAAATATCTATAAGAATAGTGGAAAATAATGGAATTATTCATAACCCTGTAGAACAAAATGCAATAAATGGAAAAGCAACAAGTCCCTTTGTAAAAGATTTTGAAATTAAGTTTGAAAAAACTATGAGTTTTCCTGTTTCTATAACAGTTATAAGAGATACAGCAGACAGCACAGATTCAACCTTACAAAACACTACAAACTGGCTTTCTTTCACTGAAATAAATACTGATACAAGCGCATATCAGGGTTTTGCCTATGTTGCCATAAGATTTAATGCACAGGAATTTCAAAGCTATCCAAAACGTATGTATCGCATCAAAGGTACAAAAATCAAAGTACCTAGCAATACAACTATAGACAGTGATAACGGCAGGGTTATCTATCCTGATGATTATGTTTTTGATGGTACTTTTAAAACAGATAAAGAATGGTGTAGTGATCCAGCTTGGATTTTATATGACATCCTGACAACAGATAAAGGTTTTGGTGGAACAGATGGTGTGATTGATGCTGACACTTTAGATGTTTATAGTTTTTATTCTGCAAGTGCTTATGCAAGTACTTTAATTACTGATCCAATTACAAACACAACAGAGCCAAGATTTAGTTGCAATGTAATTTTAAATAAAAAAAATGATGCCTATTCTTTGATAAATGATTTATGTTCTGTGATGAACGCCATGCCATTTTACAGCAATGGTTCATTGCAGATATCTCAGGACAGGCCAACTAACACCGCAACTAACACATCTGATCCTCAATATATTTTTAATAATTCAAACATTACAGAAGAAGGCTTTACATATCAGGGTGTAGGACAGAGAACAAAATATACAGAAGTTGAAGTTGCTTATTTTGATAATGACACCCAGACAATTGACTATGAACTAATTACAACTGATGAAATTACAGCATTATCAAATTCAAGTACAAAATTTGGTAAAACAAGAAAAACATTAAAGGCTTTTGCCTGTACTTCCAGAGGTCAGGCAAATAGATTAGGCCGTTGGTTTTTGTACTCAAATTTAAGAGAATCGGAGGTGGTTTCTTTTACAACTACTCTTGAAGCTGGTGTAATTGTTAGACCTTCTACAATTATTGCTATTGCAGACTCTTTAAGGGCAGGCGTAAGAAGAGGAGGGCGTATAAAATCTGTCACTAATACAACAACTATTGTTGTTGATGATGCAAACAATACTGATCTAACAACAGAAAATTCCGCTACATTATCAGTTGTTTTATCTGATGGGTCAGTAGAATCAAGATCCATAAGCTCAATCAGTGGAACTACAATAACAGTTTCTTCTGCTTTTTCTTCTGCACCTTTAGCAAACAGTGTCTGGGCGATAGAAAATACTTCTGTTGAATTTCAAATTTATCGGGTTGTTTCTATTGAAGAAAAGAATGACTCTGAATATACAATCACAGCAGTAATTCACGATACCAATAAATATGCACAGGTAGAGGATACAACTGTTGCTGCTAACCCAAGAACAATAACTACTTTATTAAATGAAAAACCCTCACCAAGTAACCTTGCGGCAACAGAACAGATTGTTGTTTTAAATAATAGAGCCGTGTCAAAAATATTTGTTACATGGGAACCAGTACAAGGTGTTAAAGAATATTTACTTGAATTTCAATATGAAAATGATAATCCAGAAAGATTAAGGGTTGCCAGACCTAGTTTTGAACTTTTTGAATCAAGGCTAGGAACTTATACATTTGCTGTTAAGTCTGTCAATACTCTAGGTAAATTAAGCAGTAGTACTTCAAATTTTACATTTGTTGCTCAGGGAAAAACAGCATTACCAGTAGATCCCACGGATTTAACTATTGAACCTGTATCAGAACAATTTGTGAGGTTAAGATTTACGCAGTCTACAGATGTGGATGTTTTACATGGTGGAAACGTAATCGTCAGGCATACACCAACAACTGGGACTAATGCTATTTTTACAAATGCAATTGATATTATCCCTGCACTTGCGGGTAATATTTCTGAAACTCTTGTTCCAGCATTAACAGGAACATATTTAATAAAGTTTAAAGATGATAGTGGTAATCTTTCTGAAAATTCAGCAAAGATAATAGTTACACAACCAGATTCACAACCGCATCAAATAATTCTTACTGAAAGGGAGGATACTGATTCACCTCCATTTCAAGGAACTAAAGTTAATACATTTTATGATGCAACTTTTGATGGTTTGGTTTTACAGGGGACAAGTTTATTAGATGACGTAGCAGATTTTGATAATATTACAAACTTTGATTTTGCTGGTCATGATGATATTACAACAGGCCCTATATCTTCAACAGGATCTTATGAATTTCAGAATGTTGTTGATCTTGGTGCAAAATTTAACTTAATTTTAAAACGTAGACTTGTTACTTTTGGGATTTTGCCTAACAGCTTGTTTGATTCAAGAACAGGAAATATTGATACATGGACAGATGTAGATGGTGAAACTGTAGAATCAGTTAATGCAAAATTGTTAGTTGCCACAACTGATGATGACCCCAGTTCTGGCAGTGCATCCTTTACACAATTTAATGTCTTTGCAAATGGTGAATATTCTGCAAGGGGTTTTAAATTTAAATGTGAAATGACATCTAATGACCCAGCACAAAATATAAATGTTTCTGAATTGGGATTTGAAGCGAGTGTAAAACGAAGAACAGAAACTGTTAATACAGCAATTGCATCTGGTAGCTCAGCCAAGACAGTGGTATTTTCTCATCCGTTTTTCACGGGTACTGGTTCTTTAGGAGGTTCGACAACAGCATTTTTACCAACAATAGGAATAACTCTTGAAGGTGCAGTAACAGGTGATTATTTCAAGATCACAAGTGTAACGGGGACACAGTTTGTAATAGAGGTAAGAGATGCCAGTAATAATTTCAAAAACTTAAATTTTAAATATACTGCGGTTGGATTTGGACGAGGTAGTTAAAAAGTAATTTTGAATTTGGTAAATATAGAAAAATTGGGTATAATAAATTTAAATAATTGTTTATTTTTTATTGTTATTACTTTTTGCTTGTAATTAACTATAAAAATATAAATAAATAATCTTCAAATCCATTGGTATAACTGACAAATGCCCACACATGATTACACAATCTCGAATGGAACAGGCGCCGCCGTGAGATCAGATTTAAATAATGCTTTAGCTGCAATCGTAAGTAATAACTCTAATTCATCAGAACCCGCAACCATGTATGCTTATCAATGGTGGGCAGATACCAGTAATGCTGTGATGAAAATAAGAAATTCAGCCAATGATGGGTGGATTGAATTATTTCAACTTGATGGAACAATAACTCTTGAAGATGGCTCTGCAAGCACCCCTGCATTGGCTTTTAGAGATGATTTAAATACAGGTATTTTTAGTTCCGCTGCTGATACTTTTAATGTGGCAACCGCTGGTGTTGAAAGAATGGAACTTGGAGCCACAACAGTATTTAATGAAGATGGTGCGGATGTAGATTTTAGAATTGAAGGCGATACACAAGAAAATTTATTTTATGTAGATGCTGGAAATGAGCGAATTGGTATAAATACTTCTAGCCCAAGTAAAACTTTTGAAATGTCTGGTGCTGGTGAACCACAATTTTGTATTAGATCAGATCGAACAGGTGGAACTGAAAATATGGGCTCCTTATTTTTTAGAAGCCAATCGACAGATATTGCTAGAATCCAAGTTCAAGTTGATGGGACAATAAAATTTAAAAATACTTCTAATCTCGATCAAGCATTGACGATTGATACCAACCATAACGTAGTGGCAGGAATTACAGCACAAGAATCAGACTCAGTCACTTTGATGGCAGATGGAGAGGTAACGGCATCAGGTTTTTATTTTGCTAATAACCAAGGTTCTGCAATGAACGCTGATGGTTTTAGAAGAATTACCACTAACACTGTAGTTATTGATACTAATTCAGGAGAAAAAGTACGCGTAAACGCAAATGGCCGCGTTGGAATCGGAGCTACTGATGCCTCAACAGCACAACTTGTAGTTTATAGACAAACAGTAAACTCTAGTAATCCAATAATTGAAGCAAGATCAAATCACGATACAACAAATTCTGTTAAATTTTCTATTGATGGAGATGGTGAGGGATTTTTCTCTGATCGAGTAGGTTTTGGTAATACAACTCCTAATGCTAGAGTTACAATTTCTGAATCAACAACTTTAACAGGTGGAGATATTAATGTAAGTGCTGATGCTTTAGTTATTGACAATTCTGGAGGTAATACAGGACTTACTTTTAAAACACCAAACACAGCGACTTCAAGAATTGCTTTTGGTGATCCTGAAGATAATAATGTAGGTCAAATTAGATACGATCATGATAATGACGCAATGATCTTTGATGTGAACGTTAATCCACGTATGACCATTGATTCTAATGGAAATATTGGCGCACCATCTGGCACAAATATTTTTAATGCTTCTGATGAAAGACTCAAAAAAAATATTGTTTCTTTAGATAAAGGATTAACATCTATAAATTCTTTAAGACCTGTTTCTTTTAATTGGATAGATGGTTTTTGTGATGAAGAAAAACAAACATTGTATGGTTTTATTGCACAAGAAGTTAAAACTGTAGATAATAATTTAATACAACTATTCAGTAAAGATACTCTTACAGTTGGAGATAAAAAAATTGACAATGCTTTGACAGTAAACGAAAAATTAATTATTCCTATGCTTGTAAAGGCAGTTCAAGAGTTATCAGTTAAGGTTGCCGCTTTAGAAGCTGCTTAGTATAATTAGATAACTTGAATAATTTTTATGGCAACACCTCAGGAACTTTACGATGAGACAAAAACTCGTCTTGATCTTAATATTGCAAAAGCTCAAATATTAGAAAGAGAAATACAAGAAAAAGTTGCAGAAAAAAATAAACTTATGCAGCCAATAATAGAAGATCAAGGAGCATTGAAACAGTTAGAAAAACTTAGTGAAGTTGTACAGGCTGCAGAATCTAAGTAAAATAAAACTAAACATTTATTATCATGTCTATTACTTGGGATGTTATTTCTTATGATGGAACCAAAACTGTTGGATCTCTGTCTGACGTTATAACAACTGTTCACTGGACTGCTTACGGTTCTGAGACTGTAGGCAGTGGTGATTCTGCTGTGGTTCACGAAGGCTCACAATATGGTTCTGTAGAGCTTGCTGCTGCTGACGCTGGTTCTTTTATTGCATTGGCTTCTGTTACTAAAGATAATTTAATTGCATGGGCTAAAGCTGTTATTGGTGTTGATGAAGTAACAGCTATTGAAACAAGAATTGCGGCTCAGATAACAGAATCAAAAACACCTACTAAATTTTCTGGTGTACCTTCGTAGTCATATAAGACATAATTAGGTACATTGGAGCAATAGTTGGAATAATAAGAAGACAAGATATAATTAATGTATGACTAATCGCTTTAAGTATTGCGTCTTTTACCATGTTTCAAAAAATAGCTAATATTTTGTCAATTATCTCATTTTTGATGGTTTCGTCAATGAGTGTCTTTGCATACATGGCTGT
>LULO01000607.1_pt1 | contig 10336 bp, 9 predicted proteins | sample 728121 | NCBI WGS metagenome assembly LULO01 (sample SAMN03860287, study PRJNA289734) | marine metagenome | biome: seawater column; feature: ocean; material: water; isolation source: Red Sea water column Station 149 - depth 50m | place: Saudi Arabia: Red Sea | collected 2011-10-15 | depth 50 m | reverse complement strand
AGCAGACCTTCGCGCCCGTCGTACCCGACCAGCAGCAGACCATCCTCGACGCGCTCGACCATGGCGAGGTCACGCACTAACCAGTTGAGCCAAGTCAGGCCGATGAGCGCGGCATGCTTGCGCCCTGGGCGCGGCACTCCCGCCCCCAGCGCAAGCCGGTCGAGGACGCACCGACCACGCTGCCCGAGGTCCCCGTCGCAGCCTTCCGTACGGCGCTGGGCGTGGCCGCCGAGGCGGCCGGCATGCCCGGTGCGCTGGTCCGCACCCTCTCCAAGGGCGTGCGCAACCAGACCTCCGCGGTCTCCTTCTACGCCCCGCGCACGATCTTCAACCAGTCGATCACCGGCGCCCGCCGGTTCGCGGCCGACGACTGGCCGGTGGAGCGGCTCAAGGCCATCGCCAAGGCGTCCGGCACCACGATCAACGACGTCGTGCTGGCGATGTGCTCCGGCGCGATGCGCACCTACCTGCTCGAGCTCGACGCGCTGCCCGAGGACCCGATGGTCGCGATGGTCCCGGTCGGCCTCAACGCCAAGCAGTCCCAGATCGCCTCGGCCGAGGGCGGCAACGCGATCGGCTCGGTGATGGTGCAGCTGGCCACCGACCTCGGCGACCCGGCCGAGCGCCTGGACCGCATCCACCTCTCGATGCGCGACGGCAAGGAGGCGCTGTCGTCGATGACCCAGACGCAGATCCTCGCGATGAGCGCGCTGGGCCAGGCGCCCGCGATCCTGGCGCCGCTGCTGCGGATGCAGGGCATCGTGCGACCGCCGTACAACCTGATCATCAGCAACGTGCCCGGCCCCCGCACCAGCCACTACTGGAACGGCGCGAAGCTCACCGGCACCTACCCGCTGTCGATCCCGATCAACGGCATGGCGCTCAACATCACCTGCACCTCCTACGACGGGCAGATGGGCTTCGGCCTGACCGGTTGCCGCCGCACGGTCCCGCACCTGCAGCGGCTGCTGACCCACCTCGACGACGAGGTCGCCAACCTCGAGAAGGCGGTCGGCGTCGGCTGAGCCCGGCCCTGCAACGGTGCTGCTCAGCGCAGGGCCAGCCCACCGCCGTATGCCTCGGCGACGGCGGTGAGGCGGGCCCGGGTGATGTCGGCGACCGTGGCGAGGCCCGCGGCGGCCGCGGGTGAGCCGGGCGGCACCGACTCGGGGTGGTTGATCGACAGACAGGTCCGCCGCCCGCCGTCCTCGGCGTTGAGCATCGCCACCGCGTGCCCGGTGGTGCCGCTGCCGGCGAACGGGTCGAGCACCCGCGCGTCGTCGGGGTAGGTGCCGAGGACGCGGCGCAGCAGCCCGGTGGGCTTGGGCGAGGCGAAGACCGGTCCGACCAGCGCCTTGAGCTCGGCCACGGCCGTGTCGGTGGAGCCGACCTCCTCGGCCAGCCAGACGGTGCGCAGCTTCTTGCGGCGCCCGGCGTGCAGCCAGTCGCGCTGGTAGACGTCGACCCGCTCGCCGCCGCGGCCCTTGACCACCCGGCAGACCAGGTCGTCGGGGCGCTCGTCGACGCGCGGCGCGCTCCACCGCCAGACCGCCGGGGTGCCGTCGCCGAAGACCGGCTCGACCTCGCGGGCGCCGTCGAAGGGGGCCGTCGCGACGCGGCCGCTCGCCGGGTCGCCCCACAGCGGGTAGTGCAGGGTGCGCGCGGTGGTGGGGTTGAACTTCTTGTTGGTGTTGCGCAGCGGCAGCAGCCGGAAGGCGCGACCGCTCGCCTCGTCGTGGTGCGGGAAGTCGGCGGGATCGACCGTGTCGGGGGTGGATGCGTCGAGCGCGCAGGCCGAGCGGTCGACGGCGTACACGAGGAGGTACTCGTGGCTGGTGGCGAAGCCGGGCCCGAGCTGGCGCCCCTTGGGGTTGAGGTTGACCACGACCTGCGCGAGGAACTGATCCTCGCCGAAGACCTCGTCGAGCAGCAGCCTCAGCCGCGCGACCTCGTGGTCGTCGATGCTGACGAAGACCGCGCCGGTCGGCGCGAGCACCGCACGCACGGCCTCCAGCCGTGGCCGCAGAGACGCGACCCACTCCTCGTGCGAGGGCGTGCGGTCGCGATAGGTCAGCGCGCTGCCGGTGTTGTAGGGCGGGTCGAGGTAGGCCACGTCGAAGCGCGCACCCTGGGCGGCGAGGTCGGCGAGCACCACGAGGTTGTCCCCCACGGCCAGGGAGTTCCAGGTGCCCACGCAGAGAAGGTACGCCGCCGGCGACCCGGTCCGCGGCAGCCCGTGACCTGTGACGACCGTCTCTCGTTGTCCCCGGCAACCGAACCTTCGAGGAGCAGCCCCCGTGCGTCGAACCACCCGAGCCACCCGCACCGCCGTCGCGACCGCCCTGGCGGCTGCGCTCGGCCTGACCACGCTCGGCGCCACGACCGGCGCACAGGCGGCGGCCAGGACCAGCAAGGCCGCGAACGTCGTGACCGACGGGTGCCTCGACAGCGTCCCCGAGCCGGGCGAGACCGAGCCGGTCCAGATCTGCTGGACGCTGTTCCGTCCGGGCATCGCGACCGGCCGGAAGACGAAGGTCCCGCTGGTCTTCCAGTCCCACGGCTGGGGCGGGTCACGCTGGACGGACGAGGCCCAGGCGGCCCGGTTCCTGGAGGCCGGCTACGGCGTCCTCTCCTTCGACCAGCGCGGCTTCGGCGAGTCCGGCGGGCACACCCACGTCGAGAACCCCGACCTCGAGGGCCACGACGTCCGGGCCCTGGTGAAGTTGGTCAGCGAGCTTCCCTGGGTGATCCAGGACCGCAAGGGCGACCCGCGGATCGGCGCCATCGGCGGGTCGTACGGCGGTGGCTACCAGTTCCTCATGGCCTTCGAGGAGATCCGGGCGACCGGTCGGCAGGTCGTCGACGCCCTGGTCCCGCAGATCACCTGGCACGACCTCGAGGAGAGCCTGGCCCCCGAGGGCGTGGTGCGCACCGAGTGGGCCCTCGCGCTGTCCGCGGGGTCGCTGCCCAGCGACGCGCTGCCGCCGAACGTCTACAAGGCCCTCGTCGAGGGTGCCGCGACCGGCACCTGGCCGGACGGCTCGGTGCCCAGCACCGAGGACATGGCGACCTTCATGGAGAAGAACGGCCCGAAGTGGCAGGTCGCGCAGGGCGCGAGGCTGGACGTCCCGGTGCTGTTCGGCCAGGGCACGACCGACACCCTGTTCCCCCTGGAGCAGGCGCTGACCAACTGGAAGGTGGCGCTCACGCGGAAGGCCCGCAAGCGCAGCATCTTCACCGCCTACAACGGCGGCCACGCCCTGCCCGCCGTGCTGCCCGCCGGCGTCACCGTCAGCTCCGACCCCTGCGCGGAGAAGCTCTCCGGCGGCGACTTCACCGACCTGACCCTCGCCTTCCTCGACCGCGCGCTCAAGGGGGCGAAGAAGAAGGTACGCGGCTACGGCCGCTTCCACCTCGCCACCCCGGAGTCCGGGTGCGTGACGACCCGCAGCGTCAAGCGCCGCCTCGAGCTGCCGGTCGGCACCGTCGCCACGACCGCCGCCGCCGGCGTACCGATCGCCCACGAGGTGGCCGAGGGTCCGCTCACCGTGGCGGGCGGGTCCCACCTCACCGCGCTGGCCACCACCGTCGGGGCCGACGCCCGCGCCTTCTACGGCCTCGCGATCGGCACCTCTCCCGCCGACGCGACGCTGGTGCACAACAACGTGCTCCCCTTCCGCGCCGCGCTGCCGCTGGTCGGCGAGGAGGTCCGGATCGAGCTGCCGGCCGTCGGGGTCGAGGTGCCGGAGGGGCAGTCGCTCTTCCTCCTCGCGAGCCCGCTCAGCGACACCTTCGCCGGCATGAGCAGCCGGACCCCCGGCGTCGTGCTGCTCGAGGACACCGTGCTGCACACGGCGGGCCGGCTGGGCTGAGTGGGCTGGAGGGGTGGGCCGGCTGGGTCGGCCGGGCTGCGGTGGGCCGGCTGGGCGAAGGTTCATCGGCGCCCCGATGAACCTCACGGCCCGCCGATGCACCTGCGTCGGGAAGCCGTGAGGCCCAGCGGCCCCCCGATGAAACTCACGCCGCCCCGACGAGCCCTTCCGTCACATCAGTCACTCCTTTAACATCGACTGGTGCGTTCTCGGTCCGTCCTCGCTGCCCTCGCCCTGAGCGGCGTCGTCGTCGCGCCAGCGGCAGCGGTCCCGGGCGCGGACCGGCCGTCCGACGCGACCGCCGAGGAGCGCGTCGCGCGCCCCGCCGACCAGGTGGTCGACCTGGGGCCGGCCGAGCCCACCTGGCACAGCTCCGACGGCGTGGTCGGTCAGCCGGCGCCGTACGTCGCGGCCCGCAGGGCCCTGCCCGCGCAGCGCTCCGCCACGACCCAGCGGCGCCTCGGCCCCGGCGTCGTCCACACCACCTGGACCCAGACCGATGCCCGCGGCCCGGTCATCGCGCACCTGTTGGCCGTCGACCTCGACCGTGACGACATCCGCCTCGACGTGGTCAACCCCGGCAAGGTCGCCGCGGTCGAGGACGTCCTGACCATGGCGCGCGACGCGGGCGCGGTGGCTGCCGTCAACGGCGACTTCTACGACATCGGTCGCACCGGGGCACCGCTCGGTGTCACTGCCTCCCCGCGCAGGGGGTTGCTCAACGCCCGCGAGACCGGGTGGAACCAGGGGTTCTTCCTGACGAAGAAGGGGCGGCCGCAGTTCGGCGAGATCGCCTTCCGGGGCAGCATCAAGCAGCGCCCGGCCGCCGACGTCACCAACATCAACAGCCACTTCGTGCTGCCCGGCGGCATCGGGATCTACACGCGCAAGTGGGGCCGCACCCCTGGCTACGAGGTCACCCAGGGCCAGCAGCAGAACGTCCGGATGGTCGAGGTCCACGGCGGGCGGGTCGTGGCCAACCGCGGCAAGCTCAGGGCCGGACGCCCGATCGACGGGCTGGTGCTGATCGGCCGGGGCGAGGGCGCGAAGCAGCTGCGCAAGCTCAAGCGCGGTGACGCCGACGTCTCGTGGGGCCTGCGCGGTCGGCCCCGGCTGGTCATCACCGGCTCCAAGCTGCTCATCGACGACGGCGTCGTGCAGGTCGTCGACGACTCCGAGATGCACCCCCGCACCGCCGTGGGCATCGACCGCGACACCAACGAGGTGCTGCTGCTCGCCGTCGACGGCCGCTCCGACGACAGCCGCGGCTACACGATGGTCGAGCTGGCCCGGATGATGCAGGACCTCGGCGCCGACGAGGCGCTCAACCTCGACGGGGGCGGCTCGACCACCATGGTCGGCGGCAAGCGCGGCGTGCTGAAGGTGCTCAACGACCCCTCGGACTCCGTGCTGCGCAACGTCGCCAACGCGCTCGTCGTCCGGCGCGACTGAGCGCCTCCCGCACCGCTGCGCCTACAGCAGCCCGGCGGCGCGGCCGACCTCGGCGTACGCCGCTGCGAGGCTCTCGACCGTCTCGTGCGCGTTCAGCCCGCTGGGGTTGGGCACCACCCACAGCTCGGCCGGCCCCATCGGCTCCGGCTGCCGCCCGGGCACGGCCCTGGGCAGCGCGAAGGCCTGCCGGTAGGCGGTGATGCCGGCGACGGCGACCACCCGCGGCCGCACCCGCTCGACGAGCGCGACCAGGTCCGCTCCCCCGGCCCGCAGCTCCTCGGTCGTGAGCTCGGAGGCCTTGGCGGTGGCGCGGCGCACGAGGTTGGTGATGCCGATGCCGCGGGCCCGGAAGCGGGCACGGTCCTCCTCGCCCATGCCGGCCGCGGCGTCGACCGGTGCGGTGATCACGCCGCCGCGCAGCAGCGCGGGGTAGAACCGGTTGCCGGGGTGGGCGAAGTGGGTCTGCGTGGCCGCGGTCCACAGGCCGGGGTTGATGCCGACGAACAGCAGTCGCACCGACGGGTCGTCCGGGCCGCCGAGCAGGTCGGGCACCTCCGCGTCGCGGAAGGACTCCAGCTCGGCGCGGCTGAAGGAGCGGCTCACGCGTCGGTCGGGAAGGGCTGGTCCTTGCCGAGCACCGTCAGGCCCTCGGTGACCAGGAAGCCGCGGGCCCGGTCGGCCTCGGGGTCGACCCCGATGACCGCGCCGGGCGGGACGACGACGTTCTTGTCCAGGATGGTGTCGCGCACGACCGCCCCGGCCCCGACGGTCACCCCGTTGAGCAGCACCGAGCCGGTCACCTCCGCCCCGTCCTCGACGCGGACGTCCGGGGAGAGCACCGAGCGGGACACCGACCCGCCGGAGACCACGACGCCGGGCGACAGGAGCGTCTCGTCGGTGGCTGCGGGCGAGCCGTTGGCGCCCTGGACCAGCTTCACCGGCGGCTGCGGGCCGTAGGAGGTGTAGACCGGCCACTCGGTGTTGTAGAGGTTGAAGATCGGCATCGGCGAGACGACGTCCATGTGGGCGGCGTAGTAGGAGCCGAGCGTCCCGACGTCGCGCCAGTAGCCGGCGTCGCGCGCGGTGGCACCGGGCACCACGTTGTCCTTGTAGTCGTAGACGCCGGCCTGCGAGCGGCGCACGAACGCCGGCACGATGTCGCCGCCCATGTCGTGCTTGGAGCCGGTGGTGCTGGAGTCGCGGGTGACCGCCTCGACCAGGGCGTCGGCGTCGAAGACGTAGTTGCCCATCGAGGCCAGCACCTCGCCGGGGCTGTCGGGCAGCCCGACCGGGTCGGTGGGCTTCTCCAGGAACTCCCGGATGCGCGACGGCTCGTCGGGCTGGACGTCGATGACCCCGAACTGGTCGGCCATCGCGATCGGCTGCCGGATCGCCGCGACCGTGCACGCGGCGCCGGACTCGACGTGCTGGGCGACCATCTGGGCGAAGTCCATCCGGTAGACGTGGTCGGCGCCGACGACCACCACGATGTCGGGCTTCTCGTCGCGGATGAGGTTGAGCGACTGGTAGATCGCGTCGGCCGACCCGAGGTACCAGTGCTTGCCGACGCGCTGCTGCGCCGGCACCGGCGCGACGTAGTTGCCCAGCAGGTTCGACATCCGCCAGGTCTGGGTGACGTGGCGGTCCAGGCTGTGCGACTTGTACTGCGTCAGCACGACCACCTTGAGGTAGCCGGAGTTCACGACGTTGGACAGCGCGAAGTCGATGAGCCGGTAGATGCCGGCGAACGGCACCGCAGGTTTCGCACGGTCTGCGGTCAACGGCATCAACCGCTTGCCCTCACCGCCCGCCAGGACGATGGCGAGGACCTTCTTGCGGCCGGCGCTGGCACTCATGACGCTCACGTTAACCACATCTCCCCAGCCCCGGGAGGTGGCGAGTAGGTTCGCGGTGTGCGAGTCGACGTGCTGAGCAAGGAGTACCCGCCGGAGATCTACGGAGGGGCCGGGGTCCACGTGGCCGAGCTGGTGCGCGCGCTGCGCGACCGCGACGACCTCGAGACCCACGTGCACGCGTTCGGCGCGGAGCGCTCGGAGCAGCTGACGTCGTCGTACGCCGACCTCGCGGAGCTGTCCGCGGCCAACCCGGCGCTGCGCACGATGGGGGTCGACCTGGCGATGGCCGACGCCTGCGCGGGCACCGACCTGGTGCACAGCCACACCTGGTACGCCAACCACGCCGGCCACCTCGCGGGGCTGCTGCACGACGTGCCGCACGTGGTGACCGCGCACAGCCTCGAGCCGCTGCGGCCGTGGAAGGCCGAGCAGCTCGGCGGCGGCTACCGCCTGTCGTCGTGGGTGGAGCGCACCGCCTACGAGTCCGCCGCCGCGGTGATCGCGGTGTCGGCGGCGATGCGGGAGGACGTGCTGCGCTCCTACCCCGCGGTCGACCCGGCGCGCGTGCACACCGTGCACAACGGGATCGACACCGGGCTGTGGGCTCCGCGGCCGGACGAGGAGGTGTGCCGTCGTCTCGGGGTCGACCCCGAGCGCCCGTCGGTGGTCTTCGTCGGCCGGATCACCCGGCAGAAGGGGCTGCCGCTCTTCCTGCGCGCGTGCGCGGCTCTGCCGCCCGAGGTGCAGGTCGTGCTGTGCGCGGGCGCTCCGGACACCCCCGAGATCCTCGCCGAGGTCGAGGGCCTGGTCGCCGGCCTGCGGGAGTCCCGCGGCGACGCGGGCGGGGTCGTATGGATCCCCGAGATGCTGCCGCGCGCGGAGGTGATCGCGCTGCTCACGCAGGCGACCGTCTTCGCCTGCCCGTCGGTCTACGAGCCGCTCGGCATCGTCAACCTCGAGGCGATGGCGTGCGAGACGGCGGTCGTCGCGACCGCCACGGGAGGCATCCCGGAGGTCGTCGTGCCGGGCTCGACCGGCGTCCTGGTGCCCATCGAGCAGGCCACCGACGGCACGGGCACCCCGCTGGACCCCGAGCAGTACGTCGCCGACTTCGCCGACGCGATGCTGCGCGTCGTCTCCGACCCCGACTCAGCCGCCGCGATGGGCCGGGCGGGCCGGCAGCGCGCGATCGAGTCCTTCGGCTGGCCGGCCATCGCCGAGCGGACCGTGGAGGTCTACCGGTCCGTGGTCTGAGGCTGGCGGGCTCGGGCGGTTTGTCGGCTGGCCGATGGACCTTGCCGCTGGACGACAGAGGTTCGTCGTCCCACGTCAAGGTACGTCGGCCGGCCGATGAACCTTGCCGCGCCGGCCGGCCACCCTCGGCCCCCCTGCCGTCCACAGGTCACCCCGGACCCGACTCCTGTGGACGAGCGCCGACGACCGGCCCCGGTGCGGGGCAGCCTGAGGGCATGGACATCTCGGACCTGCCTGACCACCCCGACTGCGACCCCGCCGCGGACCCCGACTGGGACGGCGGCACCTACAGCCCCGACACGCTCGTCCTTGACGACCAGGTCTCCCTGCTGCGCACCTGGCGCCACCTCGTCGGAGCGCACGACGCCCACCGCAGGCACGGCCTGTGGCTGCTGCTCATCGACGAGGACGACCACCCCATGGCCGGCGTGCTCGAGGTCGAGGGTTGCGTCGACCTGCCCGAGCCCGACCAGCTCGACTCGATGGTCGCGATGCTGCGTGGCGTGCTCGACGACGCGGCGCCCGACGGCCGGGTGGCCATGCTGCGTGCCCGGCCGGGCACGCACCCCGTCGCCGATGAGCGCCTGAGGCCCTGCCGCAGCCCACACGGCCGCCACGGCCGTGAGCCGAAGACAACAAGAACACGTTCTACTAGCCTGCTCGGGTGACCACCTGGCTGCCCGCGGGCACTCCCAAGGCGATGTTCCTCGTGTGGGGCGACGGGCTCGGCGCCGCGCTGACCGCCCCCGCCCTGCGCGAGGCACTCGCCGCCACCGGCGCGCTGCGCCTGCAGGTGAACCTCGACGACGAGCACGTCGCCGACGCCCTGCGCTTCGGCACCGGCGAGCCGATCGGCGCCGTCGTCAGCGTGTGGGGCCCGGAGCCGGAGCGGGTGGCCGGCGCGCTCGCGGACCACCTCGGGACGAGCGCCCCGGGCGCCACCACGGCCGGCTGGTTGGTGGAGGAGCGCCGGCGCGTCGACCCCGCCGAGACCTACGACGGCAGCCGCGCGGACGTGCTGGCCAACACCGCCGTGCTGCGGCGGCCCGCCGAGCTCGACGAGGAGACCTGGCTGCACCGCTGGCTGGTCGAGCACACGCCGATCGCGATCCGGACCCAGGCGACGTCGGCGTACCTCCAGCATCGCTGCCTCTCACCACTGCCCGGCAGCCACCCCGACCCGCCGCACGCCGACGCGATCGTGGAGGAGCTCTTCCCCACCGCCGGGATGCACGACGTGCACGCGTTCTACGGCAGCGGCGGCGACGACGCCGAGCTCTCGCGGCGGATGACCGAGCTGATGGCCAGCGTCAACCGGATCGGCGCCGACCGCGACCTCGACCTGGTGCCCGGCAGCCGGTACCTCTGGGACCTCCAGCCCCACACGGGTCTCGTGGCTCGTCGCTGACGCTCCTCGCACCTCGACCATCGGTGGTCGAGGTGCGAGCGCAGCGAGCCTCGGGACCCTGTGCCTCAGCCCTGGGCGCCGAGCGACTTCCAGTAGTCGTTGAGCGCGCCGTTGGTCTTGACGAACCAGATGATCGGGCCGACGAGGATGAACATGCCGGGGAAGTACCACAGCCCCGTGACGCCGCTGACCGGCTCCTTCTGCCCACGGCGCTTGTAGAGTCCGCCCACCTCGGCGGAGGTGAGGTAGGGCATCACGATGCTCACGAAGATCGCCAGGATGAGCGCGACCGCGCCGCCGATGCCCTGGCCGGAGTGCTGCTTCATCTCCTCGTGGACCTTGTACCAGTAGTACCAGCCGTAGATCCCGAAGGTGACGATGAACAGCAGGAACGCCACGCCGGTGCTGCGCACCTGACCGATCGGGCCGGCACCCATCTGACCGGCGGGCGCCGGCGGGGCCGCGGCGTACGCCGGGGTCGGCTGCGCGCCGGT